>Ga0180438_10011531_pt1 | contig 10667 bp, 15 predicted proteins | sample SS_ome_12_FD_132455 | JGI IMG/M metagenome (GOLD analysis project Ga0180438, IMG submission 132455) | Hypersaline lake sediment archaeal communities from the Salton Sea, California, USA - SS_3_D_2 metaG | ecosystem: Environmental > Aquatic > Non-marine Saline and Alkaline > Hypersaline >... | reverse complement strand
TACAGGGTCGGGTTCATAGATTTGATAAACGTATACCTCTTGTGGTTCTTTAAATAACTCTTTATCAACAAACAATACTGCATCTTTTTTATATTTAAAATCCCACTCACTCTCCCCCTGTGTAACCCTCCACTTACTACCATCAGCAGCGGCAGCACAGGCATACGCTATCATATCACCATCAATGAGAGCCAGAGGCCCGTACAAGGCTTCCGGCTCCTTCCTGAGTTTAAGGGACATTAATCCTTCTCCATACAAGTCTTACACGGTTCTACTTCAACAAATAAATCTAAATCAGAATCAAATGTAGAATCAAAATCTAATTTAGTTCCACATTCCATACAACTGACACCATAAGGTTGAGCATCCATGTGGTCTCTAATTATATCGAAAAAGTCTTCTGCACTAACAGTCATTACTCTGCGTTCTCCATATTAAAATTGATAGCTGCTCTCATCTTATCCTTAATGAAATCGGGTAGAATATTAAACTTCTCAAGATCACCCTCATCCATATCAAAATAGAACAAGGCATTGGGTGTCTTAGCCACCTCAAATCCAGGCATATCTGGTACAGGAGAGGGATTAGAAATATTGGCATAGGTGATACCATCACTATCATCATACGTAACTGTCAGAAAGATAGCCTGTCCCAACATCTTAGTGAAGTCAAGGTCAAATTTATTAGTAGGATCAAGTGCCTTCCACCAATCATATAAGTTACTGTTCTTCCAAGGTTCACCTGTTTCTGAATCAATAGATACATTCAAATCCCAAGGACTACGACGGAATGGTTGCTCCCCTTTATCTTCATCAAAGATGTGAAGATCATCTACCAAATCAAACTCAAGGCGAATCTGTTGGATAGGGGGTTTCTCTTTCCCCTTCCAAGGCTCACGTTCCTGGATACCCAAATCAATCACGCTTACTAAACGGGCAGGACGTGCACCCTCTTTAGGCAAGGGTTGCTGTTCTCTCTTCTTAGTGTTCTTAGTTGCTTCTAACTTTAATGCCATTATTTATTCTCCCCTTGTGAACATTTGTCAGCTATCATCATCGCGAAGTTTGCTACATCAGCAGCTTCTCTAATAATCTCTTTCTTATTAGTACCATATTCAATTGCTACAGCCAGTTCTCCTAATTCTTCCATCAGTCTTGCTAATAAATAACTATCATCTAAATGTTTCCACCCTCCTTTATGCTCGTTAGCTCTGAGTTGATCTTCCATATCAAACATAAACTTAACAACAGAATCTCTTATGTATCCATAATCCTTCTTTATCTTTTTCATATTAACCCCTTAGTTGACTACATTGTAGTTGATTAAATGGTCAGGTTTATTTGGCAATCTCTCTGCGAAGAACCTGAACAACCCGCAGTTCGTCCGGTAGCTATCCGGCCACCTTTATTATCTTATACTTATAGTTTAACATATCTGTTCCCCTTTGTCAAGAACTATTTATATTAAATATCCACTACCATCCCTCCTACCATCAGGTCTACAATGTATTTCTTTTTCAATATGATACTCACATTTACAAGATGTACACCTTCCAATATCTCCTTTAAAACCAAGTCCCTTCATAAAACCATTCAGTACAGGTCCGGTATGTGTGTATTTTACTACTCCACTACATTTTGGACAGTCCCCTATCAGCTCACCTTTAGTGAGTTTCGCTCCAATTTTTTCCGACAATTGATTCTCCTTCTATTGGTACATTAATATTAAAGTATTCCCCTGCTTCCTCAAATGCTTTATTAGCTAAGTAACAGTGAATACCTACATGTTCTGGGTTACCCTCCGCTTGAAATTCATCATGCTGATGTATAATTAACTTAGCATCAACATTATATTGTGGTATCCACTCATTAAACAGAAGTACAGTAGCATACTTGACAACAATGGAACCAGCACTTTGAAACTTAGTGTTGACAATAGCATGAGGTGACCTGATAAACAACTTCCTCCCATCAAGACCCAATACCCAACCACCATTGCTCTTCCATTCGTCAAGACACTCAGCTTGGAATTCTTTAAGTGCTGTGTTGGTATCCCAAAATCCATGCCATAACTCCTTTGCTTTCTTCTTAGAACACCCTAAGATTTCCGAGAGTTTATCAGGCTGACAACCATAGACCAATGCATATTTAGGAGCCTTCGCACCATTCCTATCAGTTCCAAATACCTTTGCATTCTTACTATGAATATCACCTTCAAGTAATTCAGCAGCATACTCCTTCCCTCCTGTGAACGGATAACAATAGTGTGCTTCCATCCTTGCCTCTAATCCTTTGGCATCAGTACCAATCATTACCTTTGATGTGGGTACTGTAAAACAGCTTCGTATCTCTCTACCATATGGTGCATAGATTGAAGGAATATTAACGACCCCCTTGTGTCGATAACGTCCTGTAGGCGTAGCTTGAGGGATTCCTTCTGCAGCAATTCTCCCATCATCTCTAACCAAAGTAAGAAGTCCTGTACCCTTTTCTTCATTGAGTAACATACTCCTTCTGTGTTTAAGAATGTTTCTCCTTGCTACAAGTTTAGGTATATCTCCTTCCACTGAAGCAAAGGAATCTTCTGTTAGTTTAGGGGAAGTCTTTACCTTCTTACCATCTACATAGATGAATCTCTTGTTCTTATCTTTCTTATAATTCCATTCGGTGGGGCACCAGCCCTGAGATAAGAGGTATTCCTTCACCTGCGTATCTGAGTTAAGATTAATCTCTTCAAATTTAATACGACTGAACGGCCCCTTAATCTTCAGTTGGGTACACCTCCTTCAATCTTTCCCTCACCCACCTTGAATAAATAAGGGGAGCATGATTCTTCTTACATAGTTGAATTGTCTTAATCATTTCTTTCCACAGACGCTTAGATATTGTCATCCTATATTTCAAACTCCATATCGGTATCAGCCTCGGCAATAACTCTTGCACCATGAAGGGTTTCAAAATAACCTATCCAAAACGGAGATATTGTACGATCTTTACCATCAGTTAAAAGTGTCAGTTGATAATACCCCCCGGTGTTAGGGCTATCTTCATATTTAATATAATGTTCTTTTATTCTTTTGAGATTTTCTTTAGCAACATCTAAACTTGTAACAGGATTACAGAGGTCTTCTACTAACCTCTCACTCCCGAAACTATTACCTGTTGTATAAGTAATCTCTATGTCATACATGCTCATTAATTATCCTCATTAATAAAATTTTCAATTCGTTTAGTTAGTGTACCATCTTTCTTGAATGGCTTACGAACACAACCATACACTGGCTCTATATATTGCTCACCTATTCCTTGTGATGTTATATCAGCTTTCTTTTTATAAGTAGTTGACATGCCTTTAATACGATAGCCATCCTTCCCTTCCATTGGTGTACATATCTTAGGTATCTGTGGTATAACCTCCTGATTGATTGTTTGTATCTCTGCATCTATCTCTGAATATAATTGCATTGCATACTCACTATCAAAGAGAACACCATTCATCTCCTGCTGTGCGTTAGCCTTGGCTATATTATACTCCCCTTGTATTGCAGCCTCCCAATCATGTGAGTGTCTCTCCTTCTCCATCAGTTCCCATATCTTAACAGTTATTTTTACATCTTCAATACAACGATGTAACATTTCAGGAGAGAACTGTGTCCAGTCCTCATGCTTAGGTTTAGCTATGCCAAAGCTCTCTCCATAACTTTCAACAGAGTGACCCCCAGGCCTGTCTGGATTGAAAAGGGAAGAGAGAATAAATGTGTCTTCCACACGTGGTGGATTAAAGGGTGGGTATAACTTCTGCAATGCAGGGATATCGAAACCGAACGCATTATGAAATACTATTTTATTTTTTTCTATACAATTTAATAAAGTCTCATGTGAAGTAAAAGAATGTTTGTCTTCAATTGGGTATAACTGTTCAAATAATTGTACATTATTTCCCCACTGTTCTGGTAATGAAATTAAATATTCATCTCTTTCAATATCATAAGCAACAATACACCACACATTCTTTATACCATAGAGGAGGTTGTCTCCCTCCATGTCACAAATTAATGTCATTTTATGTCCAGGGAGATTTATGTATCCCCACTGATGCTATCAATATTAATACACCTATAATAGTGAATACCCCAAGTCCATATATAACACTACTACCAACATCTCCATACTCAAGTATCATTGAATTATGTATCGCTTGAAATAAGTTCATATCTCCAAATAACTCCCTGTTTCATGATTATAGAAGACAGGAAACTCTACATACCTACCAAAGTTTCTATCTTCAAGTAGTCTAAAGACTGAAGTATTCCTTTCCATTGGGTCTTCAGCATATTTATTTCTCTCAACCCCAACCATATATTGACAGGCCCTCATCATAGACCTACTGTTAGCAAAATAAGCTGACTTAACTCTCCCCCCTTCTTCATAAGACTTCCCACCTTTAGGTGGGTTATTGAGATGACAGAAACAATAGAAAGTAAATCCTAAATCTTTACTCATGTTGTCTAAGTCTCTTGCTATCTGCTTCAACAATCTGTCTGCCTCACCACTGTCCTTACCGTCAGTGAAACAGGTAATAGGATCAATGAACACATCTTGTACCCCCTCCACGACTACAGCATGACGGATACAAGCCTTTAGTTCTTCCCACTCTAAATAAGAATACCTATTAAACATGAGAAGCCTATCACCAACAGCATCAATGGCATTAGCTAACTCCTCTTGTGAAAACCTACCCGCTTTATATGCATCTGGATCATGAAAGGGTATTTGATAATGTTTACCTGCTATCTTCTTAACAGTTAGTTCAGGGAGTTCCTCTGGTTTAGCTACAAATACCTTACTCTTCTCAGTAAATATGATATGCTCTACTAATTGATTGAGTAATTCACTCTTTCCAATCTTGACACCAGCACCAAAATAATATCCATCCCCTATACGCCTCCCATACGTAGCCTGTGTGAGCGTTGGCCAAGGGAATGGCCTGCCATACTCTGGAATCTGAATAGCCCTCTCACGTACACTGAGGGCTGTTATAACACCACTTGGTTTGTATGTCTCAGCATTAAAGAAAGCTTTAAGAAACTCTTTCTCTTTACCAGCCACTAACATATCATTAGGGTCATTCTCTTCTAACTTTAATACTTTTAATTTGGAGTCGAACAGACCAGCAAGATCAGATGTAAACTTTTCTCCTGCCTTATCTTGATCTGGAGCTATATAAATATTATCAAATGATCCTATATAATCCAGGTTAGGCTTAATAGAAGAGAGATTCTCTCCTTTGGTTGGTGATACTACAGCAATATCTATATCAGGATACTGGGACTTAATCATATGGTATGCACTTGGTGCATCCAGTTCCCCACCAGTGATAAGTATATGCTTACCACCAGGTTTAAACAATTGCTGACCAAATAAATCTGTATCCCCTTTACTATCTTTTGTAACTGAATAAAATGTTTTAGGTAATCGCCTACATTTGTAGTCAATCAGTTTCCCATTACGATATACAGGATAATAATGTGCTGCTATCTCACCACTGGCTTGATCGTGTTCAACTTTAATACCATAGAACTGAACAATTGATTCAGATAAATATCTATCTGGTAAATGAGCTGACTTAAAATTAATTACATCTTTAAATTTTACTGAACTTGTAATAGTTTCTTCCTCCTGTGTCTCAGTAGGGAATTCTTTATACTGGCATCTGTTACAATATGCTCCTCCATTAGAGAAGAGAATAAGATGATTACCTGTTTTGTCTCTCCCATTCTCCCTGCATTGTGGACAGGCTTTATCTCCTACGATAGTTACTGTCAATAATTATACCTCTATTATATTATATGTTTCTTTTATCTTTTTTATAATACAAAAGATATACCCACAATTACCACACTTTACATACTCTTTATTGAATGCATACACATTTTCATTCCAGAGTAAACCACTATCACAAAGTGGGCAACAAAAATCTGGAAAATTATTATCTACATATAAATATTCTGGGTATTTTTTACTCATGATATAATCCTCCCGGTATAAAGCTTAATAAGAAAACTGAATTGTAATCAGTTAACGGATTGGTTAAAAAAATAAAGTACTAAAATGTAATACCTTACATCCAATATTATACCATAGAAAAACCATAAAGTCAAGTATTAATTTAATTGTTCAGCTCTTTTGTATAATTTTTTATATAACCTCTTTGTTAATAGTCCCCTGGCTGACCTCAATCCTTTCTTCCCACCATTGGCATATACAATAGAAAACCTATACCTTCTATACCCATACTCTCCCTTTGGTGGTTTGAATAAGTATACTCGTATAAGTTTTCCATCATATTTATAACCGTCATCTTTTAAATAATCCAATAGTAGTAGTTTTAATTTGTTCTGTTGTTTTACAGCTTGAAACTTAAGTAACACTTCATGGAATATGGCCGGATCAATCTGACTTCGTTTCATCTTCCTCCCCTTCCCCATCAACTTCAATTACAGTAAGTGTCCTACAATTATAACATAGATCATTATAGTCCTGTATAATTTCATCATAAAACATATCTTTATCTGATAAAGCTTTATCACACGCTCTGCATCTTAATGTTAGTACCATATCAATGCTCCATTCCAGATTCAAGTAGTGGTACATCACTGTCATTCTGATAAATAGTTATCAACGATGGATCAACCTTCTCACTCGATGTAAGCTCACCAAACATCTCTTCTATTTCTTCTTTACATGGGTGACTACACACCTGATGTACTACATTATCAGGGTCTATCCATATAGCCTTATCTTTACTTGTAATTATACTGTCACACCATTCACAATGAATAGTATTTGTAGATGGGGAGAGTCCTTTGTTATAATTTATATCTTGATTCCCATGATTGTTATATCCAACATTCCAGACACCATAAACTACGTTACCATGAACATTTCTATTCCAATCCCCTGTATAGTGTTTATTAGACCACCATATTCCTTGAAACCAGTGCCCCCTACTCTCCCCAATAATGTTTACACTCCTATCTTTATTAAGAAATATAAGTTTACCTGCTCCAATATATTCATCAATAAGCTCATGTATAGCAGGAAAATCCTTCCAATTCATTGGTAGTTGTTGCATCACTTCTGTATTAAACATTGATGTATCAGACTTCACTTTAAGTGAATCATCTTTTACTGCCGTAATAGTCCCATTGTGAATAAAAACCTGGTCTTCACTTACTCTGAATGGGTGGCAGTTATCAAGCCCCAAAGTTCCTGCTGATGAAGCCCTAAAATGTAATATAAATGGACTCTTTGGATTCTTCTCTGTGTCCTCCCGGAATTTGGGGAGGAATTCATAATACATATCTGTAGGATTAACATGAAAGAATGTTTTACTGATAAGTTTATTGGTCTTGTCGTCAATAAAAGCATAACCAATCCCATCTTGGTTAATCTCAAAACAATTCCAAAGGGTGTTATCTTTAACAATTTTAGCTTTTCCTATAGGTAGGTACACGGCGATACACATTTATTATTCTCCTCCTTCATTTTGGGTTCCTGTTGTAAGCGTCTGTGTAAAGATATTAGTGGTGGCGGTGGTGTTGGTTCCCCAATTAAAAACGGGTGGTGTGGTTGGTATTGCTGTATTGCCCAGTGTATTATGAACAGCCTCAACATTCGACGTCAGCTCCCCATTAACTTCTTCAATTGTCACTTCATCATGATAATTATTTACAAATTTACTCCTTTTATAGGGGTACTTATTTGGAACTGGGTTTTCTTTTATCCAATTAAAAAGGGATGGATATCTATTTTTATTCTCATTTAAATATATTAAGAAGGAACTTGTATTTAAGGACTCCCTTCTTCTGTGATATTTCGTAAAGAAATATGAACAATGAGCAAACTCTAAGTTCTTAAATAAATCATTCTCGTTATTAACAGCATTAAAGAACCTCATTTCAATTGTATGTGGATTACATAAGTTAATTTTTGCCCTTCTATATATGTCATTCGGCCCCTTCTTTTTAATTCCCATTTTACTATCATGATCTAAATCGTTTTCTCTTAAATTTTTACAATAAATATTGGGGGGTCGCTGTGCTATCCAATCAATAAGGGTTTCATTGTCATGTATAAAGGAAAGGAATTTATACAGGTGTACTGTCCTAAATGCATTTCTTGTCAGATGAATATGCATCCCAGTGGTATCATGTGGTCTGATAGCTGGATGAAACATCTTACCCCATTTAATTTTTTTAATTGTTGTCAATGTCATCGGGTGGGATACTATTTCAAATCCATATTGACAGTGTTCATCCTTTTGTCCACCAATTGATCCATCAAACACAGAATAAATAATCTCAGGTGGGTATGCTGCGAGTATCTGTGCTAATACCTTATATTTTAACATCCCCGTTGATGGTGGTACTCTTACCTCATTTTCAAATCCTAAATATAACTGATTGTTATTTTTTCCATGATAGTGAAATATTGGTGGAACATAATCCCATCTTTCTTCTTCAGCAAAACCCTCTTTAGCCAAACATTGCACACAATATAGTCCATCTGGCCCCTCTTTATATACGCCTGTATTATCAGGGTATATTTCTCTACCACATTTTACACAATTTCGTTTTCGTCCATAACAATACGAACATTCAGACCCACCATCCTTAAAATCTGTCTTTCTACGGATATAACCACACATATCACAATGTTTATATTTTAATTCACATTTTGGACATAAAATTGTTTTACTATTATAAAGTCTGTTCCAGTCCCTTGTGAAAATAGTTTCACAATTATTACAGTGTAAGTATTTTACACTTTCAATACATTTACTACAAACTATTGCACACTCGCCATTCTCCTTCGTTACATTGTGTGTATTGAGTGACCAGGCATTACAGTCTGTACACTGTATAGCTTCTGCATCACAAACACTACAATAATCCCCTTTTGTTGATGAAAATAAAGTTAGTCTCCCACAGTGTTCGCAACTCTTTCCATTTTTTATATAATTATCCATTACCACATTATAACATGGATAACACATTAGAATATCCACGTTTTCAATAGGTGGATCAAGTGTTTTTAATGTTTTTCTGTTCCCATTGTTTATTGACAATGCCCTGATGTGGTGTGAAGAACACCCTTTACAATAAAAGTGTGTTTCATCAAAGCATTCTTTGCATAGTGGCACTTTCCCATTTAAACTATGTTCAAATTTTATCTGGTGTTTACCACAAAAGTAACAGATACCCATTTAATATATACCTTTTGCAAAATTTTTAATTAATATTGGAAGTAAACTTTTATCTACCCCTTCATAGCCTTTTATACTAACAAGATAAAAGGCATTATTTTGTGTCCTTAATATATTAAATACCCCCCCATTCATGTTTACTATGTAATTAATATTATTTAACATTGCCTTCACTTTTGCAGCTACTAAGTTTGGTATTTTTAATGCACCAAGTTTATAAAAATATCCATTTTCTTTTGTTCTTATGGGGTTAGGGGGAGTGCCTTTACTTTTTACTAATGGAATTACTGCCATAATCTGTCCCCCTAAAAAAAGAACTTGATACTCCCTTTTACTTTTAATAAATATGGAATAATTAGTTATATTTGTATGATCTAATTTATTAAACTCATCTATAGTATTTATTTTGGCAACAGCCTTATAAGAAGGGCCATAACAAACTATCCCGTCTGTGTGCCTCCCCCTAATATTTTCCTCAGCAGATACCCTATCTACAAAAGTAATAGCTTCCCCTCCAGTAGCAACAGAGAATTCGTTGGACATTTGTTCTTTATTATATATCATTCTCATTAAATTTATATTGTTTATTATTGGAAAATATTTTTTCTTTGTCCAATGTAATTTTTCCTCCTCATCTTTAGTATATCCAAAATTAATGACTTTAGGAGCGTTAGGGGGGATTTCCCCTTCTGAGTGCACAATGGGATACCCCAATAGATCACTTACAACTGAAGCGTTGTAATCATCAGGGTTTGCTAATATATAAATCATTGTTAAGTAGTCTCCAGGTTCTCTTTAATAAAAGGAAGGATAAGGCTTCCCCAATTATTCTTTTCAGGCAAATCAAAGTGAGTGGGTTTTGCCCCATTAGTTTGATATTCATTCCAAATCCATGTATAGAATTTAGCAAACATCTTCTGCCGATATACACTGGTCAGGGAGGGGGCTGAGTTAAGCTCTAAGACGTAATAATCATCTCCCAATACCATCATATCAATACCAGTGAAATCAATATTACAGGCTTTCTGTGCCCTTAGAGCCTCCATACACATTTCTCTCGGCCAATCTTTCCACTTAATATTATGAAAGATACTCCCACCTTGTGCATGGTTCCAGGCAATCTGAGTTTTATCTTCAGCTATCTTCTCAGCAACAGCAAGCACCCTACCAAATCCACAATAGACACGATACTCCTTTTCTTTAGGAATATACTCTGACCAATAAGCCGAAGTGGTATCAGCCGCTAAATCTTTAAAAGTTTTAATAACTTTCATGTGTCGCCCTTGTGAATGTGTAGCGCGTCTGCCAATTAGTACATATGGTGGCTCTATATGATCTTTAAATACATTATATATCTCTTGTTTATTAAAGTAAGTTTTAGGAACACTTACCCCAGCATC
>Ga0180438_10011530_pt1 | contig 10667 bp, 26 predicted proteins | sample SS_ome_12_FD_132455 | JGI IMG/M metagenome (GOLD analysis project Ga0180438, IMG submission 132455) | Hypersaline lake sediment archaeal communities from the Salton Sea, California, USA - SS_3_D_2 metaG | ecosystem: Environmental > Aquatic > Non-marine Saline and Alkaline > Hypersaline >... | reverse complement strand
GCTACATTTTCAAAGTCAAAGCAATACCCATTATAAGTTCTTAAATTGTCATAAGGTGGTGAAGTAACCGTTAAGTCAATGAAATTATCAGGCATTTTAGCCATTGTGTCTAAATTACTTTCATTATAGTTTTTATTTATCTCAATCATAAGTTTTAATTTTTCAAATTAATTTTGCCAACGCTCAAAAAGAAAAGAAAAAGGTTCGGTTCTTTGATTTGAGTTTATCGGTTAAAAATCGCACCAGTAGGTAACAATGTATATACGCAATGCTCGTTCCTCGCACTTCGCATATACTCGTCCGTTATATCTATACTGCAAATATATAAAATAGTTTCAATATTACAAAATTATTTATCTTTTATTTCATTAAATATTATCCACGTGCCTACATCCAGAGCATCCTTATAAGCAATATATTCTATATCTCTTACGGTCATACTTTTAATTTTATCCTCTGCATTTTCTTTACTATCTGAAAACACAAATGCAAATTTACCAGTCTCTTTATCTCTAAATTTATAAACGTACATTAAAATGGTTTTTCTGATTCAAACTCTATATTAGGATCTAATGTTAAGCCATTTTTTTGTGGTTTTTCACAGCTATAAAGTTGGTTATTCATATCATCATAGCTATAATATCCATTCTTTTTCCAGTCCCAATAAATAGAAACTCTACCTAATTTACCTACTCCTTTTGGCTTACTTTTCTGAATAAATATCCAGCTCTCATTTTTTTCTACTGGCTCTCCAGTATCGTTAGTTAAAAATTGTGGAGGTCTATAAACCAGTAACATGGTAAATGCTCTCCTCCACCAAGTTCTACCGCCAGCCCACTCGTTTGGTAGTGCTGGAGGCATATACCTATTACCATCTTTATCAGTTGTGGCTCTTACATCTGCAATATGATGAACTAAAATATTTATTCTATTGTTTTGTTTAGCGTTTACCCTGACCTTTTTTAATGCACTAGCCAGATACTTATCTTCTCTCCCTCCGTATAATTCTAGCTCCTCTACTACATCGTTAAAAGGGTCAAATGTTACTGTATCAAATTTTATATTCATTTCCTTCTCAGCCTCATCTACCAGATCATAAAACTCTTCAATAGTAAACTCCATATCGTGATTAGCTAGCACAAAGTGATTGTGTATAAATACATTAGCTTTTAGCTCCTCATCTTTTGACATTCCAAATTTAGAGTTATCGTAAGGCTTACCAATGTACTTAGACATCAACTCAGAAAATACAGCCTCTACATCTCCACCCTCTCCAATATACAAAAAGTGCTTCCAACCATGTAACTTGCTGGTATTTATTAGGATTTCTAAAGTAAACTCAGTCTTTCCAGCATAGGGCGCACCAGCGATAAATAATGGAAATCCCTTTTTTAGCGAAAAGAAGCCCTCTAATGAACTTACACCGCAATCTGAACCCTTACCATACCCAGACTCCTTAAAGTCCATTACAGCCTCTAATTTTGCGCTTAAACGATAATATTTTTTATCTATCATACTATGCCGTCAATTATATGGTTAGGCTTCCAGTTTAAGCCCTTGAATATATTTTGTATTCCTAGTTTAGGGTCGTAAGGGATAACGCCTAGTTTCATTTTATTTATTAACTCCCTCAATTCTAGTGGTTTTAGTTCTGGCTTTAGTTCAGATATACACTTAGCCCAACCCTCTAGCATTAAATCCGATAAAGGGTATGCTACTAAATAATTTACGTGGTAAAGCTCTTTTACCATATCCTCATTAATTGTGGTACTTACTGATTTGTTTGTTGTTTGTAAATTCATTTGTTTCTTGTTTTAGTTTAAATATTCCTTGCCATCCATTAGCTATTGATTGCTCTAGTATCTCAATAGCTGTTTGCTCATCATTATTTGCTAACTTAACTAGTTTTTTCTTAAACGATTCCTTTGAAGCATCTAGTATAGGTTTTTTTAATTCTATTCTGAAATTATAAAACTCTTCTAACTTTAATTCTATTAAACTTTTATTTATATTTATATCTCTATTTATAGGTAGGTTATCCGTAGGTTTACCATTAGGTTTACCACTAGGTTTTGGTTTTTTAGCCTTGGGCCTACCCCCTTTAGCACCGTTATTCCTTCTGCTATCAACGAAGTTAGCCCTTTTCTCTATCTCTATAGCCAACCTATCATTATAATAATTACCATCTTCATCTTTCATAAACTTACTAATAACATCAACCGAAGGTTTACCTACTGATAACCTAATGGTTTTCTCGCTCAAAACTCCCTTCTGGTGCTGCAAACAAAGCAATGTGATATATTGTCCCCTCTCTTCTAGGGTTAAATCTGTCACCCCAGTTAAAAAGTCAGAAGGGTAAAATAAAAATGCTGGGTCTTTTGCCATATTATAAAAATTAAAGCACCCAAATAAGAATAAACACAGGCATCGCCAGAAGCCTATAAAAATCTCAAAAGGGTGCTAATGTTTGTTAGTAATGTCATGTGGCGATTTCGTTATTTTGTGTATGCAAATATAGTAAATATTATTTAAATATCAAATATAGTTTTTTGCTTTTTATTCTTAAAGATTACAAGAACATTTGTGTTTGTGCTGTGTGGTTATTAATTCTCTGCATAGCCTTATTATAATATTTTTTATCTATTTCGCAGCCTGTAAAATCAAAGCCTAAATTATGACAAGCTATTGCTGTTGTTCCACTACCTAAAAATATATCTAATATTTTGGCAGGACTATCTATAAACTTGTCTAGTATAATCTCCCAACTTTTTAAGTGTTTTGGGCAATCGTGCCACTTAGCATCTTCTTGCATAGCTATATTTTTTGTAAATATATCGTGTCCAATCCTTTTATGATTCTTTCCCCATATTAATATACTTTCATAAGCATTAAATCCACCTAAAGGGCTTGGGCTATTTTGATTCGGTTTATGCCAAATCATTTGATGCTTCGGATTTAAAGAGAACCAAAAAGGAAGATTTTTATATCCTACTGTCATTACTAAAGTTTTACTAACCCTATTAGCTTCATTAAACCACCTAACACACCACTCTTGATATTCGCTTCCTTTCTTATTATCGTCATATTGGTTGTATTTTCTACCTACATTATAAGGCGGGTCAGTTAAGCATAAATCGAAGTGATTGTCTTCGTATCTAGCCATTAATTCCATATTATCCTCGTTAGTTATTTTAAGCATAAATTCCTATTATTTTGTTTAATTGTTTTCGGGCTTGTAGTGAACTTTCAAATTTGTAGCTATCAAAGTCCCTAATTAATTTCCTTACAAGCGCTAACTTTTCGTAAACCTCTACAGGACTTAATTTTATGTAGCTATATTTTAAAGGCATCTCATTCATTACGTAATCTGCATACTTTTTACCGTATCTCTCTATTAATCCTATAGCATACCCAGATTTATGAGTATCACTATACTGATTGCAATTTGACCTAGCGGAGTGTAGGTTATCTAAATGGTATCTTAGGGTACTATTCGCACCTCTCGAATGATAGTGAGCTGCATCTGTTTGAGCATTAAAAGGTTTATTACAATCTATGCAAGTTGTATAGCCAAACTTTAAATCTATTAATCTAGATAGCTTGTTTATTTCATCTTGTAGATACTTTTTGTTTTCCTTTTCGTAAACTTTAATCTTTAGCTCCTTATGCTCTTTCTTAGCCCTCTTTTCCTTCAATCTATTATGATACTCTACAATACATTTAGGAGAGCATAAAGCCATTATAGTTTGATGCTCTGGCTGGTACTTTTGTTTGCAGATTTTACACTTTCTAGGCTTGGGTGTTTTGTCTTTCATTTATGTACTTTAAAAAATCTTTTAGCATCTTTTCTGGGTCACAAAAGTTATACATCTTATTTCTATTATGCTCCCTCCTTATTCCGAAATGAGTAGTATAATTACTATACCCTTTAGCCTCCATAAACTCTTTAACTATTTTGTTTTTCATCCTTTAACCAGCTTATATTAGTTCTTATTGCATCCGCTACCCTCTCAGCTTGTTTTATTCTATTTCTTAGCATATAGATTTGAGGGTATTTCTCATCCATTAAGCTAGTTGCTGAAGCTACACTCTTACCCTCTAATACTAAAGCGTTTACCTCTTGGGTGTATATCTCGTGAATGTCAGATTTTTGCCCAGATAGATAAAATAATGTTGCTGTTATTCTTTTTAATATATCATTAAGAGCCTCACCCTCATACACCTTTAGAGATGTATGATGGTAACGCTTTACTTGTTCCTCCAAGTATATTAATGATTTTTCTAGCTCCTCCATATCAGAAAGGTAATGGGTCGGAGTTTACATCTGGGCTAATACTCTGCTTGCCACTAGGAACCCAAGTATCAACCTCTGCATAAAGCCCTTTATCTCCCTTTTTTAATTGGAGCTTTAACTGTTTTTTACCGTTGTAATCTGTTAGCAACCCTTTGTTGTCTTTTAACCAATCGATTAAATCGTTTGGAGTTATTACTACTGTACCTACTACAAAATCTGGTGCTTTCTCATGCTTATCAAAACACATAACACCCTTTGGATAAATCTTTTCTTTATTGCTCATTTTTAATTGTTTTAGCGTTTTTAATTGTTTTTTTAATTCTAGTTCTAATACTGTGAAAAAGTTACCTAGCAAATTTTGATCTGACTGACTTCTCGTTTCTAGTGTTTTCTTTGCACTATCGAATTGAGATTTAATAACAGTCATTACCTCTTTTTTATTTATAAAAGTGGTTTCGTGTCTAACTTTATCTTCACGCTCTATTTCTTCTTATGTCATATCGTTTTTATTATTCCTTTTTTAATTGCTTCGCTTACTTCTTGCTCTGTCCTATACTCTCCATCCATACTGCCAGTCCTTCCATATCCATCATAAATACCAGTAAACTCATACCTACGTGAAATATGCCAGAAGTCTGCTCTATATCTAAATTTACCTATCTGGTAAATGTTACCGCTTATTAGTCTGGGGGAGATAGTTTTCATTATGAGATTTTAGATAGTTTCTTTTTAATGTCTGTTTGAGTATAGTTACCTCCAGAGTCGATTTTATCTATCTGGTTTAGTTCCAAATAATCAATACAATCCTTTGCCTTTACCTCAGTCATATCATTTAATGCGCTCTCTATTTTCTCTTTTTCTTTTTCTGAAATTGAGCTAGTTTGTATTAAGTTCTCAATTATAGATAGTTGGTTTGCGCTTATTAAATCTTCGTTGCTACTTTTTTTTTCTAAGCCATTAGAGTTATCAAAATCTAGGTTGCTATCTGTAATACCAAAAGCACTCATTTTTAAGTATCTCTCTGTATAGGTCATGCATCCACCTAATTGTTGAGCTGCATTTGTAGCTTTAATCTCTGGCATTGCCGTAGCCATGGCTATTTCGTAACTCTCTGAGCTATCTGTATCTATAATAGATAAATGACCTTGTAAGTTGTTTTGATTGTCATGCACAAGGCTAAACATTGTTAACAACCCATTATCACCACAGACCTTACTTACCATTCCCTCGATTTGACCTGGTGTAAAATAGTCGTATTTAGAATAAGAGTTACGACCCTCTTTTTTAATCTCCATAGCCTTGATGTCGTTTTTGGCTTTGGCTAATTTTTTTAATACGTTTTTCATAATTCTGATAGTTTATTGATTAGTTCTATTTGATACTCTTTAAACTCTCCATCCCTTAACCTCTTTTCTAAAGTAGGTGCAGATATTTCAAGTTTAGAACATAAGTACTTTTTACTCATGCCCTCGCTTATTAGCTTTTTTAATTTCTCTAGTTCTTTCATATTGCAAATATAATAAAATTATTTAAGATTAAGCACAAAAACTTGCAAAAATACTATCATATCCTTTTATACTTTCTCCTCTCTCAATCTTGTTAAATAGTTCCTTTTCCATTATGTAGGCTTTCTCTATTCTTTGCCCTTTTACATCTTCTTTGGCTTTCATAGAGTTAAATACAAACCTATTTACAATGCCATTTATTTGGGTTTTGGATACTCCTATCTCTCTCATTATATCTATGTACTCATAATCTCTTAGGTACATATCTATTACTTTTTGGGTTACTTCTTTAGTTACTATCATCTTCTTCCTCATGATTTTCTAAACAGCATTGACATACATATACTTTCTGTTTAATGTTTTTAAATGGTATTTTAAGCTCGTGACGTTCCGTTGTATATTCGTAACATATTTCACATTGCTCTTTTATATCATCTGTCCAGTAGTCATCTGGAGGGTTTATTTGTCTGTCTGGTGTGTACATATTAGTTATATTTTACTCGATATGCCAACTCTCTTTGAGCCGCCTCGAAAATTAATTTATCTCTCATTAATTGCTTTTTGTCGTAGCCTATTAGCTCCATTAGGGCTATGGCTTTTCTTACTTTTAGTTTGCCTATCCTATCCGCATTCAGTTTAGTGAATAATACTGGCTCTAAAGTTTGAATGTTTGTTTCTAATTGCATAGTATTTTGATTTTGTTTACCACAAATATACGTATAAAGTTTCAATAAATGCAAACTTTTTTAAAGATATTTCAATAATTAATTGTAACTTATTGAGAATCAGAAATAAAAATTTTATTTGTTTAGTGTTAAAAGTTTTGTATATTTGCATTATGAGATTATTAAAGTGGCTATTTAGTATAACGTTAATTATAAGACTTCAGTTTTATAATGTACTACGTTATGTTAATATAGCTTTGGTAAAAAAGGGGAGGGGTAATGGTTTCGATAAGTGGATTAGTCGAAGAAAGAAGTCTATTGACAGTCGTAGAAAAAAGAATACAGGATTTTTAGAAGTTCATAACTATAATACAATCCCGCAGCCAGTCCGCCAAATATTAGAGAGAAATTTGTAAGCCTTAGAGTTCTATTTTTAGTTGTATTTTGATTCCTTTCGTTTACAAATCCAATAAATTTCAACCCCTTTACAGTTGCAACCCAATAAGGAGGGTCACCGTTAGCGTTCTGAAACTTTCTAATATAATTTTCGTCATTTAATCTCCCTAAGTAGCTTTGTAATATCGGGTCATTATGAAAGTCTGGATTCCCAGTATCAACCCCATTCCCGTCTGTAACGAGCCTGCAAATTCGCTCCCAATTTTTATCTATTGGTAAATGTCCATAATGGTCTTTAATTTCATTTAAAATCAAATCTAATTTCGCTTCTATATCCATCCACCAAATATAATCTTTTGCCCTATAATAAATAGGACTCTATATTATGTTAAGTAGGAAATTAACTATGTTTGCTTAAACTAAAAACTAAGCAAATGATAAAAATAGAAGTAAGGTTACTACCTGAGGGTAAAAGTAACGTAGAAATTATTGAGACTGCCACATACAACGCAATAGCCGAAAACCTTAAAGGGGAATTGGTTAATAAGGTTAGCGAATTAGAGTGTCAGGTACACAAAAAAGCAACCAAAGGGACAGTAGTAGTTATTGCCAGTAAGGATGGAGTTGTTAAATTTGAGAAGAAAGACTTTTCCTGTAAGGAGCTTTCGGATTCTATTGAACTGAAATCTTAGCCACAGACTCATTAAGCTCTTTAAGTGCCTTTTGTACAGCTTTAACTTTTCTTTCAACCTTCTTTAATCCTTTAATTTTAATTACTGTCTTTTTCATTTCAGTGCGTTTGCAAGGTTAGGCTCTTGTGCGGCTATTTAATATAACGATTAATTATAGCGACCATCCTTAGATTGTCCTATAAAAAGTAACGTTATGTTATTTAGCTTCGGAGCGTAGGGTAAAGATACAAAATATTTTAATGTGGAGGTGTTATTTTATTATAAAAATTGCTGAGGTGATAACCCCTACTATAGTAGTTAGTTGGAATAGCTTAGATTGTCGCTCCCTTTTTTTTAGTTGCTCAGATAGCCTCTTTTCTACTATTTCGTGTAGCTCTACCTTTTCATTACAAACATCTAGAGCCTCATTTCTATTGATTATTACACTATCCTTTGTATTGATTATATCTATTTGATTTAGAATAATACTATCGTTTATAGACATTGCCTTATCTAGGTACTTGGCTCTTACGCTTTCTTGATATAGATATTTTAGTACTCTTTTGCTAGTTATTACGTGGCTCGAATCCTGAGCTAATAAATCTCTCGATACTATCATTAATATGAATAAAAGTAGAGTCGCTAGTAATTGCCTCGAATTGCTCTTTTTCATTTTCATAATTTTGCTTGTTTTGGGTTAATCTAATATTTAAGTATCTATTTACCCTATTAAGCGTGTCTAGCCTTCCGTAGTATCTTATAGAGTCTTTTCTAATTCGTATCGAATCTAGCCGTAAATCATTTCTCAACTTATCGATTAGTCCCTTATTCTCAGTTTCAATCGTATTGTTTGAGAATATAATGTAAATAATTAACCCAGCTAATATAAGAGAAATAATGTTATCCTTTATCCATCCCATTTGCTATTTGTATTGTTTGAGCTTTTATTAATTCTGCCTTTATATCTCTCCGTATTTGCTCTATTTCTTTATACTTTTCTTTTACTATTATCTCTGAGCTATCCACAAATACAATAGCTGTACCCTCTACCTCTTTATTCCTAATGGTGTAAATATGCTCTCTGCATCTCCAAATCTCTAAAAAGTCTATAGTTGTTTTGCCCTCTCTAAAGATTGCTAGAGCCTCATCCTCATAAACCTCTGTTAATTCGTAATCCGAAACAAGTATCTTATTTAATTTTGGCATACTTATTCTTTTTTCTACTCATCCTATCGTTATAGTGCTTTAAAGACACTAAGAAGAATCTTTTACACTCAGGGTTAGAACACCTTAATTGAACCTTAATAGTGCCAGTAGGGCTTACAAATCTACGTTTCATGTGGGTTTTTTCATTAGCACAACTAGGGCAACTGCAAGGGCTATTTCCCTCCTGTATGCCTATGTGAGTTTTATGCTTAGTAAAGCCTTCTAATTTCTTGTAAACCTCCTCTAATAAAACCACATCCCTTTTACAGTACTTCACCATTTTAGCCATTGCAGCCTTACTATTTTTCTGTATAATATCGTGCCACAACTGAATACCTCCAGTATCCATTTTACCACCTAGCCCTAAATATTTACCAATAGCATCCAACCTATTAGATGGAAACTTGAATTTATTACGTGAAATCTTTAATGTATCGATACTTCTTATCTCTGGGATAGATTTATGACCATGAAACAATAAACGTGTTCTAACCCACTTTAAATCGAATCTATCTCCATTATGACCTATCACCTCATCAGCTTCGGCTAGTTCTTTAACGAATTTATTAATCATTCGTTTATCATCTCCTTTGTTCCACTCTAGGTGATGGACTTTTTTAGACCCCTCCCACTTCCAACAAATACAGATAATTGCTGAATCCTTTATAATTTGGTCGTATGTTATTTGGGTGTTAAATGAGGGTTGCCAAAACCAGCCTTGACAATAGCTAGTTTCAATATCGAAAAACATTCGTTTATATCCCATAGATTTGGGTTTGGTTTTTGCAAATATACGAATTTATTTCTTATTCACGTATTGCCAAGTCGCTAAACCTAAACAAACTAGAACAAAGGTAAAATCAAAACCTAATACTACTGGTAGATATTCCCAGTTATCGGAGTTAAACCACTTGATGTGAGTTACTACAATCATTACCATAATAACTACCGCGCATAGCTTCCTAGCACTAAACGGCTTACTAGTAGTATCTAAACTACCTAGAACACCCTCTACAATTCTTTTTAAATAATCTTTCATCCTATACTAAAGCTCATGTTTCTATTCCGACCTAAATCAAAACTAATATGCACCCAACTATAATCGTACTCATTGATGAGCTGATCGTACCTTAGATTAGCCTTACACCAATCGTATAGTTTTTTATTCTCCTCTTTACTTCCAGCACTCATATCAATAGCTTGGCCCTTACAATGCTGTGAGGTCTTAGAGCCTCCTATTTTTTTGTTTAAAATCGGACTTCTAAAAAAAGAATTAATACGTATAGGCTTACCATACCACTCTCTTAACGGCTCAAAACAAGCCTCTGCCACTATAATCATATTCTTTAACTGATCCTCGTTTGGAGTGTTATCTATGCCATGTCTTAAAGCTGTGTTACTCCTAGTAGCCTCTCTATAACTTATATGGTCGCTTATATTGCTCATTTTCTATTTAATATGTGATTATACCAGAGATTAAAATTGCCATTCCATATTATACCTATAATAATAAAGTCTATTAAAGGCTCGAAAACTGGCTTGTAACAAACTATCGCTAGAGCCATAAAAATTATCATTCCAGATTTAAGTAAGTGCCAGAAATCAATTTTATACCCGTATATCTTCTTGGCATACTCCCAGCTTACATTAGGATTGTAAAAGTGCATATCTAGCTTGTTAAAAATAGACTTATACCAATGGTGGCTTACGTTATCCATCATAGAATTACAAGTACTAGCTAATAATATACAGATAAAACTTATCAAACCGTTTCTAGTATTGTTACTTTTTTCTTAATCTCTTTCACCTCCTCTTTGAGGTTGGTATGGTCGTTTGTTAGTACTTTTAAATCTGCATGAATATTATTTACAGATTTAGCTATACTCATTAACTGCCTTACCATTAATGCTCCTACAAATCCAATAATGGC
>Ga0180438_10011528_pt1 | contig 10670 bp, 10 predicted proteins | sample SS_ome_12_FD_132455 | JGI IMG/M metagenome (GOLD analysis project Ga0180438, IMG submission 132455) | Hypersaline lake sediment archaeal communities from the Salton Sea, California, USA - SS_3_D_2 metaG | ecosystem: Environmental > Aquatic > Non-marine Saline and Alkaline > Hypersaline >... | reverse complement strand
GCCGACACCACCGCGGGCCGGCTTGCGATCGTGCTGGCACTGGCGGGGAGCGACGGCCACTTCGGCGTGAAAGAGACGGCCGATCGGTTCCTGCCGGAGATTCCTGCACACGGCAAGCAGTGAGTTGATGTCCGTCTCCGTCATCATTCCGGCCTATCGGGCAGCAGACAGCATCGGCGCAACGGTGGCCGCGGCGCGGCGGATACCGGAGGTCCTCGAGGTGATCGTGGTGGACGATGGCTCGCGCGACGGCACGGCCGAGGCCGCGCGGCGGGCGGAAGCCGACCGGGTCGTCGTCCTGCCCGGGAACCTGGGCAAGGGCGGCGCGCTGGCGGCGGGGGTGGAGGTCGCCCGCGGAGACCGATTGCTCTTCCTGGATGCCGATCTCGGTAGTTCCGCCGGGGCGGCCGAGCGCCTGCTGCGGATGGTCACCGGCCCCGATGCAATGTCCGTGGCCGCATTCCCCGCGGGCTCCGGAGGGGCCGGTCTGGGGTTGGCGAAGGGCCTCGCGGCCGCCACCATCCGACTGCTGACGGGGCTGCGGGTGGCCGCGCCTCTGTCGGGACAGAGAGCGCTTTCCCGCGCGCTGGCGCGCCATATCGGAATCGCCTCCGGTTTCGCGGTCGAGGTGGGACTGACCGTGGAGAGCGCGCACGTCGGCGCGGTGATCGCGGAGGTCCCCACCGAGTTGGCGCATGAGGTCACCGGATGGGGCCTCTCCGGCGTCGTGCACCGCGGCCGACAGTTCTCCCACGTGCTCAAGTTCCTGCTCGCCACGGGCTATGGGATTCGCTGGCCCGCGCTCCCGCGGGCGCGCGCGCTCCTCAGACTGGCCGTCTGGCTCCTCTCTCTCGCGGCCGTGGTCGTCCTCGGGGGCCTCGCGTCGCTCGGGTTGGCAGCAGCCTTGGGGGTGATTGCAGGGTGCGCGCTGGCGGCTTTTCTCCCTTCGCTGTGGATCGCCGCGGTGTGGCTGCGGCTGCGGAAGCGGAACTATCTGGGCAGGCTGTTGCCCACGGGCGCGGGAATCCTGCTGCTGCTGATCGGGGTCCCCTCCGTCCTTTTCTCTCCGCTGCCGCCGGACCTGAGGGCGGCGGGCCTGGTGGTGCTGAGTGCGTTCGGGGTGGCGGGACTGCTGGATGACCTGCTCGGGGGGCGGAGACAGGCGCGGGGCCTGCGGGGCCATCTCCAGTCTCTGGCGCGGGGCCGGGTCACGACGGGGGCGGTGAAGGCCGGGGTGGGTCTCGCCGCGGGGCTGGTCGCGGCCGGGCTGCTCGACGCCGGTAAGCCGACGGCTATCATCGTGGATGGGTTGCTCATCGCCCTGTCGGCCAACCTCGTCAATCTGCTGGACCTGAGGCCGGGCCGGGCGCTGAAGGGGTTTGGTGTGCTGTGCGCGGCGGCGATGGCGGCCGCGCCGGAGGCCATTCATTTCCTGGGGCCGATTCTGGTGGCCGCGATGGTGTTAGCGCCGGCCGAGTTCGGGGGGCGAATCATGCTTGGTGACGTCGGCGCCAATCTTCTCGGCGCGGCGGCGGGACTGGCGCTGGCGGCGGCGCTGCCGTGGCCGATGCGGGTCGGCGCGGTGGCGGCGCTGGTGGCGATCCATGTGCTATGCGAGCGGGTTTCCCTGACGGACGTGATCGGGCGAAGTCGGCTGCTGAGCGCGCTGGACCGGCTCGGGACCGCGCACGTCCCGCCCTTCCCCCCGCAGGAGGTGACTGCACCTTGAGCAAGACGGCGCGGCTTTCAGAGAAGCAGGTCGTGATCTTCACCGGGGCGCTTGGGAGCGGCAAGACCGAGGTGGCGGTGAGCTACGCAATGCGGGCGCAAGCCGCCGGCCGGCCGACCTGTATCGTGGACCTGGACATCGTCACACCATATTACCGAGTCGGCAATCTCCGCCCGTGGCTGCAGAGACAGGGGCTGCGCGTAGTCGCTCCGGCGGGAAGTCTCGTCTCCTTCGAGGTGCCGGCGCTTCCGCCGGAGATCGCCGGGGCGCTCGCCTCCGACGATCTGCACGCAGTGCTCGATGTGGGAGGGGACCCCTCCGGCGCGAGGCTGCTCGGCGTCTACGCGGAGCGCATCAAGTCCCGCGAATACGACATGTGGATGGTGGTGAACCCGTTCCGGCCGGCGACGGATTCGGTCGGGGAGCAGGCGCGGGGGATGGAGGCCCAATCGGGGCTGGCGATCACGGGACTCGTCGCCAACCCGCATCTGACCGACCTGACGACAGATGAGGACGTGGAGACGGGAGTCGAGCTGGTGAGGCGAGACGCGGAGGGTCTCGGCTATCCCGTGATATTCGTGGCGGTGACGAAGGCATTTGCCGCCGCAGGCGGCCGCACCGGCCTGCCGTTGCTTCCGCTGCGGCTGATGCTGAGCGAGCCCTGGGATGTGAGCGACGGCGGGCAGGAGTGATTCTGTGCCGGACAGAAGAAAAAGACATGCCGCGTACCAAGATGAGAATCGCTATCACCGTCGATGAGGAAATGTGCAAAGGCTGCGGGCTGTGTGCGCTGGTGTGTCCGCGAAAGGCGATCCGACTGTCCGAGGGCATCAACAGCCGCGGCTTTCATCCGGCGTGTCTTCTCGACCCGGAGGCGTGCACGGGGTGCGCGCAGTGCGCGCTGATGTGTCCGGATGCGTGTCTCCGCATCGTGAAGTGTGAATAGGCCCACTCGCCGCGCGCCGGCGCTGCGGCGGGAGGGTTCCGCCCGAAGGCGCCTGGATCGAAGACAACGAGGGCCCGCGGCTGCTGCCGCGGGCCCCTGCGCGCCAGTGGAAACGGCTACCAGGGGCTGGAGAAATTCAGTCCGAACCCCAGGTCGTCGAGCCCGTCGAAGGCATATACGCCGCCCTCGAGTTTGGGTGCGAGAGCGAAGCGGACCCCGAGATTGATGTCGTCGGAGTCGTACTCGGCCATCACCGAAATCTTGTCCTTTATGGTCGCCGACACCCCTGCGAAGACCCCGTCGAGCATGCCGCCGCCCACGCCGATGTGGAGCTGGGGAGAGGTGATCTCGCCTTGCTTGAAGACATAGCCGGCTCCGATGTCGTGGCTGAGCACGACGTAAGGCGTGCTGTCCAACTGGTCGGTGGCGTCGATGGCGCCGATGGAAAGACTGGTGCCGCCGAGTATCGGCTGGAGCACGCGGTACTTGGCGTTGATCAGCGTCTCGGCCGAGTGGCCCTCAGGCTTCTCCCTGGTCACCCCCAGTTCGAGGCTGGGGGTGATGCCGAAGTTGCCGCAGATCAGTGTCAGGTCGTTGCCCTGGTCGAGTTCGACCGCGGTGATGCCGGCGTTCCAACGCGTCATCCCGACGACATCGGCGGTGGGGATCGTCACCAACCCGGTCGGGCCGAACACGGAGGGAGACGCACTGGCTACGACCGGCAGGGCGACGAGTGCGGCAGCTACTAATAGTAGTGTGCAGCCTCTCACTGTTGCCTCCTCTTGTGGCATCGCTCTGGCGCGCCCGACGCCAGGCGCCGGTCTCGCGCGCTTTAGGTTACCACAATTCTTGGACACGTATCTGTGCCCGGCGGCCCCGGATTCGCCTATGAATATCATTCCCCCGCGCCGGCCAGGTAGCGCGCGGGGAGGCGGAGCGTCATGCCCGGCTGCAGATCGCCGGGGGATACGCGGTTCTCGCGCATGATGGCGCCCACCACCTCGCGCACGTCCCGGCGGGGGTCGGCGTGCTCGCGGGCGAGGGTCCACAGGCTGTCGCCGTAGCGAACCGTCAGGAGGCGGGGGGAGGGGGTGTGGTCGCGGCTCGACCGCGCGGCGGCGGGCAGAACTGCCAGCGCGGCGGCGATCGCGCCGAGGGTGAGCCAGAACAGGAGCCGGTGTCTTCGCGCCATGTCAACCTCTCCCACAAACGGAAGTTTGCATCTGTCCTATGATACCACACATCTGTTTGACATTACGCGGTTTTCGTGGTAATTTCAAACGGGCGTTTGCGACGCCATTCCGGATGTGGTATTATTCCGCGGCATCTACTGAGAGTCGCGAAACGAAGTGATTCAGATGACGCTGCCAGCGAGCGTAGAACGCAGCGTGTAGGATTTCGTGCATTACTCTGTTGCGCGAAATCCTGTAGAAGGCAAGGAGAGGGCGATGCGGAGGTTGACCGGCCGGCAGCAGGAAGTGCTCAAGGGCATTCACGAGATCATCGGCGAGACGGGCTACCCGCCGACCGTGAGGGAGATCGGGGAGCGGCTGGGGCTGCGCTCCACCTGCACGGTTCAGCGGCACCTGGAGGCGCTCGAGCGCAAGGGGTACATCAAGCGGAACAAGACGAAGGCGCGCTCGATGGAGATCGTGCGCGCGGATGACCCGACCATGGTGCCGGTGCCGATGGTGCCGGTGCCGGTGATCGGGACCGTGGCCGCCGGGCAACCGATTCTGGCGGTGGAGAACATCGAGGAAGTCTTCCCCCTCCCGCGGGATGTGGTGAAGGACGACCAGTGCTTCATGCTCACGGTGAAGGGCGATTCGATGATCGAGGCCGGCATCTATGACGGCGACTACGTGGTGGTCCGACAGCAGCCCGAGGCCGCCGACGGCGACATCGTGGTGGCGCTGCTGGAGGACGAGGCGACGGTGAAACGCCTGCGCCGGCGGCGCAACCGGATCTACCTGGAACCGGCGAACCGCGACCTCCAGCCCATCGTCGCCGAGAACGTGCAGATTATCGGCAAGGTGCTGATGAGCATCCGGCGCTACGCTTGACGCCCCTCATGGAATATTGCTAAGGTCTACGCGCGCGCCGTCCGGTCCAACAGCCTTCGCGGAGGGGTGTCCGAGCGGTTGATGGAGACGGTCTTGAAAACCGTTGGGGTCCTAAAGGCCCTCGTGGGTTCGAATCCCACCCCCTCCGCCATCCCCGCATCTGACGGCAATCTCCGGCGTTCCCATCCCTGAACCGATGGAGGTCCCGCGTGTCTGAGGAGGTCTTCAGAGGCATCTTCCTGGTCGGGTTCCTGGTGGGGTCGGTGATCCGGCGAATCTACACCTGGGGGCATTGGCGTCGGGAGGCTGCCGTTGACCACAGATCGGCGCTGGATTCCGCGCTCGTGATGCTCAGCTCTCTGGGGCTGGTGGTGGCTCCGCTCCTCTACCTGGCGACCTCGTGGTTCGACTTCGCCGATTATCGCCTGCCGTCATGTGCCGGGGCGGTTGGCGCGGTCGTCTTTGTCCCCGCGCTGTGGCTGTTGTGGCGGTCACACGTTGACCTGGGCCGGCACTGGTCGGCCTATCCGCAGCTCACGCCCGAGCACTCCCTGGTGACGACGGGAGTCTACCGCCGTATCCGCCACCCCATGTATGCCGCGCACTGGCTGTGGGGTATCGCCCAGGTGCTGCTCCTTCAGAACTGGATCGCAGGCCCGGCCTTGCTGGTGACGCTCGTGCCGCTGTACCTGGTTCGCGCCCCGCGGGAGGAACAGATGCTGCTGGAGGCGTTCGGCGACGACTACCGCGCGTACCTGCGCCGCACCGGTCGCCTGCTCCCGCGCGTGCGGGGCTGACTGACGTCGGCCGGGGCCACGCGGCCGCCGGCTAGACCCCGGCGGCGGTGGAGCGTGACTGCCCCTCCACCTCGCCAACGGGCAGTTCGCGTCCCACTTCGGCGGAACGGTAGATGCCCTCGCTGATGAGCATGGTCGCCAGCGCCAGCCCCGCGGTGTCGATGAGCGGGACGCGGCCCTGCAGCGCGGCCACCCAATGGTGCTGGGGGCCGTCGTAGGCGTCGGTCTCTGGGAAGCACTGGTGCCAGCGCCGGGCCGCCGCGCGCAGGTCGAAGGCGGCGTTCAGCTCCATGTCGGCGAGGGTGGTGTGGAAGGAGAAGGGGCTGAGCTGGACCCCGCCCTTGGCGCCGACGATGGTGCTTCCGGCGGAAGCCTGGTCGAGGTGGATGGCCCAGCTCTCCTCGACGAAGAGCGTGATACCCCCCGCCATCCGCACGAAACCGAGGCCGAGTTCCTCCACGCTGTATCGCCCGTTCTTCCGCCGGTCCGGGTACATCGGAATCTCCTGGTGGGTGGCCCCGCTGATGGTCTCGACGGGCGGGTTGCCCAGGAGGTAGAGCACCTGGGCGATGTGATAGACGCCCATATCGAAGAGGGCGCCGCCGGCGGCGACTTCGCGCTGGACGAACGAACTCGTCCCATAGCCGTCAACATAGGGACGGCCGCGGCGGCGGAAGCCGACGGACTTGGCGTAGTAGAGCTTCCCCAGGTGATCCTCTTCGATCAGTCGTTTCGCCGCCTTGGTCTCGGTGGAGAAGAGCGTGGCGAGCTGGATGCTGAGCATGCGATCGGCCTTCCGCGCGGCAGCGAGCATGGCGGCGCCGTCGGCGTAGGAGCCGGCGATCGGCTTCTCGCAATACACGTGCTTGCCGGCCTCCAGCGCGGCGATGGTGACGGGCGCGTGGAAGTTGTTGTGGAGGCACACGTCCACGGCCTCGATCTCTTCGATTGCCAGCAGCTTCCGGAAATCCGTGAAGACCTTTGGCACGCCGTACTTCTGGGCGACGCGCGCGCCCTCGGCCTCGTCAACGTCTGCGGCCGCCACCACCTCGACCGGGAGCTCCTGGTAGGCGTCCAGATGCATCTTTCCAATCTGCCCAACACCGATAATGCCGATTCTCACCTTGTCTGACATCTTTTGCCTGCCCTCTCTGATGCAAAGGATTCTCTCTAGCGTGCGGTCATCGTCTGAAACAGCGCGGTATACATGCGCAGCACCTTCTCGGGGTCGGGACCGGTATAGGCGCACTCATTGGCGACGTAGCGATCGTATCCGTCGTCCCTCAACAGGCGGAAGAACTCCTGGTAGTAGGCCAGCTCTCCGGGCTGCTCCGCGCTGTGGATGTGCATGGAGGTGAGATGCGGCCGAATCAGGTCGTAGAGGGGCTTGACGGAGGCGCCCTCGCCGGGGAGGCTCCATTTCCACTGCGGCCCGACGGGCCAGACGCAGTTGAAGACGAGCCCGACATGGGGCATCCCGACGAGCCGCATGAGTTCCATGGAGTAGTGGGGGTCGGTGAAGCTACCGTGCATTTCAATCGACACGGCAATACCGGGGCCGGCGTGCTCGCCGAGTTCCTTCAGGGAGTCGGCCACCCACTGCAGGACGGCCGGCCTTTCGTCCTCTTTCTCGGGGAGTCGGTCGCCGAGCACGCGCACGTGGTCGCAGCCGAACTCGCGGGCCATGTCGATCACGCGCTTGACCCGGCTCACCGCCTCCGCCCGCTCTTTGGGATCGGCCGTGTGGAAGGTCTGACAGCTCGTGAAGGAGCCGAACTTCAGCCCGGCCGCGTCGAGCTTGCGTTTGGTCTCGGCAAACCGCTCGCGGGGCGTATCCCACTCCAACCCGTGGGGCTGCTGGTAGTCCATGAGGAACTCGATGTAGGGATAGCCGGTCTTGCGGCACATGTCGATCAGGTGGTCCAGCTCCCATTCCTGGCCCACCTGGTAGGTATTGAGCGTCCACTTCATAGCGCGCCTCCTGGTTTGATTCCGATGCAGGTTCGCCCGCCGCCCAGGTTCTCCTCTATGGCCTGCCGTGTCGGCCGGTCCCGGGCGCTGAAGACGCCGGCAGGACGTCCGGCCGGGACGCCGAATCTCCCCGCCAACTCAGCGTGGAGAATATATCATGTTGACTATCGAGAACGCGCACATCGCGCTAGGGGTGGACGAGAAGACGGGGCAGATTCGACAGCTCTCGGTGGCGGCGAAGGGGGGCGAGAAGGCAGACCTCTTCGAGCAGCTTCGCGGCGATCTGCGGCGCGCGGTCGGCGGCGTGACGGTGGTGGACGAGCTGGAGAAGCGGAGCTTCTCGGACCTGCAGTCGGAGGGATTCGAGATCGTGGAGGCGAGCCACGACGCCCGGTCAATCACCATCACGAAGCGATTCAAGGGTGCGAAATTCGACGTAACGACCAGCTACCAACTCGACGGGGAGGAACTGGTCTGGCGCGTGCGGGTGCAGAAGCGATCGGGGCCGGACCGGTCGGTGCAGGTGTTTCAGTTCCTGCCGCAGTTCTCCGGCTGCAGCTACTGGGTTCCGGCCGGCCGCATGCCGATCGATTTCGACGGGATGTCCTCCTTCGAGCATCTCTACGTGAACAACAACGGCGTCGGCTACAGCGACATCGCAATTCCGCTGGCGTCCATCTACAACTCGGGCCTGGGGGTGGGGCTGGCGGTCGCGCTGCCCTTCGACGCGCGCATCCCGGCCGCCAAGTTCCAGTGTGTGAACGGCCCGCGCGTGTTCGCCTGGGGCGCGCAGCGGAAGACCGATATCGAGCGGATGCCGTACTTCGAGGTCGTGCAGTACTTCATCGGGCTGCGCGGGGACCAGCCGCTGGAGGTTTCGTGCGTGCTCGCGGCGACGGGCGGGCACTGGCGGCCGGCGCTGGGGTGGGCGACGAGCAAATGGCGGCGCTACTTCTACCCCGCGACAGACCGCATGGTTAAGCGTGAGGGGATCTACTACTGCGGGGGGCCGCTGCACGCAGACTACGTCGACCAACTGCTGCGGTACAACGCCCGCTTCCTCGAACTGCACTCCCACTTCCCCCACTACGGGCTCTACTTCCCCGAGGACGATAAGCCCTGGCACGACATCGCCAAGCTCGAACATGGGAAGCCGAATCTGGACAAGGAGCTGACGGTCCCCGAGCTTCAGGCGCGCATCGATCGGCTCGCCGAGGCCGGGGTCAATGTCTACTACTACTTCCAGCTCAGCGATGGCTGGGAGCCGTGGGCGGAGAAACGTTTCCCCGAATCCATCGCCAGGAACGAAGACGGTTCCCATCAGCCATCGGGATGGCGCCAGTGTCACAACATGAACGCCGACCTGTCATTGCCGTGGGGGAAGTTTCTGCTGGAGTCCGCGCGGAAGGCAATCGAAGCCTACCCGCGTCTCGCCGGTTTCTTCCTGGACTGCTGGCGGCACTACGAGCTGGACTTCGCCCACGACGACGGCCTCACCATGGTCAACAGCAAGCCCTGCTATTCCATCAATTTCATGTACGACGACATCACCCGCCTGATCGCGGAGATGCTGCACGCGCAGGGCATGGAGACGTTCGCCAACAAGCCCCACACGATCCGCTCCTGTGGTGATATCGACTCCATTCTCATGGAGGGCGCGGGGGACGGGATGGAGTGGATGCTGTTCTACACCGCAGTGGCTCGGCCCTACTACTACCTCTGGACGGGACGCTCGCTCAACCCGGAGGAGTGGCTGAAGCGATCGCTCGCCTTCGGCGCCTACCCGATGGCGCCTCGCATGCCGCGGCCGGCGGAGCCCGAGCCCTATGCCGGACACACCATTGATGAACTCTACGACTCCTACCTGCCGCTCTATGAGCTGCTGCGAGGCCGCGTTATCTCCTTCGATCCGGATCCGGTCGCGTTCCCGTACGGGACCTGGGGGCAACTCTACACCACGCCCGGGGGCGCCTATGCCTGCGTGGTGACCCGGGACGGGGCCTCGTGCTTCGACGGGGCCTCGCATGCGACCGCGCCGGAGGTGACGCTGCGTCTGCCGCGGGAGGTGAAGTCGGTGCGAGTCCACTATCCGGGCGAAACCGCAGGCAAGGGACGCCCGGTCGAGTTCGGCCGCTCGGCCGAGGGAGTGACGATCCCGCTCTCCGATTTCAAGTCGGCCGCGGTGATCGTGGCGGAGTGATCGAGGCCGTGGTAGGGCGGGGTGGCAGGAGGCAAGGCGCCAGAGGCGCCCAGGGCTCCTGCCCTACGGTCGCACGGACATAGCAGTATACGCTGGCATTGGCGCGAGGGAGGTACGGCCGTGCCCTATTGCCCTGAGTGTCGGTTCGAGTATCACGCAAGGGTCCGAAGCTGCCCTGACTGCGGGGCGGAGTTGGTGGACCATCTGCCGGAGGAGAGGAAGCCGGATTCGAAGCCAAAGGAGGATTTCCATCAGGTCGTGCTCTGCACGGTCTGCGGTCATATCCTCGCCGGTTTGATCGGGAGCGCGCTCACGGCGCAGCAGATACCGTACCGGATGCAGGCCGGCGGCATCTTGGATGGTGGGATCCCGGACGCCCACATCATAGGGGACGTCCAGGGCCATCCCTACCGGGTGTACATCAATCAGCGGGACCTGGAGCAAGCCCGTGTGATCGTCAGCGACTTCGAGCAGCATCCCCCGTCCGAGGCCGATCTCGCGCAGGAGTGGCCGGAGGAGCAGCAAGACGAGTCCGAGGACGACCCCGACGAGTAACCTGAGGGACCAGCATTGCCGGTATTTCGGCGGCATGAGGCCTAGGCGTGAATCACCGCGAACGCGTGCTTGCGGCTCTCCAGCACCGGGAACCCGATCGCGTGCCCATCGACCTCGGAGGCACGGAGTCCTCGGGGATGACGGCGGCCGCCTACAACGCGGTGAAGCGCCACCTCGGTATGCCGGAGGGCGGCCGGGTCTTCGAGCCGTACCAGCACGTGGTGATTATCGAGGAGGAGCTGAAGCTCCGCTTCGGGATTGCCACCGAGCTTCTCATTCTCGAGCCGCGCGCCTGGCGTCCCGCGCGCTTGCCTGACGGCAGCCCGTGCGAGGTGCCGGAGGGCTGGCGCACCGCGCTTCGCGCCGACGGCACGGAGGAGACGCTGGACGCCGCCGGAAACGTCATCGG
>Ga0180438_10011527_pt1 | contig 10671 bp, 4 predicted proteins | sample SS_ome_12_FD_132455 | JGI IMG/M metagenome (GOLD analysis project Ga0180438, IMG submission 132455) | Hypersaline lake sediment archaeal communities from the Salton Sea, California, USA - SS_3_D_2 metaG | ecosystem: Environmental > Aquatic > Non-marine Saline and Alkaline > Hypersaline >... | reverse complement strand
GCTTTTATTGCCTCTTGATATCTTCCCGCCTTTGCATATGCCTGCCCCAGGCTGGCATATCTTTCAGGATGATGCGGAAGGAGATCAATAAGCTTTTCCCATTGCCTTGCTTCCTGTTCCGCATGATCCGTGTGCTGCAGAACATGGGCGAAATTTTCGTGCATGCACCAATCTTCAGGATCATTTTTGGTTGCCTGGCGGTAGATTGTCAGGATATTTTCAAGGCTTTTATTCCGCGACAGGGATTCAAGAGAATCCAGGTTTTTCCTTAGGGATACGATCTGCGATTTATGATCAATCTGAGCTGTAAAAGGCGGCTGCATCATCCTTTGCAGCATCAAACCGAGGATTCGTTTTCGATCGAACGGGGTAAAGACAAGCCTGCTCGCACACTCGGATCCGGTTAAAATTCTGCCATTAGCTTTGAAAGGAAGCGATTTTTTTATTTGATCGAATACCAATTTTGCCAGGAGATAATTTCCAGAGAAATTCGGGTGAACATGATCATAGAAAAGGCTTTCTCCGGGAATCAGATCAGGGCTTGATTTTTCGAAAGCCTTTGCCGCATCCACAAGAAACACACCGGCGCCTTGTTTCTCACGAGCCACCTCGCGAATAACCTTGTTGATGCATGAATCGGCGCGAAACCGGAGCGCATCGCAATCCCTGGCTTTCAAGTAATGATCAAAAGCCTTCTCGAAATCCTTGCAATTATAAAAACACTCAGCCAACCGGTATTGAAGTTCTGCGTAATCCGCATCGATTTTTTCAGCTTCCTCGAATTCGAGCAGGGCTGCGGCAAATTGATTATCCGATTGCATGGAAACCGCATTTTTGAAAAACTTATTCCAGGCGGATAAATTTTCCTCCGATAACTCGGGATTATGCAAGGAGGCAAAAGGCGGACAATCTTTGAGATTAGTCCCCACAGTGCATAAAACGGATTCCGCGCCACATTTTTTTGCAATGGTGCAGATATCCTTTATGTTCTTTTTATAAAAATCATAGCTGCTGGAGAGCCTGGGATCATGAAGAGATATTTTATTTTGCGTAAAAAGGGGCATGCCCCAGAATCGGGGCTGAGATCGCTTTCCGGAAACATGATATTTCGTCCAGGAGAACAGCTGTCCCCACTTGGTTGTTTCCAGCCAGATTTTAAAGCGAACAAGGGCAAGGCTTTCAGAAAACTGCGAAAAAACTGTTCCCGTGCCAAAAGGTCCCACCACTTCATTATTTCCCAGGTAGACCACGAACAAATCCGGATCGTGCCGGGCGCAGTCTTTTGCGATCTCGCGCGTTACATGGGAATTGATGCCCGTCATGGCAGCATTAACAACCCGAAACTTCTTATCCTTGTAATGGCTGTTTAAAAGAACTTCCAATTGCCGCGCGAATCCGAAAGAGGGGTCCGGATCGCCCATGGCTGCTGAGCCGCCGAGAACGAAAATCCTGTACTCGTTTTCGGGTTTTTTACTAGGCAGGACAAATTCCTGGGGTTGGCGGGCTATCCGGCGGGGGAAAAACCTCCAGCCGTAATTTTCATTCTCCGTATAAACCCTGCGATTCCCTATTTTTCTCTTTACAAAAAAATCAGCCGGATAACCAAAGCCAACGATTCTAAGGCACATTTCGATAAATATAAAAACCAGGGCAGGGATAACAATGGCAGCAACAAGGGGAAATACCCATTTTCTCCATCCCTTGATACGGACAGCTTTTTTTTCCTTTATGGTATTACTTTTTATCGAGTTTTTTTCTCTTTTTGCCATATTGATTCTGAAAATTCACCCTGTTATTAATCTCAAGAGTCACTAGTTTATATCTAGTCTTATCCAAACTTTAAAGGCAAGATTTTTATCTAAACAGGACGCATGATAAAATAAAAACAGGCTCCCGGAAATATTTCCAGGAGCCAGGGAATTTTTACCTTATCTGTTCAGGGAAGGTTTTACTTTTTCGGTGTTGTGACCGTTACAATATTCGAATAAGCCGATTCACCCAAGGTATTGGTTGCTTTCACGCGATAATCATAGGTGGTACCTTTTCTCACGCTTGTATCGCTGAAAGAAGTTAAGTTGGCAGGAAGTGTGGCAACAACCTCCCATGTGGACAATACAGACTTTTTACTTTCCAAAATAAAGTTGTCCTCGTCATTGGAATTGTCCACCCATGTAAGATCTATCAGGGTTATTGATACGACTTCAGCCTGAAGATCGGATGGGGCATCAGGACCCTCGCCCGGTGTTGATGTGGGTGTGGGCGTTGGCGTAGGTGTGGGCGTTTCAGTAGAAGTGGGTGTAGGCGTGGGAGTGGGACCGCTTCCGGTGCTGTCGCAGGTTTCGATATTTTTGGTTTCGTTGTAAGTATAACCGGAGGCGATCACATCTGTTACGCAAAAGGTGAATGCGCCGTCATTTTTTGTCTTGGGGGAATCTATGGCTGCCTTGCCATCAGTTCCGGTTATTCCCTCGGAAGATCCGGATACAATGCCGCTCCAATCGCCGTAAACCGTGGCTCCGGCGACATTCGCGCTTTCATCATCCTTGATCCAAACCGTGGCTGTAGCAAGATTGTTAACCCCGGCAGAGCTCTTTATCATGGCAATGTCATACACGTAAATATCGAGAGAAGGGGTAGGCGTTGGAGTTGGGATTGGGGTTTCTGTTGGAGTAGGTGTGGGGCCTCCTGAGAATGTCTGGTTGTTATTAATATCTCCCCTTGTATGAGGAGCCTCTGTTTGCCAGGTAAAATCGCTGTATATAGTGCCGGAACCTGATAATTGGAGGGAATAATTTAGCGGTGTTTCGCCAGATTCGGTTATACCGATATCTTCGGACGTAATTCCATCAGCCGGACCATCCGTTGCTTTGAACTTTCCTTCATAACTGAGAAATTGAACAACTTCGCTGGAAGGATTCACAAGCGCAATGCCATCCGGTGCACTGTCGCCGTTTTGCAAACCAGTGATAGACACCCAAACTGTTCCATATCCATTTCCCTGGTTTGGGATATCGCCTGAAAGATTAATGGTGTCGTATACAGTGCCATAATAACCGTTATATGCATAAACAGCCCATCCACTCAGGTTAATCCCGGCTGGTCCGGCAATTTCCACTCCTTCGTTCGCATCAGCGCCGACATTATCATAGTGTATTTCATTAAAGAAAAGATCCGCTTCAGGTGTGGGTGTGGGAGTTGGCGTGGGTGTAACTGTCTGGGTAGGCGTGGGAGTGCCGCCAAGGGAAAAGTCCACCCCGTTCACTTCAAAATAACTGACTCCATCGGTTATACAGTAAACAAAAGGGTCTCCGTGATAATTATCAAGGGGAGTGTCAAAGCGATAAGAACCAACTGCATTCAAGCGATCGATCGCCTCCTGATGGGGATGACCATAGGAATTGCCAACTCCATACGAGAACACATGGGCTTCGGGTTGGATATAATTCAAGAAATCCGTGAGCGAGGCATTACGACTACCATGGTGATCCACCTGATAAAGGTCACAATCTCCTGCAGCCAGCCCTTTGGGTGGTTCATAGGGTTGATCCTCAAGGTCGCCGCCGAAGAAGCATTGAAAATCCAGGAAGTCGAGACGATAAACAATTCCATTATTATTCTCATCGCTCGAAGTGCCGGAACCGCCGCGTCCCAGGTACGTCATGGCGGCGGAATCAAGATAGAAGGTCTCGCCGTCTCTTCTTTTTTTCAAGCCTGAGGAACCGAAATAGTTGTCATAATCTGTAAATGCGCCCGAACTGTAACTGCCCCCGCGATCATAGGAATAGACAAGCCCTCCCGAATACAAGGCATGAAATTCATCCAGGGCTGTGAGGTGATCCGCATGAAAATGGGTCACCATGATATAGTCCAGGGTGCTATCCGTGAGACCGCGCGAGATGGCATCATTCATAGCAGCTTCATAAGGTGTGGTGTCATTGGAGGGACCCCCATCGATAATGCACGAGGCTCCGTTCGGACCGATAATCAGGGTGGCGTCACCCTGTCCCACATCGAGAAAATAGATATGAAGGTTCCCATCTCCCACAGCCAAAGCCAAGGACACAAGCGAGAAAAATAATAATAAAACAAAGCCCCATTTTTTCATTTTCTTGCCCCTCCTTTTTTTGTACTCAATGGTTATGTTTCTAAATCGTTTTTTATAAAAAATCAAATTAAAAAAATGATTAAATCGAGAATTTTTCTGCTAACTAAGGTTTTTGGGGATAGTGACGGTTTTGCAATGGGCACCTCTAGGTGTAGGTGTGGGTCCTTCATTGCATTAATTTGAGGGAGCAGGCGTATTCTTAGGGGATGTGGGAATCACATAAACAAAAATCAAGATTACCGTCACCCTCCCCAAAACTTTAAACAATCAAGTAGTACAATTCCTTGATGAAACCCCAGTTGTCCCCCTTATAAAAGAATAACGCCTACTCCCTCAAAGTGCAAGTAAACTTCTCTAAATTTCCCCAGAGAAGCCCCCTTCCGAAACCTGTATTTACCGGAAGAAGTTTAACCTAAATTAAGGAAGCAAAAACTGTGCACAATATGAAAAAAATCGTATTGTTCTGATAATTGGGAAGTTATATTTTTCAGAATGTTGAAAATACACAAAATTATGGTTAGAAACCTGCAAAAAATATTGGCAATAGTTGCTAAGATTAGTATTGGGATTAAGATTAAGAATAGGAAAAGTATAGGAGGGGGGATCAATCAATACCCAGGTTTTTCAATTTATAGCGAAATGTGGAATAAGGCATGCCCAATCTTTCCGCGGCTTTTTTACGGTTCCACTTGGTTTGTTCCAGGGCTTCAATAATCTTATGATAATCTTCCGATTTCCCCTCTTCCCGTGAGGAAGCTGAAGATTTTTCCCTGAGGGCATTTTGGAGGCGGATATGTTGAGGCTCGATTTGCCCGGAGCGGCACTGAATCGCTGCCAGCTCAATAATATTGCGCAGCTCCCGGGCGTTCCCGGGATAATCGTATTCAGAGAGAACCTTCCTCGCCCCCTCGGAGAAGCCGGAAAAGGAAAGATTCCTGGCAATGGTATACGAGTGTAAAAAATGCTCTGCCAATGGCATGATGTCCTCTTTCCTTTTCCTTAAAGGAGGTATATTTATGGTATAAACATTCAGGCGGTAGAAAAGGTCCTGCCTGAATTTTCCTTCCCTTACCAGTTTTTCCAGGGGGATATTGGTGGCGCCGATAATCCTGAGAGACACCTTGATCTCCTTGGAGCCGCCCACCCTTCGAAACATGCGGGACTCCAAAACGCGAAGGATTGCAGCCTGGGCTGAAGCAGAAAGGTCCCCGATATCGTCAAGGAAAAGGGTTCCGTTATCCGCCATTTCGAAATACCCGGCTCTGTCATCATGAGCCCCGGTAAAAGAGCCTCGCATATGACCGAAAAGCGCGCTTTCCAAAAGTGATCCCGGAAGCGCGGGACAACATACCGCAATAAAAGGACCGTCAAAGACTTGGGAGTGATTGTGAATCTCCGTTGCTGCAACTTCCTTGCCAACACCGGTTTCACCGGTAATCATGATGGTGTCGCAGCCTGCTTCCACTGCCTCGTTGATCTGTTTCCTAATTCTTTTTGTGCTGGAGCTGATCCCCACAAACCTGTGATCCTTTCCATCCATGATACCTGTTTGAATGCTGTGGATTGTTTGGCGGAGGAGGCGTTTTTCCTTACGCAGGGCATAAAGATTCACGCACTTTTCCAGGACTGCATCCAGTTCGAGAAGCTTGATCGGCTTGGTCAAAAAGTCCGCAGCACCCAACCGGAGCGCCTGGATTGCGGATTCCATGGAGCCATGTCCTGTGATGAGAACGACAGGCAAATCGGGTCTGACCTCGGGAATTTTTTCCAGGAGGGACATGCCATCAATCCCGGGCATTCGTATATCCACCAATGCCAGGTCGTAATCCCCCTCCTTGATTACATTCATGGCAGTATAGCCATCGCGCACCCCGTTTACCACATGCCCCATATCCTGGAGATAATCGCTCAGGGTTTGATGAACCACCTCTTCATCATCCACCAGGAGAATATGGAGTGTTTTCTCAACCATGTTTATTCCTCTCCCCCTGAAGTATCAACAGGTAGATATACATTGACCGTGGTATTTTCTCCCAATTGAGAGTGAATTTCCATAGACCCCCCGAATTCCTCGACAATGGATTTGGAAATGGAAAGTCCGAGCCCTGTTCCCCGATCGGAAACCTTGGTTGTAAAAAAAGGATCGAATACCTTGGGTAGAATGTTGGGGGAGATGCCTTCGCCTCTATCCTCTATTTGTATGGCAATGCGCTGATTTTTGCCTTTGTTATCCAGGAAAGTCCGGATCACAATAGCGCTGGGGAAATAGCTGGGCTGTTTTTCCTTTCGATCCTCCACCGCATCGCGTGCGTTTGTCATAAGGTTCAAAACCACTTCTTCCAATGAGAAAGGATTGGCTTTTACCCGGGGAAGGTTTTCGCTGAGTTCGCATTTCAATTCCAAACCCCGGTTGCGAAACTGTGTTCCCAAAAGATCGATGCTCGATTTTACAACGCTATTGACATGAACAGGGTGGAGTTCCGGTTTGCCGCTTTCCCTGGCAAACATGCGGATATGTTCGATAATGTGGGTCATGCGATCCGCCTGTTCCACTATCAGGTTCAGTTTTTTATGAACCTTGAGGTCGGAGAGTTCCCATCCCCTGTCCATGCTGAGAATAAGGTGTTCTGCCAAACCGCGTATGCCCATAAGGGGCTGGTTCAATTCGTGCGCCATGCCAGTTGCCATTTCCCCTAAGGAGCGAAGGCGATCAGAGCGAACGCTCAGCACGCGCTGTTCTGCGAGTTCGCGTTCCGCTTCGCGTATAGCCACTTCGGTTCGTTTGCGTTCCGTAATATCGGAAAGAGTCGCCACGAAGCCTCCGCTGGTTTGCGAGGGGTCCATTCTCACAATGGAAATCTCCGCAATGAACTGGGAGCCATCCCCCTTAACGAGCTCGAGTTCCTGGAGGTCAAGCCCCCTGGAGCGAAAGGATTTTTGAACGGTTTTTTTGTATTTAATAAAGGATTCTTCATTGGGAAAAAGAATGCTTAACGGTCTGGGTTCCTCGTAACGGGTGCTGACAGGGGAAGGATTGAGGATATTATTCATGGCTTCATTAGCCCAAAGGATTAGCCAGTTGGCGCTGAGCATGCAAAGTCCGTTCGGCGTGCTTCTCAGGATCGCCTGGTATTTCATTTTCATTTCCTGGAGTTCGCGATTGTTTCGAATGAGTTCCAGCTCAGCCTGTTTTCTTTCTATAGCGTAGCGAATAACCCTCTGGATCATCTCGCTGTGCATATGCCCTTTAAACAGGTAGTCCTGTGCTCCCTGTTGAACCGCTCTTGTTGCAACAACCTTGTCGTCCAGGTTGGAGAGCACGATAATGGGGATTTCCGGGGCGTGAAACTTGGTTTTGGTAAGGGTTTCCAATCCTTGGGAATCCGGAAGGGTGAGGTCCATAAGGATCACGTCGAACCGATCGTTCAAAAGGCGTTTCAAGCCCAGTTTCAGGCGGTCCACGCAAACCAGGTCGAACTTCGACTCCTTAATTTCCCCAAGCATTTTCTGGATAAGAACAGCGGCATCCGCATCCGCATCCATGAAAAGGATTCTGGTTTTCTTGTTATTAATCATATTTTTAAAATTTTAATGAAATTTAATTTTTTTAAATAAGGCAATTTGAACGCTAAAGCAATCTTTTTTTTGATCGTTAAGAAAATGTAAGGGGAATTTGGGGGAAAAAGAGAGGCGGTTTGGGGTCATGTCAAAAGATGATTCATTTCATCCAAGAGTTTGATCCCAAGCTGATCTTGACCCCAAGCTGATCATGAAAAAAGAGGCTTTTGGGTTAATATCCCAAAAGCCTCGAAATCAAGATCACAAACGAATATTTCGTTTACGGAACATAGATGCTGTCGCAGGTTTCCACGTTCAGTGAGTCGTTATAGGTGTAACCTGTCGCAACAACATCGGTGACGCAGAAGTTGAAGGTGCCGGCATTTTTGCTTCTGGGCGAGGTAAGGGTAACCTTTCCGTCGCCCCCCGTATCGCCGGAATCCGATCCGCTTGCCGCCCCTGTCCATTCGCCATACACTGTGGCGGCGTCAACATCTTCTCCGCCTTCTCCCTTGATCCAGACTGTGGCATCGCCATAACGATTGCGTCCTTGAGTATGGTAGCTCATGGCAATATCATTTACGTACATATCACTGGGTTCAGGAGTGGGCGTAGGTGTGGGTGTGGGTGTGAGACTGGGGGTTGGCGTGGGTGTGGGTGTGGGCGTGGGTGTGGGCGTGGGCGTGGGTCCCCCGGCGCCGATGTAAACATCCACCTCGTAGATGAGGGGAGATTCGACTGAGGCGGTGCAGCCGTCGCGATCGTCACCGTTGCCTGCGTTCCAATCGTCGTGGAAGACGCTGTCGGTCAAACTGGTGGAATAAAAATCGAGCCGGAGTGCGGTAATATTACTTGCCATGGCTCCGCTCTCATCATCTGTGAGCACGGTTAAGCAGGCTTCGATGGAGCCGCCGGAATTACTCGTACTGAACGGAACAGGTATGATCTCCTCAACTAAAAGCGTCCAGGTCGAACTGGCTGACGGAGAGGGATCAGTGGTAGTATAGGCATCATAGTGGTGATAAACTCTTCCACCCTTGCCCTGGTTGCCGCTGAATATGCGGATTTCGTACAGGTCCCCAGCTGTTCCGGAATCCAGGTTCCAGAAGCCCGACCAAGCCGGGTTGTTTTCGCCCGGATAGTCCATAAGGAGCCCGGTGTAGGTGCCTAGTCCGGCGCCATCTGTAAAAGCCGGTTCCTGGTCCTCCGGGGGGATGCCGCCGTAGAATCCACCGGAAATTTTCGTGCCGATATTGTCATTTATCGCATCGGCGTCGTCAGGTTGAATAGAAAGCGACGTGGAAACCCCGGCGGTTTCCTTGTACAGGTTAAAACCGGTTGGCGAGCAATTGGGACCGCCGCTTCCCGTGGTGATGCGGGCGTTGATTTCATCCCTTGCTTCTCCCGCGTAAAGGTCCGTGCCGATGTAGCTGTACCATAGATCGCCCGGGCAGGCGGTCGAGCCGACGTCGCGGTGACCGCACACGAAACCGGCTTCGCTAGTGCTGCCGTACCTGCCGCCGCCGTACCCGTCAAAGGGGTCCGGAATTCTCCACGCGATCAGGTCGTAGCAGCTGTTTCGCATCTCGCAGGTGGGCACATGGTTGTAAGGATCGTGAAAGTATCCCATGTTGGAAAAGCCCATGCTGCAGGTGTTGGTGCCGTCATGGGCGCCGCGAGGATAGGAAGTCATGGAGCCTTCCCGCGCCTCCAGGCAGTTACCCAGTTTATCAATCATGAAGTGATAACCGATATCACACCAACCAAGGGAATCCATGTGATAGTTCTGCTCTGCGCGAACGTGTGGCATGGTATCCTCCAGGCAGGTGGTGTTCCAATCAACAGCTACGGCTGTATGGTGGATGGTGGCGCGGTTCAGGGCTGGTTCCTGGCTGATGCTGCATTGAGGCGCCCGAGCACTCCAGCAGGCACGGTCACAAATGGTGGGCTGGGGATAATTCCCTGCTGCCCAAGCCATATTTAAAGCAAGCGTGAGAAACAATGTGACAAGTAAAAACTTTTTCATGTTTTTCTCCTTTCTTAAAGTAGAATTAATACAAGCAATAGGTTTTTTTTCATTCGCCTCCTTTCTCATAATGCTTACACTTGAAAATAAAAAGCAAATTTACCAATAAAATATCACTAATCTAGTATGCAATATTCGTTCCGTATAATAACGATTTAAAAAAAAATACATGGTTCATAATCCTTTCTAATTCAATAATCTGCAAAAAAAATCCTGAAGGGGTGGCTATCGACTTTTTTATACCCTTACAATAATTGTTGTGGATATTGCTTTTTTTTAACTGCACACTGCTTTTTTTAAACACTTTACGCAATAGGAGTTTAATTAATTAAAACAAATAAAATTGTGAAAGTTCGCGTATAATTATTACTCCGATAGTTAAATAGATTACAGTTTCGTCTTTCTATTCCAGATGAATTATTTCATCGATCAGAGATACAACAGGTCCTGGATACTTGATCCTGGATGCGGAGCGGAGCAAATATCTTCAAAGGCGAATCTGGATACTGGATATTTGCTGTTCGTTATCCAGAATCCAGAAACCAGTATCCGGAATCTTTAGATTCATTGTCACCCATTTTGCGGATGCATTAGTAATTTATTTGCCGGACGATGTTGATTCATTTCATCCAAGAGTTTGTCCTACCAACCACCTTATAAAGGATCAGGGGAAAAAAGAGGCTTTTGGGTTAAATATCCCAAAAGCCTCGAAATCAAGATCACAAACGAATATTTCGTTTACGGAACATAGATGCTGTCGCAGGTTTCCACGTTCATGGAGTCATCGTAGACGTAATTTGTCGCAACAACATCAGTGACACAGAAATTAATTGTGCCTGGATTTTTGAATCTGGGAGAGGTAAGCGTCACTTTCCCGTCCACACCTGTATCCCCGGAGTCGGTTCCGTTTGATGCGCCGGTAAATTCGCCATATACTGTGGCGCCGTCAACATCCTCTCCGCCTTCTCCCTTGATCCAGACT
>Ga0180438_10011525_pt1 | contig 10673 bp, 19 predicted proteins | sample SS_ome_12_FD_132455 | JGI IMG/M metagenome (GOLD analysis project Ga0180438, IMG submission 132455) | Hypersaline lake sediment archaeal communities from the Salton Sea, California, USA - SS_3_D_2 metaG | ecosystem: Environmental > Aquatic > Non-marine Saline and Alkaline > Hypersaline >... | reverse complement strand
ATTAACCCTGGGCTGATTTCGCCTCTTATGGCAAAAAGTATAAATCCCCTCATTATGCCCGCCACCATGACAGCACCAGCAAAGCCATTCTGTGTTTTTCAGTGTATCTGCACCGCCGGCGCCCTTTGATTTATTGTGACTGAGATGACCATCAGAAAACGGCACCCAACAACCGCAGCTATCACACAGGCCTTTTGCTCTCTCGTAAACTTCTCGCCGCAGCTTTGCGAGTTTCTTGCCTGTCAGCCGTATGGTTTTCCTTTTTTGCAAATTTGCATCTGACTCCATAACGTGGAAATCAGCGGCAATCTCAGATATTATTCTGATCTGCCGTATCTTTTGTAAACCTATTGGCCCATTCAGGTATACGCAATTTCTTATTATCCGCCTGAATTTCCTGGTTGAGGTGACGTTTTGGGTCATTACAATCAAGGGGATTATTTATATCTCCACCATACATCCCGACCCTTGCAAGAGTTAATGCCGTATTACTATTCTTATTAACTAAGGCAGCAACAACAGAATAAATACACCTCTTCAATCGTTCGCATTCTTTACATTCCATAAATCACCTCAACAAGTAGTTAAACGAACAATTTCATTATAACACAAATTTTTAGAAATGTCAACTAAAGTCGACTACCCTCAATAATTCATCTTTGGAGACCTTATCTCCAAACGACTCAAGGAAAGCGTCGAGGCAACCGGAGAAAAGCGCCTGAAACTCGATCTCATCCATATCCGCGAAGCTAATCGAGTCTGGAAAAAACATCGTGGCACCGTTGGGTGCAACTACAGTGGTGTAGGCCCCGGCCTTCATTTGTATCCAAGTGCGAAATTGTTTGATATTGGTGAAGTGTGTCTGCATATCAAACATTGCGTTGATCGCGGCGAAAAATCGTTTGTGATTTTCATAATTGCGTGGACGTGTGTATTTTACTTTGATACACTCGCCGCGATTCATTTTTGAGATCACTTCTTCAGCTGCGTCGTCAGCCGGAACTAGAACTCCATGAATCTTCTTAAGAAATATATCAGCCATTCTTTAATAGTTTAGCGTTATATGTTTGATTTTACCGTCTTTAATGGCTTTCAAAACATCAACAACGCACAATGTCGGAGTAGGATAGTTTTTTGCGAATTCTTGAAATGATTCAAGTGCCTCTCGTTCTATCCTTGCTCTATGCGCTGCGTGATTAGCCCTTGCCTTCAGCTGTTTTTCCATCGCTTCTTCATCTGCTTTTTTCTTCGCCGCTTCAGCTTCAATTTTGTCACGCTCGGCTTTGGCGGCAGCTGCAGCGGCAGCTTCTTCGCGGGCTTTCTGATCAGCCTCAGCCTTCGCTTTCTTTTCAGCTTCTTCTCGGGCCTCTGCGTCAGCACGAAGCTGTTCAAGCTCTGCGTTTTTTTCGTCTTGCACCCTGCGCTCGGTGATCGCTTGACGGATATTTGCGAGAGCCGCAGCTTTAACAATCTCAACCTCAGTTTTGAACTCTTGCCAAGAATCATCAATGATAACAGACCCTACGTCTAAAAGATAGGAATTTAAAACGTCAAAATCAAGATACATCCAATCCGATTTACAAGTTTCACCAGTTATCGCAATCAGATTTAGATTCTCAGCGTGTTTGTCAACACGAGCTTTTTCCTTTTCTTCATACTCTGTGAGCGGTGCCCGAACGTCAGCCTTGAGTTTATCGCAAAAGTCTCTCATTCTCTTACGCTCTTGATCGACCAGTTTGAGCTTTGCCTTTTCGTCGGCCACGAGACCTTTGCCGAGATCATCGAGAAACGTTTTTGAGCGAGCGACTTTTTGAGCCATCGCCGCTATCTCTTTGCGGCTGTTAGCTGTGCTCAAATCTGGCGTAAACTTATCAACCTCCGACTTGATTGCTTCAAGGATGGGGTCGAGCTGACCATTTTTAAAAATGTCAGCCGGAAGCAGCTTTTTGTTCGAGACTATGCTTATTGCTAAAATTTCTTTACTCATTTTTTGTTCCTCCATAAACTAAAATGTTGGCAAAATAATTACATGCTTCTAAGTTTTTCTGTCAGTTCATCAAGATCTTCACAGAAGACATCCAGAGCTTTTTTTAGCGCAGCACAAAATGTAGCATCGCGCTCGACCCTGATAATGAGTGGCGGCATAGCAGGGTAATATGACATTATCCACCATGATTGATAACCGCATACCAGCATTGAGCCTTGAATTTGATGCCAATATGCTTTCACAGGAGAATCATTTTTGAGCAGGTATCCGACATGGGTTTTCATGAGTGGTGACTTTATTTCTAACCCGCTATCATCCATGAGTCCATCCGGAGAGCACCCAAACCGCTTTGAATCATCAAGAACAAAGCCAACTTGTCTGATCTCAACTTCATTTATCATCTCAAATAATTGACGGGCTTCATCTTCTCTCTCAACACCCTGTTGCATTGTTGCATTTGTATATGTTTCCTCTTGCTTTCCAGTGATTCTTTCACCGGCCAAGTTATATGCGTAACCCTCAGCCTGCTTTGATGATTTGCCGGCGGTTGTTATAATCTTATCAAAGCTAGATGCTGATGGAATTCCCAGTTTCGCAGCAAACCACTTTTCCGAGCGCTGTACACAATTTAATATTTTCATAATTAAATCTCCTTTACATCATCTTGATACTTGCAAAATTCGTTTTTCCATCTATCGAGTGCCTTGATGGCCCGTTTTGCCTCGACTGACATTCCAGACTTCTGAAAACGTGTAAGATGTGCTATGATCTGAAATACAAGCCTAGAATCGACTTTCATGTTAAACGAGCCGCACCACAACGGAAAGCAAGAAAAATCAAGATTGGCTCCGCGCAGATCTGCTCTGCACAGATTGGCTTCGCGCAGATCGGCTCCGCGCAGATAGGCTCCGCGCAGATCGGCTCTGCACAGATTGGCTTCGCGCAGATAGGCTCCGCGCAGATTGGCTCCGCGCAGATCTGCTTCGCGCAGATCGGCTACGCGCAGATCGGCTTCGCGCAGATAGGCTCCGCGCAGATCTGCTTCGCGCAGATAGGCTCCGCGCAGATCTGCTCTGCACAGATTGGCTTCGCGCAGATCGGCTCCGCGCAGATTGGCTCCGCGCAGATAGGCTCCGCGCAGATCTGCTTCGCGCAGATAGGCTCCGCGCAGATCGGCTTCGCGCAGATCTACTCTGCACAGATTGGCTACGCGCAGATTGGCTTCGCGCAGATCTGCTCTGCGCAGATTGGCTACGCGCAGATCTGCTCTGCACAGATTGGCTTCGCGCAGATCGGCTCCGCGCAGATAGGCTCCGCGCAGATCGGCTCTGCACAGATTGGCTTCGCGCAGATAGGCTTCGCGCAGATTGGCTCCGCGCAGATAGGCTCCGCGCAATGTTTCTATTTCAAGAATCAAGACCTTGGTAAATCTATTAAATATTTTCATTATTTTTTGCCTCCTTTCTTTCTTTTTTGTTCGAGAGCTGACAGTGCTTTTGAGAAGTCTTTCGCAGCGACCTCATCGATTTTATTAACCTTCATATACTTTAAAAACTTCTCTTTATCAACGTTAAGCTCTCTGATCAGATCGTTGATTTTATTGACCTCAGCTTCATTTAACAACTGGATACCTGCCGCGTTGCCATCGTCGTCACTGGTTGGGATATTGAATATCATGCTCAGAAGATAGCGCCGGCCATACGTCATACTTGATCCCTTAGCGTGAGTTGCGGTTTTATTAACGGTGCCCTTAATGCCAGATTTATCAAGCGGAATGTCAACATGATACTGTTCCGTGTGGCCGGCCGAGTGCATTAAATTCGCAGCCACTCTTATATGGTCTGGCTTCTCGCAGTCCTCCTCAAAAAATGCAACAGAAAAGCCTTTCTTTGTGTAGATTTTTTTTGTCTCGTCGATTATCTTTTCATAAGACGCGTATTGGCTGCTTGTTTGGGCGTTCTCCTTGTCACGCAGAACAGTAGGAATCTCTTTTTGCACCGCCACCATATCAATATTAAAAGCCTGTCTCGATTGTTCTTTGATGACTTGCATTTGGACTTCGACGATCTTTTCGAGCTTCTGAACGTCAACGTCTGGATTCGTTGACAGGCGCTCTACAAGAGCGATAAACGGATCCGGCGGTGTTGGCTCGCGAACATTTAAATCTGTAACTTTCTTTGAAATATCTTTCATTTTCTATCTCCTCCTTGAATTGTAGTCTAGACAGTCATTATAACAGGTTTTTACCGTGATGTCAAATAAAAAAAATCAGTCTCTTTTGTTTATACGAAAATAGACCTTTGGGATGCCGCCAAACTTTGCGTCTTCGTCTCTATAGTCAACTATGATTTCGCTGTCACTAAGTGCCAGCCAGTGATCAGCGCAGCGTAGGATTGCCTCTGTCATTTCAGAATAATTCATTTCTGTATATTTATGCCCGCAGTCATCAACAAAACTATCTAAAACCGGATCATATACAACCTGGCTGTCGCTATTGCGCATTTTTATTTTCCCTTTCTAAATCAATCCAGCAATTACAGCCTGGCGCCGGATTCTTTGATAGAAGTGGTAGCCCTGGCTTGAAATACAGCTCAGAACCGCAGTCTTCACATTGACCAATATACTCGAAGCATTCGTCAATATCAATCATGATCGACCTCGCTTCCTATGATTATCAAGCCTTTGACATTCAGCCTGATATCGCGCAGACAGAAAGAAGTAATACCCAGGTGAGTTATCAGTAGACTCAAAAAATCTGTCAGCTATTCCCTCAGCTTTCTTTTCGATTGCCATTATATGCTTTTTTCCGTATGGTGTCAACTGTTTTTTTCTTATTTTTGTTGACGCAGGAATCAGTCTTTCTTCAAGCTGCCCTTGAAGTATTTTCAAACTATTCTCTGCATGACTTAGTTTTCTTTGAATTTCAGGTATGTCTGTCAATATACCGCGATCAATCAACACTTTTGCATCATAAAGGTTTAAAAATTGTTCATGAACGGTCTCAACTATTAATCTGATAGTGTCCATTTCTCACCTCGTTTGGTTATAGTTGTGAACGGCGAGTGTTCCATTGATCACGGTTTTCCCAGTTAAGATCTCAATTCTGTATTCGTCGAAATAGTCCGCCGCTATAATTGCCAGTAATGCCGACACAGAAAAGTAGACGGCAAGCTCTGTATTATCTGGGCGTTCGTCAAGTATCGGATTCATTTCTGTATGATTCGGACCGAGGGCCAGATTATGCTCAGTTGTTTTGTAATCGGCAAAACTGGCGACTATTGACAGCCCCGCGAGCCCAATTTCTCCCCAGGTCCACTCCCGACCGAAGAACGCATGACAATTTGACGACCACAGACAAATACACAAAGTAAACATTATTGTTAATTTTCTCATAAGTCTATCCTCCTTCTTTTTTCGAGTTTCCCGATTCTATTCAATTTTGCGATCACTTTCGAAACATCTTTTTTATATAATTCCGGGAAGTCAAGACAAACTTCAAGATAGAGTTTTGCAATGAGTAAACTGTTGCCAATTCGCCAGTGAAGTCTCTGACGATATGTTACTCTATACATTCTATCGATATAACTTCTTGTTTTCTTGATCATTATGTACACTCCTTTCTAAAATGTCAATCTTCGAGACCGTTCTGACGCCTGTATTCGATAAGATGTTTTTTGCAAAAACCGTGTAATACTCCGGGGACACCGTGTGCCTGTTTTATTGCCAAATAGCAATTACACACGGAGCAACGAACTATAATCATATCATACAGTTTACAAAAAGCCAAATCTCTTAATTCTCTTTCTGTCAACATTTTGATCTCCTTTCTAAGAGTGTTATCAGAATGACTGCCCCAAAAATCGAAAACAATGAGAGCAGCGGCCCGGCACCTTCATACAGAATAGATATAAAAAAAATCATGATATTGTCTCATCTATGAATACCGCCAAATAAAGAAAAATCATGCCGCCCACTATCAAAAAACCAGCCAGAGACGACCAGAGCATAAAGTCCCTGATTGCTTCGTAAGGCACCTTATCATTTATTATCCAGAGTACAAGGTCGCGGGCCAACGTACTGTCGATCCACTGAAGACACCTATAAACTCCATCAGCAAGTTTAATTGTCATCCAATATCCGGTGGCCACGTAATTGATGATTTGATATATGACCGTTATAACGCCTATAACTATCATTAAAAGTCCAGGTATAAACAAATTTTCCATTTCCCTTCTCCTTGTGTTTGTGTTTATCCTATAATATCAACTAATTCATTCAATTTTAAACGCTCTATTGCAAACCTCGCTAATGATCTCCCGGTAAAAGGACAAGCATCTTCTATGTCTCCGAGCATAATATTTTCCCATTTTGATTGCGGCCCTAATGAATGATAAGCACTTGTACAGTTTGGGATCCCGCAGCCGCCAATTGTTTTCCATGTCTCCCAGGTTAATTTTCTTCCATATAGTGATAACTTATATGTTTTTATTTCCCTTCTCCTTGTGTTTGTGTTGATCATGATATTGTCATTACCCTGCTAAAATCAACCCACTTTTCGCCGTCGCCACAAACGGGGCTAATCAGATAATGAATCCTTCCGTATGAAGTTCTTACGTCATTAATCTTAACCCTGAACTTTAAACCATTTTCATGAAACATTCCTGTTTTGCCAATTATATTGCTCATTTCTTTTGCTGTCATTTTACATCTCCTTGTGTTCGTGTTGATCATGATTGTTAGTATATGCGAGATCTATGCCGAAATCAAGAAAAATATATTTTTATTTAATTGTATCAACAATTACAATATGTTTGTACCAATACGTACATTTTATTTAATCGTTCACGAAAAATGAACATGGTAAAAGTGTGCAATAAAAATCACAATAATAGTATTTTTGAACACAATTTTGTGATTTTGAACATTTTGCTTGACTTTTGGGTTTGGATTGTGTATAATGATTTTTATGAAACCATATTACCAAACGGATTTTGTCACACTTTATCATGGTGACAACTTAAAAATACTCAAAGAAATAGATTCAGTAGATTTTGTATATACTGATCCACCATATAACGCGAATAAAAAATATGGCCCAGGTAAAGATAATTTACCAAAACAAGAATATATCGAAAGGATTTCTAAAACATATGAAATTATAACTGATTTATGCGATAAATGGATAACACATATACCAAAAAAATATTTAATAGAATTTCTGAATTTTCTACCAAAAGGGCAATTAGTTATTGTAAAACGTGGTGTGCAGGGCCCATTGTGCAACAAATTTCATTGGACTGACAAATTTGATATTTTGTACTCACATGGTCACCCTTTTCACGCACCCCCGAATCTTTGGGAAAATATAAGGTTAAAGGGTGAGGGATATTTTTTCAGAGAAAAAACATTCGGTCATTTTGGATACACTCCGAGGCCAATCGCACACAGGGCAATAAAATATATGACTAAACAGGGAAATATCGTACTTGATCCATATGCTGGAACTGGAACAACATTAATAGAGGCTGCCGAATCTGGCAGACATGCCATTGGCATCGAATACGAAAAGGAAAATTGTGATATAATAATAGATAGGTTGAGGCAATGTATATTTAAATGGAATTGAGAAAATATCAAAATGATCATTTAGGCGCAGCTCGACACGCTATCAAGACAGGAAATCGAAAAATCATTCTGCAAGCTCCAACGGGGGCAGGAAAAACAATTGAGGCTGCCGAGGTAGCTCGCGCCGCGATCAATAAAGGAAACAATGTTCTGTTTCTTGTTAATAAGCGTGATCTAGTTTATCAATGTCGAGATCGCTTCATCAGCTTCGGTATCGGTGACGAAGTTGGCCTTATTATGGCCGGAGAAGAGACAGACTTCTCAAGGCGAATCATGATCGCGACGATTCAGACCTATCACAGACGCGCAAAGCTCGACGACCCTGAGTCTAATTTTTGGGTTCATAACGCTCAGATCGTGATCGTAGACGAAGCCCATTCAAGTGTATGTTCGACCTATATGAGTGTGCTCGAAATCTACAAAAAGAAGGCTGTCATTCTCGGTCTAACTGCAACTCCATGTAGGGCTGATGGTCGTGGACTCGGTCGTGTCTACGATAGAATAGTATCGAGCGCAGACGTGAGAGAACTGACAGAGCAAGGATATTTAGTTCCAATGGTCTACTATGCGCCTGACGCGCCAGACCTATCCAAGATCCCCATTAAAATGAATGACTATGCAAAAAAGGAACTCGGTGAGGCGATGAATAAACCAAAACTTGTTGGTGATGTTTACACTCAATGGTTTAGAATCGCGCCAGAGCGACCGACGCTGATATTCTGTGTCAACGTCAAGCATAGTCTAGCAATCAAACAAGAATTCGAGCGCTGCGGAGTTTCTATCGAGCATGTTGACGCACGAACCCCGACTGATGTTCGCCAGGATATTTATCGAAGATTCAGGGACGGTGACGTGCAGGTCATGACCAACGTGGGGATTGCAACAGAGGGAACGGACTTCCCATGGGTGTCATGTATCGTGATTGCTCGCCCGACCCGATCTTTCGCTTTTTACTTTCAAATGGCTGGTCGTGGTCTGAGACCATACCCGTACAAAGAAGATTGTATTTTGATTGATCACTCGGGCTGCGTAGATGCCCACGGGTTTGTTGATGATCCGGTCGAGTGGACTCTCGACGACAAAGAGCTGGCGTGGTCAAAGAAGAAAAAACGTGAAAAAGAGAAAAAGCTCATGACTTGTAAAAACTGCATGTTCGTCTTTGAGGGGTCCAAATGTCCTCGCTGCGGAGCTGAAGTCAGAAATTATGGTAAACTGATCGAAACGACTGACGACGACCTTGTCAGGGTAAAGGGAAAAGAGAAACAAAAAAAGAAAGCGACCAAAGAGGAAAAACAAAATTTCTACGCGATGGCCCGGGTATACGCTAAACGTAAGGGATATAAACGCGGATGGATCGCCCACACATACCGAAAACGTTTTGGCGTGTGGCCACGAGGAATGTCTGATAGAAAGGAGGAACCGGACCATAAATTTATTAGTTTTATCACGCATTTAAATATAAAACAAGCACACGCCAGAAAAAAAGGCACATATTTCATTGACTTTTCTAAAAATTTGTGTTATAATGGAAGAAATAATTAATAAACGCGCGGTAGGCGGGATCCGGCAACGACCCACGGCCTGTTTATGGGCTGGTTACTACCGCGTTTTTTTATCCTATTGGGGGACCGAGTATGAAATGGTTTAAGCATATGTCGGACTCATTGAGCGACCCATTTATTTTTGAACTAATCGAAAATTTCGGGGGCGACGGATACCTTGTTTTCTTCGGAACGCTATCGTTAATGGCGGCAGAATTTGACATAAATTTTCCAGGAAAATCTCAGTTTTCTGTCAAGTTTTTGGCAAAAAACTTTCAGATTTCCAACAAAAAACTGAGAAAAATTTTTAATTTTATTACGAAAAAAGGGAAATTTTTTGTTGAGTATTGCAATGGCATGTATTTCATTAATTGCCCGAAATTCAAAGATATATGCGATAACTTTACGAGAAAAAGCTTAAGTAAAAGTACGAAGTAACTTCGAAGTGAGTACGAAGTTACTTTTTTAAAACATGCTTTTTTTCTCTACTTCTACTTCTACTTCTTCTTCTAGTTCTATGTTCTCTTGTTATACACCCATAAGGTAACTAATGTAATATATAAGTAACGCATATAGGGAAAATGGCCGCCAACCAAAAAAACACTTGACAAGAAAAACTGGATTTGGTATACTCGGGATCATGAAATTAAGTGAGATAAGGCACGGATTGTCATCAATTTTCGAGATTAAGCAAATCGAAGGCGATCCAAATATACGATTGTGGAACAGTGTGTTGTGTCAAGCTGTTCTCGACTTGGCCGCTGGTTTAAGTGCTGACTATTTGGATGCTGAACGATGGATAGCAAATCCCAGAAACTACGGCATTAACTCGTTTATTGGTGTCTGTGATACAGTAGGACTGGATGCTGAGAGAACCAAGGGGATTCTGCTAACCAAAAAATTAAAAATGGTCTGGGTGATTGACGGGATAGATTACGATACCCTCAGGGAAGCCGCGAGGGCTCACGGAGTTAGCGCGAGTGTAATTTACAAATGGTGTCTTGGACAACATTATAACGAAAAATATGAATATCCACCACGCGAGGGCTGTGGACGGGAGGTGCGAGCATATGGCAGGGAAGGATCTTGAGCTACTGAAAGCAAAAGCCCAGGGGCGCTGGCGGCAAATCTTGGCGCACTATGGAATTGAGGTTTCCGATAACCCGAAAGAAACTTCTGGCTGCCCGATTTGTGGGCCAGGAAGAAACAATCACCGTTTTCGTTTTGACAACAAGGACGGCCACGGGGGATGGTATTGTCAACAATGCGGTGCAGGGGATGGCTTTAGCCTCTTAATTAAAACCGGCAAGGCCTCCGGATTTTTTGAAGCTATTGAGATGGTTGAGCGGGTTGTGGGTGAGGTGCCCAGTGACGGGAAATCTAACAACTACGATCACCGCAAACTTCTCAATAAAATTTGGCAGGAATCAGAGATTTTAACCGGGGATGATATTGTATGCAAATATTTACGAAGCAGGGGGCTGTCCCTGGATTTTCTTCCCACTAATATAAGATTTCAT
>Ga0180438_10011524_pt1 | contig 10674 bp, 16 predicted proteins | sample SS_ome_12_FD_132455 | JGI IMG/M metagenome (GOLD analysis project Ga0180438, IMG submission 132455) | Hypersaline lake sediment archaeal communities from the Salton Sea, California, USA - SS_3_D_2 metaG | ecosystem: Environmental > Aquatic > Non-marine Saline and Alkaline > Hypersaline >... | reverse complement strand
CTGCCAGGAGCACAAAGAGCAGCTGGCCGCCTCTCAGCGCCGGTACTACCAGGAGCACAAAGAGCAGCTGGCCGCCTCTAAGCGCCGGTACTACCAGGAGCACAAAGAGCAGCTGGCCGCCTATAAGCGCCGGTACTACCAGGAGCACAAAGAGCAGCTGGCCGCCTCTCAGCGCCGGTACTACCAGGAGCACAAAGAGCAGCTGGCCGCCTATAAGCGCAATCAAGAATAAGGAGGGGTACAAGTGAAAATCAGGCGAATATCGGTGTACGTAACAGAGATAAAGAGCGGGAACCTGGTACCAGTAGCCACCAAGGACGTTATTCTAAAGTCCGGGGAGCGCCTCATGCTGACTGTCGAGGACCAGGCGGAAAACTCGGCCAGTGTAGAGATAGTTAGCCCCGAATTTGAAAAGGCGAGGAAATAATATGAGCAGGGGGCGCAGGTCCTTAATACCCGAAATAGAGGCCAAGCTCGGCAGGCCAATTCAGGAGATAGTCTCAGAATTAGCCGCGGAGGGCGGCCCCAAATTGGTTTCGGAGACCCTGGGAGTCAGCCAGCGGACGGCCTATAACCTGCTGCACGAGTGCGGCGTAAAATTTAAGAGTGACGGGAAATTCCCCAGGATAAGGTACGAGGGTGAACTCCCCAAGCTGATTGATAAGTTCTTGATGGCCAAAGAGATAGGCGGCAAAACAAAGGCCACTCTCAGGTTCTACGGGACTAATTTGCGGAGGTTTCTCTGGTGGCTGGACCGTGAGCACCTTACTTTGGAATTAAAGACCCTCAATCCGGACCTGGTTCGCCGGTTTTTACACTATGTTCAGACCGAGGTAAACCGGTTTGGGGATACCTCAAACAGCGCCAGGCATAAGGCTTCCCGTTCAACTCTAGATGCTTACTGGAGGACCTTCCAGGCCTTTTTCTCCTGGCTGGTCCGGGAAGAGTACGTTGATGAACTCCGCAACCCCATGCGGAGGGTTGACCGGCCCAGGCAGATCAAGACGATCATCCCGGATATCCCCAAAGAGGCCCTGGTTAAAATCGTGAATTCCTTTGACGATAGTTTCCAGGGCAAGAGGGATAAGGCTATTATCCTCGTCTTCCTGGATACTGGAGTGCGGCTCAGTGAGCTGGTAGGCATGACTTTAAAAGACCTGAACTCCAGAGACGGTCTGGTCAAGGTATTCGGGAAGGGGCAAAAAGAGCGGATAGTCCGTGTATCCCCCATTACTCTCAGGGCCATTAAGGAATACCTGACGGTCCGCCCTCAGGGTTCGCCATGGTTATGGACCACCTGGGCTGGTGGTCAATTTACCTTGTGGGGAGTTGCCAATATGGTCCGCCGGCTCAAGAAGCTGGTTCCGGAGGTCAAGATAAGCCCCCATGTGTTCCGTCATACCTTCGCCGTTGATTTCCTGCGGGGCAACGGGACGGCTGAAAGCCGTGGTGATATTGTCTCACTTCAACAAATCGGGGGCTGGGCCGACCTCAATATGCCGCGGCAATATGCGGCGGCTCTCAAGCTGGAAGATGCTTACCGCGTCCATGAGATAGCGTCTCCGGTAACTAACATATTCGGAGGCGACCATGAACCAGACTAACACGGCCTGGGGTGATCACCAGTGGCGGTTGAAGGTTAAAGAGACCTGGGCCAGGAAACGCAATTTTTGCAAAGACCCCCGCGGATCCGCGGCCTTATCAAGTTCAGAGCAGTTGAATTACCGGCAAAGGAAAGGGGAAAAAGGGAACCCATGAAATATCACCGTTACCTGGTAAGAATTGACCGGACCGGTGCCCACATAATCAGTCGTCCCCTCAAGAGTATTAGAACGGCCCGGAAACATTATCCGGATAAGGACTATACCATTCTCCGGAAAGCCCGCAATACAGATTTGCCATTCTAATTACATGGAGGTAGCTATGATTAAAGGCTCCGTTCTCAGCCAGGAAAATCAGCCGCGTCTTATTGCAGCCCGTCATATCCTGGGGATTATCAAAGAGCAAAAGCTGGAGGCCCGCAATGAGAAAAACAAAGGCCATTCCTGGGACTTTCATTCTATCTTAACCCACCTCAAAGATGAAGTCCGGGAGCTCGAGGAAGCCCCCAATGCCTTTGAAGCACTTCGTGAGCTGGCCGATATATCCAACATGGTGGATATCGCCTTCATGGCTCTCGTCAACCATATGGAGGATAGCCAGCCATAAGAGAGTATGAAGCCAGAGAACACCGACAGTGAGTTTCACCGGGGACCGGACAGCGGGTGCTCTATAGCCACCGCCTATCTGGGCCGGGCTTCCCTCTGCCTTAGCTGTCCGTTTCCCTTTTGTATGTTCCCTCTCACCAACGAGAAAAAGGAATTCTTGAGGTCCTTACTGCCATCATGCCCTGAATTAGAAGCCTTTTGCGCGGGGCCGGGGCGGCCATCCAACAACAGGCGTTCTGTAATCAGAATTTAGGCCCCAAAAATTAAGGTTAACCCCTTTAATACTCCTGTGCTATTACTAAAAGAGTAGCAACTCTTTGGGCCCGCCCCGCCGGGGCTGTAAAGGTCGGGGGCTCAGTCCTCAGCTACAAAAACCTTGAGAGGTGAGAAATGAACCCATTTCAGATTGTGATAGCCTGGCTCCGCCGCATGGCGTTGAGCATGCGTTGTCTCCCTGCCCTCGTTTTACTCCGGTCCGTTGTCTCTGACGCCAGAGAAACCGCAAAGGCTATCTTTATGAGGTCAATCTGGGCGTCAGGGAACGGGTCGCAGAGCCGCATCAAGGCGCTGATGTTCGGGGCAGTCTCGGAGACCCGGGCTTTTGCCGTAAAGCAGGGGGGCTTTACTTCAGTCCAGGCCCTGCTCAGTATCTTTTTCGGCATTGTCCTGGTCATTGTTCTCATTACCTACATGTGGCAGACGGGACTTCCCGAGGTTATCTCAGCCACCGGGAACACTACCGCCCTGGAAGATGCAGGGGCCACCGCTTCCCAGATAAGCTGGATTACCATCTTCGGCGGCCTTATCTTCCTGGTGCTGCTGTTTGCCGTCATTTACTTCGTAATCAAGTCAGTCGGCATAGGTGGCGGTGGAGGTAGCGGTGGCCGGAGGCGCTTCTACCGGCGCAAGCGGCGCTGACACCCGTAAAAGAGAAACCAAACGCTTTTGAAGCCCGGCACTGGTCTAAGACAGGTCAGTCCCGGGCTTCATATTAGGGAGGCAGAAATGAAACAGAAATTAGCCAGAGCCCTGGTACTTTCCCTGGCAGTTATCGCCCTGTTATCCCCCCTGGCCCTGGCCGCTATCGAGGATTTTACTACATGGACGGAGGTTGACCCGGGGAGCGATATTACCGTAGCCGCTGATAGCGTCTCCTGGGCTGACATCAGGCATGACTATACCGAGTATGTCATTGAAGACCATGGCACTGATAATATTACCTCCAGCCTGTCCATAGACTTTGAAATGTCCATGGGCTCCAGCTCAACCGCCGGTGGTGAAGCGGCCCATTTCGGGGTAGCCGATGCGCTGAGCAGCATTTACGACATGGATATTAGCAATTCGGAAAATGGAATTTTCGTCGTCAGCTGGCAAGTCAGCAGCCCTTCTCCCTACTACCGGGCACACATCATCGAGATAGACGAGACCGGAGGACTTGACAGGTCTGCCGCCTTAGGAATCAGCCTTGATACAACCTATTATGCTACTTTCGAGCTCCTGCGCAGTGTTGGCGATTACGGGACGGCTTATCTATACCTCTACACCGATGCCAGCCGGGAGACCTTACTGGGCACGATTACCGAAACCTTGGATGCTACCCGTTACTATCGCTATTACTTCGCCTGCAACAGCTTCAAAAATCCAGTATTCGGCTCGGGCAATTACAAACACTATGGCAGCACCGGCAATATGGAGATTACTGACACTCTCGACCCGCCCACAATTACCACCGATAACGCCTCAGATATTGAATATGACTGGTTCTTTGGCTCCTGGGAGGCAACCTTACACGGTACAGTTACCAGTGATGGGGGCGAGCCCTGCTCGGTTGGGTTTTACTACCGAGAAAGCCCGGACGGGGAATGGCAATGGGCTAACGCGGCTGGGGTCTATGCGACCGGGGAGTCTGCGGAAGTTACCATACCTTTCCTTGAAGCCGGGCAAACCTATGATTTTTATGCCCGAGCTGCTAATGCCGAGCACTATGCCACTGGGGCAACCGACAACTTTACAGTCACTGAGCCTGGCCAGGCGCCGGATATAACTACCCTGGCTTATCCCATATCTGTCAGCACCGATAACCTCTCGGCCGTAATCTATGGCCAGGTCCTTTATGATGGTGCTGATAATGTAACCGGATACTTTTACTGGAGGGAAACCGGAGCCGGAGAATGGAATGTAAGCGATAATACCACCGACCTGGTGAGCGGTAATACCTTTTCTGCTAACATTACCGACCTGAGCCTGGACATTGTTTACCAGTTCCAGGCCGCCGGGCTAAATGAGTATGGCGAGGGACTGGGGGGGATTGCCACCTTTACCCTAATCGAGATTGGGCCTCCAACTGTGGAGACTGTCGGGGTGTCCTTTATCCAGCATGACCAGGTGTACATGAGCGGCAACCTGACCGACATGGGGAATGACCCCGGAGTGGAGGTATGGTTTCAATATCGGGAAGTCGGAGGACATGTCTGGAGCTCTAGCCACCATATTGTATTATCAGAAATAGATACTTTTTTAATCAAGGTTACCGGGCTGACTCCCCTTACCAATTATGAGTTCCGGGCCGTGGCTAAAACGTCCCTGCTCGGTGGGGAAAGCTATCTTGCCTATGGGGACATACTGGCCTTTAATACCCTGTCTGAATACTCAGTTCCGGTTATGATTACCGGGCAGGCCTATTATGCCTCCGAGGGCTATGTGGCTATGGTCTGCGAGGTCTCTTTTGATGGGGGCTCTGCCGTTGCCGTGCATGCCGAGTACCGGCCGGAAGGGCTGGCTACCTGGAGTAGTACCACGACGACATATGGAGTAGTTACGGCTGAGGAAGTAACCCTTTATGCCTCGGGGCTGTTTAACGACCAGGATTACGAATACCGGGCCGTTGGAGTGAACCAATATGGCACCGGCTACGGCAGTATCCGGGAGTTTTACCTTACCAGTTCAACAGTAACCACTCCCGGCGCCGGTGATGATGGGGACGGGGCCCCTTCCTTAACCGGCAACTGGTTTATTGACTGGTTTAACGACCTTGAGTATAGCCTGGGCCTGGACAATACCTTTGGACACTGGGTTTTTATGTTCCTGATAATGTTCCCGGTGGCCCTGCTCTTTATAATCTTCATAGCCGTTGAGCCCCGCGATTACCTGAAAAAAGTTTACCTGGTAGTCATGGTCTTCTGCCTGCTATCCATATTCGGGGCCTTTATCTTCACCGGACGGCTCGGCATCTGGCCGGTGGTCATTCTCATATTTGCCGTGGTAGGCCTGGTAATAGTCTTCGGGGGTAGAATACTCAGTCACGGGAGGGCATGATGATTAGGAGTAGCCTGACGGGGATTGTGGTCACGGCAATAATTTTTATCAGCCTGGCCGCTTTGCTGGCTTCTCAAATTACTATCAATAGCCAGCCAGTGACATTACCCGGCTTCCCTGAGAGCACCGAGCCGGTGACTTTGCTTGAAGTTATCGCTGATGCCCTGGGGGACGCCATTGGCGATTTTCTCTGGCCCTGGTAAATAGGAGGGTATTTTGAAAAAGAGGACTCTGGTTTTAATTCTCAGCTTATGGTTAGCCTTGCTCTCCGGGTGTCTGCCTGGGGAGGCCGCCTACATCAACAACCCGATTACTGACGGGACTCCGGGGTATAGCTCCGACAGCCCCATTTATGTCTTCCACTCCGGGGAGCTCCCCATTGGGGTCATAGATAACTGGCTGCCCGATGATGTCTCTATCGTTTTCGGCTCCGACAATGACACCGAGCTCTATTTTGATTCTACCTCGGAGACTTTTGTCATTGACGGGACTCTCGACTCACTTCGCCTGGACAATAATACCGTAATCCGTTTTAAGGATAGTGGGGGTACTCCGCAAAATGTCTTGAGTATGGACGCCGTTGACAATGTTTATTTTGACAACGGGGCCGGCGGGAGTTTTCTTATCCGTACAACCAATGCCGTGGGGACGTTAACCAGCCGCCTCAGCTTCCCGGGAGGCTCCGACCGGATAAGCATTACCACCTATAACAGCGATATCAACATCGGGGCCAGTTATATCCAGCAAGAGGCCATGACCGCACCGGCCGCCCCCGGAGCTGGCAGATACCGCATCTATGGCGTTATCGGGGGGGATACTCTTACCGATGTCTGTGCCAAGTTCGATGACTTCAGCGTTGACATCTTTGCCCAGGAGACAACCGAGCTGGACGCTCCCATTTTCACTTATCCTAGTGGCACGGAGGTAAAGACAGTCATGCTCAAGCCACACCCGGGCATAGTCCAGTTTGTAGCCCTCTTTCCTGACGGGGAGCAGTTCGTGCTCCGGGAGTTCAATTACCACAGCGACGAGAAGATAGCGGCCAATAAGGGGGCCGAGGCCCTACTTCCCGCTGATTGGGAGGTAAAACAGGCTAAGGCGGTTGAGAAATGAGTATATGGTTGTTCGTGCTGATTTTCTTTTCTCTCGGTCTTCTGCTGATCAACGTTTTCAGGTTTAATGTCTTTTTCGCCCTGGCGTCTATATCGGTTAATATCGCAATCGCCAAGTTCCCCGGAGCTCCTTTATATGTTATCTGGGCGGCCTATCTACTGGCCGGTGGTGAGGCTTTCGCCTTCGCCTACAAGCTAATTTTTGGTAATACCCGGGCTTCCCGGAAAAAGAGGTACACCGGGTAAAAAAGGAGGGTTTATGTGGGCTGCAATCATATTCCTGCTTATCAGTCTTACCTTATCAACGGCAATCCTGATTGACTATCACCGCAAAGTATGCCGGCTACAAAATAGAAACGAGGAGCTCGGGCATATCGTCAATCGTTATGAGCCAGAACGGCAGAAACAGGCAATCAAGCCCCCTCCGGCATTGGCTAAAAAGTCAGAACCCTCACCAGAAGCCACCAGGGGCCAAAATAAGGCCAGTAAAACCAAAAAGGCGGGTAACAAGCCATGAATATGCTTTTGGTTGCCCTGATAGTTCTGGCCGTCTTGTTCGGCATTACGGTCATTATCGCTGTTATTTTCGCCGTTGACTGGCGGGCCTTTTTCCTGCGGCGCTTCGGAGAGGACTATACCAAGGGACTGGCACATATCAAGGTTGAGGGTAAATGGCTTTACCGGGAGTCTGAACTGGTCTATGAGAGTGATATAGCCTGCACCTATGCCCGCCTGGATGAAAAAAGCGGGGTAATCTGTGATGATATAGTCCCCCACTCTATTGGCTTCGCCTATGATGAATATACCGGGAGGCGAGTCTATAAGGCCCTGCCCGGGGCCGCCGTATGCTATTCCGATGATGGGGATGCACCGCCGGTCAATATACCCGCGTCTCTTATCTCAACGGATACCCTGGGCAAGATAGCCGTTCACCTGGCGACCTCCGTCAAAGGAGCCCGGGGCCCGTTCAACTGGAAGCCATTAATCTTTATTGGCCTTATTCTGGTAATCCTGGTTGGAGGTGCCCTTGTTACCGGCGTTATCAAGCTACCCCTCCCGGCCCCTCATACTGCCCCCGCAGCTCCGGCCACTTCCGATAACCAGTCACAGATTGAGCTTCGTCAAATAAAGTAAAAGGGGGAATTATGCCAGAAAAGACTGCGCTTGAACTTCAAGAAGAAAAACTGGCCCCGATGTTCGGGGGGCCGCAGGGGCTTAATGCCGCTGATAAGTCTATGCTTGAAATATCGGATACCAATCGGTGGGTATTCGATAGCGAGCAGTCGGAGCTCTTGATTGCCCTTCAAATGCTACATGACGCCCTGGTAGCCCATGACAACCGAAATCCTGAGACTATCCATATCCAGGACCCGCACACCGGCCAGTGGGTAACCCGCAAGTTAAGCATTGACCACTGGAAGTGGATAATCGACATCATCTACCTGGTAAAGACTAACCAGCTCACCATTGACGCCTTCTCCCGTATGCAGCACTTACGGCAAGCCGTAAGCATGGCCGGGATCACTGAGGGGGAACCGGAGCGCCCCGGCTTCTTTAGCCGCCTGTTTGGAGGTTAGCCGGTGGAAGTATCAGCCGATATCGATACTCCCATCTGGGACCTTCCCCTGGACTTCCAGGAAGGCGGCGTTTATAAGTTTTGGGGGCCCATGGAATGTTCCAAGACCCGGGCCATGATAGCAACGATCCTCAACCTGGTTTACCGGCATTATTATCTGGGGAATCGGATATTTGCCAACTGCTGGCTGGACATTCCGGGAGCTCACTGGCTGAGTAATGACGAGCTCAAGAAGCTACTCCGCCGGGCGTTTAATACCGAGATAGGTCAAGGCCGGTGGGCTAAATGCATCTTTGCCATTATGGAGGCCGACGACCTTTATAGCCACATTACCCAGGCTGATAAAGAGTGCTATAAAGACCTCAAGGCGGCCAGTCAGGCTAAAAAAAGAAACCAGCACCTGATCTATGAAGTCCATGAAGGTCGGGGAGTGCCCAAGTATCTGAGGGATAAGACGGAAATCTCTATCCGGCCGGTGCCGGATAACCGCAAGGATAGCGTATCCCTGTATGTCTGTAATGGGCAGTATGGTCGGAGCCTGGTAGTCCCGATTGAGAATATATCCAGAGTCAACGGAAGATACCGACGTTTTGACGTACTTGTCTAAAAATGTTTATTAGGCGGGGAGCAGTGCCCCCTGTTAAGGTCGGCGCCTTAATGGGGGGCTTCGCCCCCCATTAAAGCACCAAAGTTTCTTTCACTTCAACCCTGATTTTCAAGGTTATTAATTTTTGCAAAATCCCCGCCGAATTTTTGCAAATTTTTTTGCCGCCGAGTGTGAGCCGCACAGGAATCGAACCTGTAACCTGCTGATTAAGAGTCAATTTGTTTCGTATCTAATTTTTACCGTTTTGCATTAATTACCCTGATTTTTGTCATACCCTGGATAAATTTTGAACGTAAATAGGGTATGACAAAAGGTATGACAGGGTATGACATTTTGCAAAAATTAGGGTATGACAGGGTATGACAGGGTATGACAGCAAAGCTAAGGGCAAAATCCCGAGGGGGTAGTTGTCATACCCTGGCGGGGCAGTTTTGCAAAAATTAATCAGCCGCCGGGCCCGGGCTTCCCCTGTTCCTCGATAAAGGGTGCCAGCTTCAACAGCGCCTTCTTCACCCAGGGCTTGAGCCGGTGGAACTCCCTGGTATCCAGGTCGGTCTCCACGTCGGATACCGATTTCCAGTCGCGGTCTATGATCCCCGCTTTCTGCAGGACCGCTTCCGGCACCAGGTCCAGGGCATTGGCCAGCTTGACCAGGATGGCTACTGAGCCCCTTTGTTTTCCATGCTCAATGTTTCCAATATAGGCAGCATCAAAGCCAACCCTGAAGGCCAGCTCCCTCAGTGTCAGCTTCTTCTCGAGACGGGCCTCTCTTAGCAGGTCCCCGTGTTCGCTCAAAGTCCGCCCCTTGTTGACATTTTATCACCATTCTAGCACGACTTTTTGCAAAAAAGTGTTGACAAAACAAAGATTAGTCTTTAAAATAAAGATATGGGATTCAAGGACCCTGAGCAACGCAAAGCTTATAATCGAGAATTACAGCGCCGCCGCCGGGAGCTAGCGAAGTCCCAGGGGCCCGTGGAAGCGCCTGGGAAGTCGGGACCCGGGGTTACCTCCTTACCCGGGCCAGGGGAGTCCGGAGTTGCCATCCCTCCGGAGGACCAGAAATCCGCGGCGGCGGCCGCTACCCCTAAACCGATGGCTCCCCCAGTGCCACCCCCACCGGCTCCACCACCAGCTCCCCCGGCTCCACCTGAACCAGCCCCCCGGGAAGTAACCCGGTGTTTTAAATGTTCCGATCGAGGGGACGGGATATGTTTCTTTTGTGGGCTGTCTGTCAGAGAACCAGCTCCCCCAGCTCCAACCCCACCGGCCCCCCCAGTGCCACCTTCACCGGCTCCCCCAGCCCCTCAGGACCAAGAGCACACCGACCGGCAAATTAGCTCGGCCTCCGATGTCAATTCTATAACCATGGACGAGCTCTACCATGGCCGGGGCTGGGTTATCTGGGACTGCAGGAACATCGGCATGAAGGTTGTCCTGGTCCGGGACCAGACTGTCAAAGACTACCCCGAGGGGATAGTACCGCTTACTGTCAACGAGCTGAAGCGGCTCTGCCAGCTCCCCAACCTCGCTATCCAGGCTTATTGTCAGGCCAAGGAAATGGGACTGGAGCCCGAAATTGATGAGGTGGGAGTCAAGGCGGAGATACCGATGAAGGTATAAATGGAAATTCTTACGGTATACAAGTGTTCCAGGTGCGGGGCGACTACTGATTGGGAGTATTCCCTGGGGAATTCCCCTCTTTGTCCTGAGTGCTATGACCTTGAAGTAGACAAGTGGAACCCGCGGGCCGCCTCTCAGCGCCGGTACTACCAGGAGCACAAAGAGCAGCGGGCCGCCTCTCAGCGCCGGTACTACCAGGAGCACAAAGAGCAGCGGGCCGCCTCTCAGCGCCGG
>Ga0180438_10011523_pt1 | contig 10675 bp, 8 predicted proteins | sample SS_ome_12_FD_132455 | JGI IMG/M metagenome (GOLD analysis project Ga0180438, IMG submission 132455) | Hypersaline lake sediment archaeal communities from the Salton Sea, California, USA - SS_3_D_2 metaG | ecosystem: Environmental > Aquatic > Non-marine Saline and Alkaline > Hypersaline >... | reverse complement strand
GCTTGCGGGAGAGCCAGTCATCCAAATCCTCATGCCCGTGAACGCAATACGGAGCGGCCAGACTGATGACGCAAACGATATCGTACGGTTCAGTGTATTGTTTCAACCGCTTTATGATGGTTTCGGGGCTGACGCTGGTTTCAACAGCATAGGAAGACTCCGACAGCTTGGCCCAGGGGCCATACTTTTTTATGACATCGACGAGGGCGGTGTCATCTCGCCCCGGTTGGTTTGGATCGTAGCTTATGAAACGGACAGCCATAACCGGTCTCCTTTGCAAAAAACGGGGTGTTGGACGGTATTGGCAGGCCTATTGCCCCAGACAGCCGCGCGCTGTCCCAAGTGCAGCATTCCCGTATTCCCACTTTGTTGGCAACGCATCCTGGGTGTGTTTTACCAGTTTGTCATAGTTCTCAGCCATCGTCATATTGATCGTCCTCATGCGATGCTCTCCGTACTTCGCCTGTCTGAAATACTTGTCCCTCTGCTTGGCGTTTTCCGTCATAGTCTCTCAGGTTCTTCTTCCCAAATCATACCAGTAGTACGAATCATTGACAGCAGCACGGAAGCAGTCACTCCCTGCGCCTTCCCTCAGTGTATTGATCTGAACCCGGGCTTCATCCAACAGCTCACCCAACTCCCTGCAGGAAATCCCCTCCGCAACCCCAACCCTCACCCTTTCAAGAGCCTGGAGGGCGCCGTTCTCTTCACTTGCCGCCCAGTTGGCAAATAAGATCATCATCGCTACAATTGAGATAGCGACTCTGCAAAGGTGTTTCATGAAGCCTCCTTGGAAACATCACAATAGCGCCCTATCACGACCCATTCCCCTTCTCTTCCTCTGCCCTGTCCGGAAGCTCGCAGGCCACAATGTGGAGACCGCCATCTTTCGTCTCTACATAGGGCCCCTCGACTCGGATGCTCTCTTGGCCGAGCATCCAGATTTCAGGAATGATTTCTCCAACGATTTAACCTTGATTGAAGACTCGCACCACAGAACTCTCTGAAACCACGACCGCAACCGATTTGGTTGCGCGTGTTATGGCTGCCGCCGCCATATGTCGGGTACCCAATCCCAACGGCACATCGACCCCGGTCGAATCAGCGTTGAGGTAACGCGCAGCCGAAATCACTGTGCCGTCTGCCGAGACGACAAAAGCCCCGTCCAGTTGCGAAAGTTCCTTTGCCGTCTCCCGCATATTGACGTCATTTATTTTCTTCAGTTCCGACGGATGCCCCTGCAACGGGTCCAAAATCAAAGGGCTCGATTCTTTGAGAACTGCTTCTTCGTCACCAACAACAAAGATGGCTCCTACCTTGCGGCCTCCCCTCCCCTCACGGGCCACTTCCACTGCCAATTGAATTGTCGGTTCCAGGACCTGAGGCTGGCAACCGACGATCATCTTGCAGATTTTGTCAAACATGGATTCACTCGTTCTTCAGTCAAGCGGAACCACGCCTTTTTCAAAGCTGCAGAAAGACAGCGCAGCCAAGTCCTCACACCCCAAAGCAAACAAAAAAACCCCGCTCTCTTTGTGAGAAACGGGGCAATAAAGCGGATACCATGGGCCGGAAGATAGCAGATAACAGCGAAGAAATGAAATTTATGTAACCTCCTGCATAAGACTGGGGGGTCGGCCTCACTTATGCTTCGCCAAGTGTATATCGTTGGATAAAATACTCCAGGTGAGCACTCTGTTTACGCGACAATTTCCCAAATCGCACGCCACAACGTCTCATGGTCATGGGACTAGACAGGGCGCGCCCCACCACCTGAAGGTCACAAACGGTCTTGAACGGTACAGCGCCCAAATAGAAATCATTGTCGGTGCTGAATATATCCAAATGCGATCCATCGGACGATTCCTCGCAACCGACATAGCGATAACCAAGGCCACCCATACTTACATCGACGACCTGACCCACCTTGTTCGCACGCGGGCCAAACCCAACAAACACGCCCCCCGGAACCTGAAACCGCTTATGCTTCCTATGCTCATCGAACGCCTTTAGCGCATACGTATCAGGCCGGGCAGGCCCTCCTTCAGCGGTCCCGACACCTTTGTGTTGCTTTTCCTCAACCATCTCTTTCCTTGTAGGCATGAGAAGCACCTCCTTTTAAGACAGCTGAACTGGTGTCTTGTACACAAATACGGCAATTTCAGTATTCCATAGATTCACTCACAACACAACATTTTTTTGAGCAGAAGCGCAGCTTTTAATCAACTTTTTCCTGCGGACAACCACCTGTCTCATATCCTGATACATAACTTTAATTTGGCGCGGTTTATTCAACAATTATATTAGTATTTTTGTCATGATCATTGGGCATCACACTCGTATCCAAACCCGAGATGTGGCACCAACGATGGGAGACATCACCCGCGGCTGATCATCTCCTTGAGATTCCAATCTAAGGAGAGTCTCACCCGCCTATTTTCCCTTTTTTCTCTGAAAACAAGATGGGCCTTCTCCAGGCCGAACCGGAAAAGGTCCCTTGTGACAGCAACGTCCTGACGGCAGTATTCTGTCAGCTTCCCCATATCCCCTTGACGAAACCATTCCACGGCCTGGAACCCGTCCGCTGTCTTTTGCTGATCGAGAGTCTCTGCCGCGAGATGTTTCAGGGAAAGCCGGAAGCCGAGCCGCTTGAACACGTCCTCAAGGATATCAAAGGTGGGAAGCAGTTCTAATGTCTTGCTCGTGTAGGCGCTGAGAACCCGGTAGTCAAAGCGCTTGATGTTGAATCCCACAATCAGGTCTGCCTTCTCCAGTTGGACCAGTAGGGCATCAATGTCGTCTTCGTTGTAAACCAGAAACCGATTCTCCAGGCTGTCAAAAAGAACCGCCACAGAGACCCTCATCAGGTGCGTGTTTTGCCAGCCCCCCACTTCTGCAGCGAGTCTTTGCGTCTCCAGGTCCAAGAAGATGAGGCGGGGCTCTGTCGGAACAGGTGGTTCTTCCTCCAGCACAAGCGGCATAGGCTCGCTTTCATTTTGCCCCTCAGCCAGCTGGCTAAGTGGAATGTGGCCTAACAGACCTTTAAGGATCAGTACTGCCGCCTCTTTGTTCAGTGGCTTGTTTCCCGAACCGCACTTCGGCGAATAAACGCACGATGGACACCCCTGTTCACATTCACAGCTCGTGATCTGGTGCATGGTCTTTTCCAGGAGCTCGAGGATGATCTCAAAACCGTGCTGTGCCAGACCAACGCCGCCGGGATAGCCATCGTAGATAAAGATAGCCCCCTTGCCCACCTGTGGATGATAAGGATAACAGATTCCACCGATGTCGTTTCTGTCACAGAGCGCAAAGAGCGGAAACATGCCTATGGCCGTATGTTCAATGGCATGGATTCCGCCCATGAAATCAAGGCCTCTCGTCTCCACGAAGCGCTTCAAGGACGCTTCGATCTCGACCCACAAACCAATGGTCTCAAAGGTCTGGGGCGGGAGTTCGAGCGGAAAGACACCCATGAGTGCCTGGCCCGGCAAGGCCCTCTTCTCGTAACCCGTGATGACCTCTGTGACCTTCAACGCCCCTTCCCGCACGAGGAACTGCCCCTTTGGCCGACTTCTGTGGATCTGAATGATCTCTGTCTCTTTTTCCGTGCGTACACGGGTGAAGTATTGGACGTTGGACCTGTGAGCGACGATGTCCTTCTTATCCAGTATCAGATCATCAACCAGGTACTGACGGGCCCGGTGAAGATAGACCGCACCGGGATGGCATTCTTTGAATGCCCTTAAACCATCGACAGTTCCAACGGGCTGGCCCGTCTTTTTCTCAAGAATCGTGTAAGTCTCGCCAGAGGAACGAATGTTGACATGGAGATGGGGCCTGCGTTTCGTGGCAAACCACGCAGGTTTGCCCTCGGCGGTTCGATAAAGCGCACCCTCCCCTTCCAGCTTGTCAAGATGGGCGGGGAGGTTCCTCGTCCAAAGCTTTTCGTCATCGAGCGTGAGTGGCATTTCGGCTGCTGCACATGGCAGATGAGCCTCAATGACATAGGGGTTGTGAGGATCCAATACGGCGGCTTCGTAAGATCTCTCAAAAAAGTCTTTGGGATGCTTCATGAAGTATTGATCCAGGGCATCCGGTTTGGCGATCAGAATCACCATCGATTCTCTCCCTGACCGTCCCACGCGCCCTCCCCTTTGCCAGGTATCGATGATGGTGCCTGGGTAGCCAACTAAGAGACAAATATCCAGGTAGCCGATATCTATCCCCATTTCCAGCGCGCTCGTTGACACCACACCCAGCAGATCCCCGCTCGCCAGCCTCTGTTCGATCTCTCTTCTTTCCTCGGGCATAAAACCGGCCCGGTACGAACTGATCTTCTTGCGAAGCTTGGGAGACAATCGGGAGACCCAAACATGAATCAGCTCTGTCACCTGCCTCGACTGGGTAAAGGCAATCGTTCTGAATCCTTTGCGGACGCAGTCAACAAAGAGCTTTGCTGCAGAAAAATTGGGGCTCGCTGCAGGATTAAGAAAGAGGAAATGGTGGCCCGACTTGGGTGCTCCCACTGCGTCAACCACTTGAAGCTTTTCTTCTATCAAACTCTCGCCAAAGGTCCTGGGATTGCTCACCGTGGCTGAGAGTAAAACGAAGCGGGGATCGGCGCCATAGTGCCGGCAGAGTCTTTTGAGCCTTCGGACGACCTGATTCACGTGTGACCCGAATATACCGCGATACGTGTGCACTTCGTCCAAGACCACAAAAGACAGATTTCGCAGCAGCGTCTCCCAGCTTTCATGATGCGCCAGGATGCCTTGATGAAGCATGTCGGGATTCGTGATCAGGATTTGCGGAGGTTCCGTGCGAATCTTTTTTCGTTTGTAGGGCGTTGTATCGCCATCGTAGATTTCAGCCGATATCTCTTCCTGTCGGACCCCTTTCAGCCAGGGGTTGAGCATCTTGAGCTGGTCCTGGGCAAGGGCTTTCAAGGGAAAGACATACAGGGCCTTTGTTTCCGGGTTCTTGAGAGCCTCTTCCAGAACGACCAGGTTGTAGATCAAACTCTTGCCGCTGGCGGTTGGCGTGGCAACAATGACATGCGACCCTTCTCTCAAGTGCTTGATTGCTTCTACTTGATGGGAGTAAAGCCTATCAATGTTGAGTCGCTGCATGGTCGCGGCAAGATCATCGTGAAAGGTCAATTGGGGACCGTAGACAGGCGGGCTGCAAGGGAGGGAACGATGGTAGACAAATGACTCTCCAAAATCGGGATCGCTCTTCAAGGCCTGGACATACTTGGAAAGGTTCATCGCGTTCGGGAATACCCCCTGGATATTACCGCACCGTATATCATATCATTATATTTTTGAAGGGCCACAAATAGAAAAGGAGAGACCGTGACGGTCTCTCCTTTGTGTTTCCCCCCTCTTGCAAAGCAACAAGAGGGCGTTTGGTGGTAGCACACTACTATTGAATCGCAAAGTCCGTACTGGTCTTCACGTTGTCCCAATGATAGCCTGTAGCAGTGACGTCGGTCGTTGTCGCCTTGTAGTTTCCGATAGTCGTCCCACCCTGGCCCTTCCTGTTGGGCCCCTGGGTGTTCCACGTCGCTTCAGCCCAGCCATCTGCATCACTCGGCCCGCTTGTCAGATTCGTGGTCTCAGGGCCGCTGACCGCAATGTCTACGGTGGCGTTTGAAATCCCCAACTCGGTAACTCCATCAACTACTCTGGCTCGAATGACTATAGCGTCACCGGCGGAGAAGGGGGGAGGCTCAAAAGTTGTGGTTGCATTCTTACCTTTGCCCTCCTTCACCCAGGTGCCGGTCAACATTTCAATAACACCTGCAGGTTCGGTCTCCTGACCGGGGTTTGTCGGTGTGACGCACGTAATGTCGCTGAAGGCGGACTCCAGGTCAAACTCCCCGTTGTCATCACAATCATAAAGTGAGGTGATCTTGTAGCAGTATTCCTGCCCGTTGGTGAGTCCTGTCTCAGTGTAAGAGTAAGTGTTTGCGCCGACATCGGCCACAAATTGGGCTTTTCCAGCCTGGTCGTAGTAGACCCTGTACCCAAGGACCAATTCGTCACCGGAATCATCCACCCAGTCAAGCGTTACCTGACTGTTGCCAGGCGTGGCTGACAACGATGTTGGGACGGGAGGACTGCATTCGCCTCCCCCACCTCCTCCAGGTTCCCCCCACGTAGCGGTGGCCATGACATAGGGTTCTGCCATGCCGGTATTCAGCCAGGCCTCAAGCATGTATGCACCCTCATTGGCGAGGAATGCGTTTTGTCCTTTGTTGCCAAGATAGAGGAACTGGATGTACTCCCAACTCGTGGGTTGATAGAGCAGATCAATGGTTGCGTATTGGGCGTCGACGGGCACATTCAGAAACACCTCGTCGTAGTATAGATAGGTTCCAGGGTTATCGATGTCGACATACTGACTGTCCGGCACCGGAAGGGCATTTCTTTTTCTTGCCTCTTCATAGTTCATCCCAAAGGGAGGGATGCGGTTGTCCTTAATAACCGTATTGTTGAGCACGAAGTGGAAAGTCTCGTGTACTGTCCCGGGAGCAGCCGCCAGCTCGGCTATGGTCATTCCTTGAGCCCCGGTTTCGCGGTCATAGTCCAGGACAATAGGCCCATAGTGCACCGGGTTCACTGTCATGAGCGTCTGGGCCCATTCCTGAGTCATGCCATAGTGGGCCTCATAGATCTTGGTGTTGGGGTCGTGCAAATCCGTGATACTCTTGACCTGAGTCGGGGTGCCGCCAATGTCTACGGTGATCTCCCCATACTCTCCATCCTCTCTCAACAGGTTGTTGCTTGCATCATACCACTTAATGTTGAGCCACATCCGGCGCCCTTCCGGATATCCCGAAATGAGCTTGTGGCCTGTATGGTTCACGACCCTGACTGTGTCGTCAACCACTATGAGCGACGCCGCCAAGTCAAGCTGCTGGGCGGCTCGGAGTGCTCCGTCGTCCATGGCCGCTATCTGGTTCGCTGTCAATCCGCCTCCGAGTCTGAGCTTCCCCTGGTTATCCAGATACTTGATAGCTTCCGGCATCCAGTAGTTGCCACCTGTCATATCGTGCAGCGGCAGGTCAAGGCGAAAAGGAGCCCCTTTCTTGTTGCAGCCTCGCCCCGTAACAGGGCGCATGTGGCAGCTCTGACAGGTGTAAAACCGATCGGTCCCATCCTCATAATTCCCACCTGTGCCGGCTGTCTGAGCAGCATTATATATAGCCTCAAGAGCACCACCCTGGAGATCCGAGGGGAGGCTTGCGTACTCAGAAATCAAGGTTCCTGAAATTTCTCCGGCGTTGTATTCACTGAATGTCCTTTCCACGATCCCATATTGATAGGGAAAGTTGTTGAACGCCGCCTTTCCATCAACCGGGTTCCCGGGAATCCCGTCGGAATCGACCGGATCAGCGGTAGGCTGCGTGCCGTTTTTGTGTGCCAGATCGCCTACAGCCGGATTGGACACGTCATGACAGCTGCCGCAGAAATCCAGAGACCGGTGAAAGTTAGACTGCATGAATTGGTGCCTGGCCTCTGCATCACTGTAAGGTCCAAGCTTGTCGGAACCTCCCCAAATGGATGCCATTCCGCTGCCGTAATAGCCAGCCCCTGAAGCGCAACCCGGATGGTCTGTGTCATTTGCGATAAACGGATCGAACATGACACCCTGAAATTCGCAGTTGTCCGGGTTGGTTGCCTTGTGGCAGAAATCACACTCGACGCCGTCAGAATCCCCTGCTGTGAGAGCAGACCCGTCGGTTGGTGTGGAACGTCCCCCAAGCCATCCCCCGGTGCTGTGACATCGAATACAAAGATCGCCCGCGCCATCAAAATCCTGTTCGGCTATAGCAACAGTCGCCCAGAATATGGGGTCGCGTCCGCCATTGGCCATCATACTCCCCCGCCAGCTGTGGGCAGGCTCCACCGAAGTATTGTAACCGCCATGACAGTTATCACATTTGTCGGGCGATTCGAGGTTGCTTACCTCCAGAGGTTGGGTGCCGGGCTGTTTGATTTCGTTTGGCTCTTCAACGGCAGCATATGCAACGGTTAAGGTAAGAGTGATGACAAGAAACACGAACAAAACTGATAATCTTTTCATAAAACATCCCCCCCTTGATCTTGGATGCCATCGTAGGTCCAACGAACACATTTATCTGGGAAAACCTTAAGAACCCACTCCAAAAACAAGATTTGACGGCTGCGACAAATCAATCATTTCCTTGCTCGGATATCATGGACATTTAACGGGATTTCTTGTCCTTCTTTTTCAGACACGCTTTACATATGCCCCTCAGGACCACGTGCTTGGTTTTGATATCACCCCATTCCTCGGTTTTCGGTGGTGGTTCGATGTCATCGAAGCCTTCCCAATGCAGATCTTCCACACGTTTGCACTCCGTGCAAGCCAGGTGTTGGTGCGGGGACAGGTCCGCATCAAATCTGGCCTGGTCATCGAAGGCAGGGATTCTGGATACGAGCCCGCAATCCTCAAAGGTCAAGAGAGTCCTGTATACCGTATCAAGGGAAATCGTCGGAATCCGAGCCTGGACCCGCTGGTAGATGGTATTTGCGGAAGGATGGTCGTACGTGGAGGCCAACTCTCGAAAGACCTCAAGGCGCTGATGGGTGAGTTTAAGACCCTCGCGTCTGCAACAAGTCTCGAAGGCTTTCAATCGGTCTTTGATAGATTTTGTCTGGTCGGCTTGCATCGGAAGGATCCTCTCTCGGGTTAAATAGGAATCATTTGTATATAAGAAACCTACTTCCTCAAATCCTCAATGTCAACCTTTTTTATTTTATTTCACTTTTGGGGGCCTGCATCATCATAAAAACAACTCTCGTTCCAAGCCCAAGAGGAGAGGAGAGTGGCCCCTTCTGTGCCCACTGATCGCCAGTATTTTTTAGATCTTATACCCGCCGGGACAGGCCTGTAAATGGGGTAATGACCCCATTTTTCGCCCGAAAAGACAGTAATCCTGCCTCTCCTTCCTGTGTATATTTATGATTTCAAGACATCAAGCCCTTGTCATATCTTGACCTGGTCTTGTGTCATACGCCGGCAGATTTGCGGCGGGGAGCGTGGCTCGACAAATTTTCGGTTTCACGGCCCGAACATTCTGAACCGGGGACCAGTTCAGACGCACCGCCTCGGCCTTGCTTTTTTCCCGGGCTCGTGTAAGATAAATTCCATGACATCATTAAGAATCAAGGCGGTGTTCCTCTCAACAAAATATTTCCTTCTGTTGGCGCTCCTCTTGGTCGTGTCCAGTGGCTGCGGGGCCATCCGCTGCGCCCAGGTGCGGAGTGTCGCCCGTGTCTTGTCCGGGCCATCCGAATCAAACGTCTTCGTGAAAGACGATGACCCCGAATTAATCCGAGATGCCCTCCCCTTTGCCCTCAAGACCTACGAAACACTCCTTGTTTCCGATCCCAAGAATAAGGATCTTAACCTGGCCACGGCCGAGGGATTTGTAACCTATGCCAATGCATTCGTACAAACGGATGCAGAGGAGGCAGAAGAAGTTGACTTCCGTCTATCCCAGGATCTGCGAAAACGGGCAGCAAAGCTGTATCTTCGTGGGCGAAACTATGCCCTGGCCGGGTTGTCACTCGACTATCCGGATTTTGAAAAGAGACTGCGGGAAGATCCCGCACACACGCTTCAGGCTCTGTCGTCCAAAGATGTGCCATTTTTGTACTGGGCCGGCGCAGGTTGGGCTGGTGCCATTTCCTCGGATCCGAGCAACCTGTCTCTCGTAGCAGAGTTGTCCATCGTTGAAGCGATGATGCGCAACGCCTTGGCACTTGACGAAGACTATAAGTATGGTGCTATTCACGAGTTTTTCATAACCTATGAAGGAAGTCGATCAGAGGCCATGGGGGGAAGCCCGAAGCGTGCACAAGAGCACTTCGATCGGGTTGTAACACTTACCCAGGGCAGGAAGGCATCGCCGTATGTGGCCCTTGCTTCTTCCGTAGCAGTTCGGCAACAAGACTACGGGATGTTCAAAGAGCTCTTGCGGAAAGCCCTTGAAATTGATACAGACGCAGTGCCAAAATGGCGGCTGGCCAACATACTGGCCCAGGAAAAAGCTAAATGGTTGTTGGATCACAGCCCCGACCTTTTCCTGGAATACGAGGAGCCTGAATCTTGAACTGCAACAGCGAGCGCATTCCCTGTCGCGCCGAGGCGGCACTGCAGGGTTAAGGAGCGAATCCCAGAATGGTAAACTTCCTTACAGTCGTTGCGAAGCACTGCCGCAAGGCAGAACATTTCCTGTCCCGCTATGGCCGGACTGCGGGGAGCTTTAAAAGAGCCGTCCCATGGATATGCGTACTGGCACTTTTGCTGGGTGTCACACCGGCACATGCTCTCGTAATCAAGCTGGGTACGGTGGCCCCGGAAGGATCACCGTGGCATGACGCCATGCTGGAAACTGCCCAAAGGTGGAAAGAACTCAGCGATGGCAAAGTGACGGTGAGAATCTACGCAGGGGGTGTTGCCGGTGATGAAGCGGACATGTTGCGGAAGATTCGCATTGGGCAATTGCATGCCACAGCGCTTACGAGTTCGACCCTGGTGGATATCGTTCCCGACCTGGAGGCCATAACACTCCCCATGCTTATTGAGACGGACGACGAACTCGATTACGTCGTAGAAAAACTTGGTCCGGATTTCG
>Ga0180438_10011521_pt1 | contig 10676 bp, 7 predicted proteins | sample SS_ome_12_FD_132455 | JGI IMG/M metagenome (GOLD analysis project Ga0180438, IMG submission 132455) | Hypersaline lake sediment archaeal communities from the Salton Sea, California, USA - SS_3_D_2 metaG | ecosystem: Environmental > Aquatic > Non-marine Saline and Alkaline > Hypersaline >... | reverse complement strand
TGGAAAGCGGCCTTGAACCACTTCGCGATCATGTTCGAAGACCGCATGCCGGAGGTCAGCGGATAACCGACAATGCACAAACCCAATCTGCTAGCTGACACAAGAATGCGTACAGGGCCCATTGAACTTAACCAACCGCCACTTTTCGGTGGCGGTATTGTGGCGGTTTGGCGGTACTCCCGCCTCCAGCAACACTACCGTGAGGGAGAACCGCCACGCAGAAATGGCGGTACTAAACCGTGTTATTAGCCGGTCTGTCGGCGTGGTATTTGTCCACCACGGCGTTACCGGTCGTGGTCAGCCGCAGCAGATTCGGTTGTGGCCGCGTCTGTTCCCGTCTCTCAACGTACCCCCGATCCAAGGCGTCGGCCAACCGCCGCCGAAACGTGCCGCTGGAATTGACGAGGCTTTGGTCATCGGCGAAAACCCGCTGTTCTACCTCCCCTTGCGGCATCCAATCGTGTCCGCAATGTTGGATCACCCGAGCCAGTTCAATGTCCTTCTTCGCATCTCGTCGAACCTTGTTCACGGCAGACGATTGTCCAATGAACACCAACCGTTTCTGGAACTCGTCATACTGGAACTCCAGCGGCTCCTCGTAATCGCCCCGGCCCTCGCACGACAGTTCCCCGGTCAAGTCCTTCTTACTGCTCGTCCAGTTCCACAGGAAGTCGGCCACCGAGGCAATGGCCGTACTGCCACTGTATGCGTTGGAATGCTTCGCGTTGTGGTGCAGCACCAGCACCAGCCAGCCGGTATCGTAGGCCAGTTGCTTGAGCGGCACAAGCAACTCCAGCATTTCCTGCACATCCAACTCGTTGGCAAAGAATGCACTCCTCATCGTGTCCACGATCACGATCCCTTTCTCTGCCGTCGCTCCGATCTTGCACCTCAACTGTTCGATGGATTCTCCAATGAACTCGGGTGTCAACGGCATCGGTGCTTTGGTGTGGTCGATGCGGTGGTACAACTCGCCGATTCTCCCTGGATCGTTACGCAGGGCTCTCTTGATGCGGGTGATCCGGGTCTTTTCCTTGTTTTCCAGATCGAAGAGGATGAACGGCACCGGCTTCACCACCATGTCGCAGAAGAGACCTCCTTGGGCCATCGCCGCGATCATCTCGGCGATCAGGCTAGATTTGCCAGAGAACGGCAACCCGGTGAAGAGCACCATCGTGCCAAACTCCGCCCAGCCCGGCAGGAACCAATCGTCGGCCTGGGCGTCGGCTGTTGTGCAGTCCTGATCCCAGGATACGAATGTCGGTGTGAGCCGTTTCCGCTCGTCACCCAAGAACGAAGGCTCGATGATCTCCCCGGCTTTGTTCTCCAGGTCGAGCAACTTCTCGCGGTCTTTCTTTCGACCGTGGGTATCCCAGTTGTACGTCTCGGCCAGGTCGTCGAGGACCACACCGAGCGTGTTCGACCTGTAATCGTCCCGTTCCCACTTGTCCCGCATCAGATTCGATTGCCGGAACATGCCGTCGAGCCGGTCCTCGTCATTGCCGGTGTAGAAAGCCAGCAGGCCGCACAAGGCAAGGTCGGCTTCCGACTGACTGCTGTATGCCCCTTCCCAATGTCCTGACCACAGCGACTCAAAACGATCACCGTGATGTTCGCGGGCTAGGGCGACGATTTCTTCGTCGTCAATTTCCAGGCATTGTGATCGGCTCTCCACCGTTTTCACCTGCTGGCCGTCCGCCAGTTCGAGATCGGCGACGAACCGTTGGTGAATGCTTTGGAGTTGATCGGATCGTTGCTCCAAATCGTCGGGGGTGTTTTCTACCCGATGACCGGTGATGGTCAAGAATCGGTTTGTCGTGCGGTCATACATTTCGACTGGCCCGTGCCGATATTTTCTCCTGCCGCCTGTCTCAGGAAGTTCTCCGAAGCAGAGCAACCTAAGCCCGGTCCCCGAAGGACTGACTTCGGTGTAGGTGTCCAGATCATGGATGATCTCCGCAGCCCATTCATCAATGGCACCGGTCTTGGCGTCACGGCAGTTGTCCAAATCGACGCCTACGATGGGAGATGTCCCGATGCAGAACCCGAGTCCCTTTATCTCTGATCCGTTTCCTGCCTTGACCTGCTGCAATGTGTCCTTCGCCGTCTCCCATGCAACCCAGGTGTGTCCCTTGTTCACGCTCGCACGCCGCACGCTTCCGTTGGTCAGATTGTGTTTGTGCAGTTGAATGGGAACCTTTGCCCACGGCTTGGTCTGGTCGGGCCGATGCTCGTAGTGCCACCCGACCCAGTGCAGGTAGTCTCGTAGTCTTCTCGGAACATTATTGTACTGAACGGCCAACACCTCCGGCGGTTGGCCATTGGTTGTGTGAATCTCACAACAAGAAGACTGTTTCTGGTCGTGTAGCATTCGGATTTTTTTTTGGCGTAGATCCACTCTTTCAGCTTCAAATCATTTGTCAACACCAGGATCGAGTGATGGGCAAGATGCTGCTCGACTACGCGAGAAATGACGTTATCAGCAATAGCGTGGTCGTCAGACGGTTCCCCTCGGATTTCCGCCAAACCGTTGGAGACCGCCTGCTCAACCCACCTAATCGCCTGCCTCGCAGTCCGAAGGCGATGGTCTTTCTTCCTTTCGATGGAACGAAGTTCCTGCACCACCTTTCGAGGAATGAGCAGTTGGTTCTGTTCGAAAGTTGAACGGTGCTCCGCCAAAAAGTCGCCAAAACTGCGGTTCATCACGAAGCAGGTGTCCACAAGAATCTTGTGGCTTTTGAGGGCGTCAGCAACTCGATTGTCAGCCGTTGCCTTGGACATGATTGTTGCTCCCGTTCACACCGCCTAAATCCGCGAGCATGTGATGTTTGTGTTAGCTGAATAGACGTTACTCTCTTCCGTATAGTTGGTGGCCAACGACGACGGCCACGACAATGGCCAGGACGATGGCCGTGACGACGCCTGTTTCGCCGAACATCGCGTACACGATTCCCCCCACGATTGCGACGGCTACGGCAGCACCCAGGCACCCCTGGGTGGAGGACGCGGCACCGCCCGTGACTTCAGGGGGTCGTGATCGCTCGCTATGAATGGGTTTGCCGTGATCCGCAAGCACCCACGTCTTACCGCAACTGTGGCACGTCCATTGGTAACCGCGAGTGGCCGTTTTCGGCAGATGTATCTTCCTACCGCAATCGCATTTACTCGCCAAGTGAGGCATCGCTATGCGTCCGAAACCGAGGCAGGTCCGACTTCGCAAGCACTGATTTGCTAGCTGTCACAAACACAGATAGTACACGGGACGGGTGAGGGTGGGAACCCACCCTGACGAGCCGAGTGTCGGGGTGGAAGCATTACCCCCCCCCTGTGCCGGAGTCCACCCTACCTTTTCTGGGATGACTCGGCCCCAAAAAACTGTGAGGTCGAAGTTCGGGAGCCGGGGCGTTTGGAAGGTAGAAGTGGAAAGCGGCCCCAACCGGCTCCCCCTGGTCACCCATCCGCCCAAGTCTGGATCGGCGGGGGTCGGGTCGAGGGGGGTGGCGTGGCTTGGGACTGGTCAAAGCCGGATCAGCGGCAAGCTGCCCGAGGGCTTCCACTGGCCCTCACCCGCTCAAGGCTGAAGGCGGAAGATCGGGTCCAGGGGTGGGAGTGGCTTGGGGCCGGTCGCCCCTAACGGCTCCCCCTGGCCTCTTCACCGCTCAAATCTGGATCGGCGGGTGGTCGGGTCGAGGGGTTGGGAGTGGGTAGTGGCCGGTTGAGGGTGGCGGTGAAGGGGTTTACCGCCACCGCGTCGGAGTCCTTTTGCTCCCTGGTCGGCAGATGCGTGGTCGGAGACTCTGGGTCGCGGCGGGGCTTTTTGACCCATAATTGGGGAAAGTCGCGTGGCTCAATAGCCCAGAGCATCGCAACCAACGTGTTTCGGTATTTTGCTCTTTGGCCGAGGAATACGGCGTCTGCGGGGGGGAACCCCGCATTGCTGTAGACTTCGAGGGAGAGAACACCGCACCAGTTGTGCAGTGGGTCGTCTACAGACGGGGTTTGGGCGGTATCGTGTGACTTCTCTGCCTGCTTTGTCCTTCCGATTTCGCCCGGATCAGCGAGCTACCCCCGCACCACTTTTTTTTCGGTCTGCCTCTTCGTAGATTCCGAAGGAGTCTACACCTTCGGGTCTACTGCCGCGTCAAAAAAGAACCCGTCACAAGTCTAATGCTTGCAACGGGTTGCGGTTTTCAGATTTTCTGATTTTCGTCCCTGCTTCACCTTACGAATGCGGTGCTCTGCCGATTGAAGCTACGCTGGCGCGATCGCTCGGCGATTGCAAACCTATGATCCTACGCGTCGGCGCCGGTTCGGTCAACCGGCGAGGGACGACGGGGTTTCGATGCGTTCTTTCACGCCCCCATGCGCCGTGGCGCGAACCCGACGCCGCCTGATCGGTTCCATTCGAATACCAAGCGATCATTGTATTAGCGAAAGAAATGGCGTCGATGTGCAAGATGACCGATCCTTGGAAATTCCGCATTGAGTATCCCGCCACGTTTCGTTATGATAAGGCGGCAAGGTCAGATGGACCGGCTTGTCCCACGGTGAATGGAGATACCGGATCGATGTCGCAAGCGACCTTTTACGAGCAACCTTGTCCCACGTGCTCACGTCGGCTCCGCATCTGCGTGGCGTATCTCGGCAAACGCGTCGCCTGCCAGCATTGCCGCGCGGAATTCGTCGCCGCCGACCCGGCGATTGGCGCCGCGCCAGAGATCGACGGTGACGACCTGCTGCGGCGGGCGAATGAACTGCTCGCCGAGCTCGACTGCCGCCAGGAGGAGAAACCGTGGATGCGAATCGCCGCGGAAGCGATTTGCGCGGGTTCCTGATTCTGCAACCGTTCACACCCTGCGGATTGCTCTTGGGCGGGGAGTGGGGCGTGTTCTGCCTCACCGGAAATTAGAACTTTCCCCCGGTCGGGCTGGTCTCATCTGGCTAAAACGGCACGCCGCGTTTCCCAAATACGCCCTGGGCATGGATCACCAGACGCGAGCCGCCGCACACCAGCGCATTCCCGGCGGCGGCATGGGCGGCCCGAACGTAAGCAAACGACAGCCCGCCGGCGCCGCCGAATTCGCGGGCTGAGGAAGTAATCTGCCCGACCGGGCTGGCCCTCGCCTCATCCGCGTCGGCGGGAAGAAACAGTTCGGCGCCGGCGGGCAGCGGTTCCGGATCGTCGGAAGAAAGCCGCACGAGCAGCCTGTTCACGTGGCCCAGGGCATTGAGCCGGGCCACCGTTTCTTGCCCCAGGTAGCAACCCTTGGTAAAGCTGATGGCCCGCGCGTTCCGGTTCACCTCTTGGGGCAGATTGGCGTGCGTGATGTCGACGCCGTACGCGGGCCAACCGGCGGAAAGGCGAACACTGGGCCAAGTGTCGGGACCAAGCGAAGCGACACCGCTTGCGGCGAAGCCGGATGCGACGGCGTCGGACCCCACCTCCTCGCCGATGACCAACCAACCGCCGCCCGGCGCCCAGGGAGCCCGCGCGATCAGGACCGGCTGTTCCGCGATTTTCCCCATGGCATGGGCGTCGAGGTCCAGTGACGCAAGGGATTCCGCCGTTGCAACGCCGCTCACGACCGCCCAATGCTTCTCCGCGTCCGGGCCAAACAAGAGCCAACCCCGTCGCCGGTCCGAAAGGTCCGCGATATCGGCGTCCTCGTTGATGATATACCGTTTCAGGTGCTCCGCGAGTGCCACGCCCTGCCCTGCCTCGCCCACGAACACGAGCCGGTCGGGCATCGCCAAGAACAATCCGTGACCGACGACGCGGCCTTTGACGTTGGTAAAGAACCCCTCGGCCCATCGCCCGGCCGCCAGTTTCGCCAGATCGGCGGTGCAGACGTTGTCGGCGACCGCAGCGCGGTCGGCGCCGGTGATCGTCAGGACGGTGAGTTTGGGAAGGGAAAGGATGTGGGACATAGAACTTCCCAGTCGCTTTGGATTTTGATATTCGTGCTTCGGATTGGGCGACCGCCCATCGGCGGCGCGCCCATTCTAGCGGCATAGTGCCGCCGTTAAACCCCATACCCCTGACCTCTATCCCTGCGAGAGGGGTAAACAACGCCGCGGCGGACATGAATCCCCTTCCGCCTTCCGCCTTCTCCATTTTCCTCTTGATTTTCCCGCCCTGTTAACCAAAAATGAAGTTATCGAGATCGCGGCGTAACGCACCGCGATGGACTACCGGCCCGCGCGTCGGCTGTTTCTGGCAAAGTCCGGCGGCGGGGTACGCAGTTCTGAAAGGAGGTGGTCAATTGCAAAGTTCCTGTATTCGCCAGCGAGGTGGCGCCCAATAGGGCCACCGGCGGGTTGCCCGTCGGGCAGCCACCACCTCGTGTGATGGGCCGGCGCTTTCCGAAACGGAACCGCGGCTCCTCATTTCGCACGAGAAACTATCGCACGGCGCCGGGACCAGGTCCCGGCGCCGTGTGTCATTTGGAGGGTGGAGATTGGAGGCTGGAGATTGCAGTATGGGCGTCGAACTTCGCCACCCTCCAGCCTCCAGCCTCCAAACTCCAGCCTCCAGCCTCTACAATGCCCGCATGGACACGGATGCCGCTCTCGCCGACCCCCTTCTCGCCGGGCTGAACGAATCGCAGCGAACCGCGGCCACGCATGGCGAGGATCCGCTTTTGATCGTCGCCGGGGCCGGCACGGGCAAGACGCGGGCGCTGGTCCACCGCGTGGCCTATCTGATCGGCCGTGGTGTCGATCCGCAGCGGATTCTGCTGCTCACGTTCACCCGCCGGGCCGCCGCCGAGATGCTGCGGCGCGTGGACGAAACACTCGCGCTGTCGCAAAGCCAGAACATAGCCCCGACCACTGGTCGGGGAGAACCGGCCGCAAACACCGACAACCCGACGCCTTCACCAGATAGGCATGAAGTCGCGACGACCTCACACATTCCCGACATTGCCGCTCGCCTCGCCCAGGCCCGCCAGCGCCAACAAAACCCCGCAGGCAAAAAGGTCTGGGGCGGCACCTTTCACGCCGTCGCGGCGCGGCTCTTGCGGATCTACGCCCGCCCGCTGGGCCTGGCCACCGACTTCGTCATCCACGACCGGCCCGACAGCGAGGACCTGCTCGACGTCGTCCGCACCGGCCTCGGGCTCTCCAAAAAAGAAAAACGCTTCCCCAAGAAACGGACCTGCCTGGCCATTTACAGCCACTGCGTCAACGCCCAGCGGCAGCTCTCGGAAGTGCTTCAGGACCATTACCCCTGGTGCGAAGATTTTCAGGAAGAACTCAAAGAACTCTTCGAAAAATACGTCGAGCGGAAGGAAAAAGCCGCGGTGCTCGATTACGACGATCTGCTCCTCTTCTTCGCCAGCATGGTCGAGCATCCCGGCGTGGGCCGCAAAGTGCGGGAACGGTTCGAGCACGTGCTCGTCGATGAATACCAGGACACCAACATCCTCCAGGCCCGCATTCTCAAGGGCCTGTGCCCCGACGGCCGCGGGCTGACCGTCGTCGGCGATGACGCCCAAAGCATCTATTCCTTTCGGGCCGCCACCGTCGAAAATATCTTGAACTTTCCCAACCAGTTTCCCAATACGCGGGTGGTAAAACTCGAGCAAAACTACCGCAGCACCCCTCAGATCATCGCCATCACCAACCGCGTCATCGCCGAGGCCGAGCGGCGGCACGAGAAGGAATTGCACGCCGTGTGCCGCGCGGGCGAAAAGCCGCAACTGCTCATCTGCGAGGATGAGGACGAGCAAAGCGACGCCATCGTCCGCCGCACGCTCGACCATTACGAAGGCGGCCTGGAGTTGCGGCGGCAGGCGGTTCTCTTCCGGGCCTCGCACCATAGCCTGCTGCTGGAAACGGAGTTGACGCGGAAGAATATCCCCTATGTAAAATACGGCGGCCTGAAATTCCTGGAAGCCGCCCACATCAAGGATTTTCTCAGCATCCTGCGGCTGGCCGAGAACCCGCGGGACCTCGTGGCGGGCTCGCGGATTCTCACCATGCTGCCGGGCATCGGGCCGAAGGGCGCCAGCCGGCTCATGGACACGCTCATTGATTCCGGCGGCGACTTCGTGGTCTGGCAGTCCGCCAAGGTTCCGCCCGGGGCGCAAGAGCATTTCAAGAACCTGGTCGCATTGATGCGAAAGATCACCGGCGCCACCGGCCCGCCGCTGCCTGCCCAGGTTCACGCCGCCGCCCAGTTCTATCGCCCGCTCTTGGAGGAGAAATACGACAACACACAACCCCGGCTTGCCGACTTGCAGCGGATGGAAGAGATCGCCGGCCGCTACAAGAGCCGTCAGAATCTGCTGAGCGAACTCGCCCTCGACCCGCCCGAGACCACCGAAGATTTGGCCGGCCCGCCGCTGTTGGATGAGGACTGGCTCACGCTTTCCACCATCCACTCGGCCAAGGGGCTGGAGTGGGACGTGGTCCACGTCATCCACGCCAGCGACGGCTGCATCCCGTCCGACATGGCCACCGGCAAACCCGAACAAATCGACGAAGAACGCCGCCTCTTCTACGTGGCGTTAACTCGTGCCAAGCGGCATCTCTACGTCCACTGCCCGCTCCGCTACTACCAGGGCGCTGGCCGCAGAATGGGCGACCGCTATGGGATGAGCCAACTAACTCGGTTCATTAGCAAAGAGACGAAAGATTTGTTTGAAGTTCGCACGCCGTTTCATGACTTGGTGGAGGGGAGAAACGGGGACCGCACCGACGAGGCCCACGAAGGAGCAATGCACGGCCCGCGAGGGCCAACGTTCGATCCCCGCGGAGCAAGCAAGGGGTTGTGGGGATAAAAGCATGGTAACCCGAAGCGTAAGCGAGGGATGGGTGTGTGGCGCCGGCTATGCCAGTGCAAGAGCGTCGATCGGCGCGCTCTTTACCACTGGTGAAGCCAGTGGCACACTCGCGTAGACCGGACAACGAAGAATCAGCATTGAACGCTTGTTCAGAAGCCCAATTGAAGGCGCGTGAACCGCTCGGCTCCGCCTCACGAACCACGCACCCTACTTGACTCCGTTTCTGCATTCTCGCTCCTGAAGATGAAATTTGATCTTGGGAAACCGTGGGATCAGTGTTGCCAGCAACGCTTCCGCTTCCATTCGCTGCATTGAGAGATACTGGCTATATTTCGGGCACGCCTTGCATAGGACCGACAGCGGGATCGCGTCCGGCGTGTCGCAGAACGGTTGTTCAAAGTGTGCGGCGAACTTCGTGACTGGTACGGTTTCTTCACGGGGTGACTCGAACGAGGCCCGGCAGGACGCACAAACAAACGGGGGAAGTTTACGTTTTCGACGCTGCAAGTTGGTCGAAGAACACATCGGACAACGCAGGAGGGCCTTCGTCCCTTCCGAGGTTTCGATCCGCGCGATCCTTGCGACGCCAACCAGCTGGCTGTTCGTTCGCACAGCAGCGAGATGATTTGGTTCGATCCGCTTGTGATTCGGTACACGTGAATCGTACCGGTAGCAGCTCCGCAGTTCGTCGCCATAAGGACCGAACCCTGCGAACTTGAACTCGTCCTCGGGGATGGATAGGAGCAGCCATGCGATCATCTCGATGTTCCTTAAGAACTCGTGTGTGAATCGTCCTCGTTTCCGAGTCTCTAATCTTGTAACTGCGCGTGTGACTTCAGGATTCCCTGTGCCGAAACGGGGAGATCATCGAGTCTTACTTGCAATGCCCCATCATGCATTGAGAGCCTTCTCAGTGGGGTGGCAATGTTACTATCGGGGGCCACTGCTGCCCTCAGCAGTGCTGACGTTCCGTCTTGGAACCAATATGATCAAGCCATCCGGCGGCTTATTCTTGCCACCCCCTTGCTCGTCCGTGTGGAGTGACACATTGCTTTCGGATATCCTTAACCAGGTCCAGCCAGGTAGTCAAGTGGGGTACGTGGTTCCGGCGATAGCCGGGTTCCGGTGCCTTCGGTTGGGCGATGGAATCGAGTTCTCGCCCCTGGCGACAGGACGGGCTCTCCATCGGTCGATGAACCTACCGGCAGCAGCACGCGCTGGGGGTGGTGGGAACGGCGCCCAACCCCGGCAGGAATACCGGGTTTGAAAAAATCCCTCTTTGTGTCGTGCCCGTTGTGTCGTGGTGGTTGCTCCCGCTCGCCCAGCATTGGTGAACCACGTCACGACGGTCAGAATGTAACGGTTGTTGGGTCACGCGTGCAGCGTCACGGAGTTCGCGGGGGCTGCAACCGTTTCAGGGCTCGGGAAGGTTCGACAAATGCGCCAACGGGCCGAGAGGCGACCCTTTCTACGTCCGGCCTCAGAAAAGGGTCTTTCCCTTCTTGCACCGTTGGCGGACAGGGCGGATCAGTCCCGCCGGCGACGACGACGCAGCAGCAGCAGACCCAGCCCGATCAACGCGGAGGCGCTGGCCGGCTCGGGAACCATCTGGAACGACACGGCGGCAAAGGCATGCTCGTCGGGGTTGGCGATGGTCCACGTCTGCGTCTGAGCGCCGGTGGCCACGGGAAGTTCGTACGCCGCGGCGGAGGTGAAACCGCCGCTCGTGTCGCTGTTGTCGTTGTAGATCACCGCTTGCCCGCCCGTCGGGCCCTGTAAGAAATCTTGTGTCAGCTAGCAGTTGGGTGTAGTTTTTACCACCCTTTTTGCACTCACACGGAGGCTGACAGATGGATGATTCTTTGCAGGCGAAAGCGGAAGTTCTAGCTC
>Ga0180438_10011520_pt1 | contig 10677 bp, 10 predicted proteins | sample SS_ome_12_FD_132455 | JGI IMG/M metagenome (GOLD analysis project Ga0180438, IMG submission 132455) | Hypersaline lake sediment archaeal communities from the Salton Sea, California, USA - SS_3_D_2 metaG | ecosystem: Environmental > Aquatic > Non-marine Saline and Alkaline > Hypersaline >... | reverse complement strand
GCTGTGGGTTGGCGAGGAAGGGGAGCCGACGCCGACGCGCCCGCCCGGACCAACGCCGACTCTAACCGCAACCAGCCGGGTCACGTCCACGCCGGCGGGCCGGCTGTATCTGCCGGTCGTGCTCAAGCGGTACTGGCGACGCTGGTAGGGCAGACGATCATCGAGACAGGGGGCTCCTACAGCAATGCCAGCAGTTCGGCCGGCTGCAACACCGGGAGTGGGCCGGCCCGATAGTCTTGGACGTTGCGTGTCACCAGGTACTGCGCGCCGCTCCTCACCGCGGCCATCATCTGAACAGCGTCCTCGAAATCTGGGTACGGCAGGTTGAGGCCCTGCTCAATGACGGCCTGATCAACCTGGGCGACCGAGAGGATGGCCATCAATCCCGTGAGCGCCAGCCGCGCCTGCTCGGCGGATTGATGCTTGGCCAGCAAATAGAACAGTGTGGTCAGGCTGTGGGCGGCTACCCAACCCTGAACTCGGCCGGCCTCCGCGCTGCCCAAGGCGCGTGCCGACATGTCGAAGAAGGGCTCGCGCCGCTGCAGCACGTCCAGGATCACGTCGAGGTCGAAGAGGATGCTAAGCATCGGGGCCATACTTCTCCTCTAGGTAGGCGCGGTATTCCTCGATCGAGGCGTCAGGGGAGAGGATGCCTGATAGCAGCCGCACCACGGGGGTATCGGCCAAAGCGTCACCTTCCACGCTCAGCTGGCGAAAGTACTCGGATACCAGCTTGGTCAGCGTTGTGTTGTGCTGTGCGGCATAGCGTTTGGCCTCTTCCAGAAGGCGTTTCGGCACCCGTACGGTCAGCTTGGTCTTCTCCATGGCATGCCTCCTGCCGTACAGTATAGAGGCATGTTGTACGGCAGTCAAATGGCTTGGTTCTATGATCGGCAGGGTCGGACGGTGGGGGCCCCGGGGGCCGGTAGCAGAGCCGATAGCGCCAGCCAGCCTCCTGCAAGCGCGTCCACCCCGGATGTGGCCCCCAGCTCGGTCAGCCGCGCCAGGGCGGCCTCCAATGGCCTGCTGTCTCCTTCGTGCTCGCCCGGCTGGGCCGCAAGAAGGGCACATAACACATCAGAGAGACGCTGTGGCACCTCCCTAACGATCGCGGCATCCAGCCACTGCTGAGAGAGCTCAGTGGTGCTGCCAGGCTGACAGTCCTGCGCAAGCCCTTGCTGCAGCTTGCCCAGCCAAGGCCACTCGCAGCGATAGGACGCCTCGGCCAAAGACAGTGCACCCAGCAGGCCGATCAGCATATCGTCTCCGGAGGGTGTTAGCCCGGGCCCCAGCCCTACGAGGGCCAGCAGGTGTTGAGCCGCCGCATTGGCCTCGCCAGCATCCAATGCACGCCAAGACCCTTCCAGTGCGCTCAGGGCGCGCTCGCCAGCACAAGAAACTGGGGTAACCCCGAAGACGTCGTCTTCGCCTTGGTCGAATGCGCACAGGCCGCCGCTCTTTCCGCGCGCAGCGATCCAGGCGGCAGTGTGCTGGAGGTTTTTGGCGACGTCGGCAGGCGATACCACATTGGCCACGCGCTTTGGCGTCGACCAAGTACTCGCGCTGCTGAGGTCGATTCGCAGCGAATGGCTGGCATCGGTCTGTACCATCAGCGCGTGTGCAGTGACTCTCATAGGGACCCCGCGTTGCGGGCGGCAAGCGCCGAGGATGGGGCTGTCCTCGGGAGTCAGAACCACGAAGAGTGGGCCGCAGCCAACATCGTGCTGCACTACGCTGATCAGCGATCCCGGCAGCAGCCGCAGGTTCCAGGCCTTGTCAAAGGCGCTGTGGACCTTGCCCCGCACACTATTCGCATCGGGCTGCGCTGTGGCCAACCCAATCGCATGGCGGGCCATGCCTCCGATGGAGGTGGCCTGAACCAGAGTCTCTGCGGAGCTATTCCCCGGCACGATCGGGCCTCGGCAGCGCGTCCAACGCCAGATCCGGGATGACGAGAATGCTACGTCTGGGCGCCATGCGTCTCTTCCAGGTGAGCCTGACAGTCCTCAGCGCGGAGCAGGAGGAACAGTCGCCAGCGCATTGCCGATGATCCTTAGCGCGTGCTCCGCACTCTCAGCTCGACCGAGGGCCCTCAGCGTGTCGCGGTCGCTCAACAGGGCCATTGCTTCGCCAACGGCCTCAACATGTGTGCTGTGGTCAATGGAGGAGAACGCCAGAGCAACGTGCACGGGGTCGTTTGCAGGATGGCCGAACGGCACCGGATGTCGAAGGGTGACCAAGCTCATGCACAGCCGCTTCCCGCCCATCTCTGGCCCTGCATGTAGCAGAGCTGCTCCCGGTGCGACCACAACATAGGGCCCATACAAGCGAATCATGTCCTTCATGGCCTCGATGTAGCTTGGCCAGACAGCTCCAACATCCAGGAGCAGTGCACCGGCACAGTCTACTACCTCTTCCCAGTCGTGAGCGACCACGTTTCTCTGTATCGTTCTGGGGGCGAGGAGCTTTGCTAATGAGAGCCCGGTCGTGGGTGATGGCGTATGTGACAGCGGCGTCTTTGGAGGATCGAGCTGCAGGGCCAAGCTGAGTCTGGTGACTTCTTCCTTGGTCAACAGCGGGCTCACCTGCAGAACCTCGATGTCCGTCATCCATTCCAGCGGAATGGTCGAGATGATGGCGTCAGCGCCGCGCACCAATGCCGGATCGCGAGCCAGTTCAAACGCCGAGGCCAGTCCCAGGATTCCCACTTGCGGAAGATGCAGATTCAGTCGACTGATGAGGTTGCGCGCGGTTGCGACTCCCGAGCCGCAAATGACCCACACTTTGCGCCGCACCGAATTGCTGCTGAGTCTCTGTAATGCGGTTTCCAGGTGCATGGCAATCGACGACAGCAGATAGTCACTGGGCAGGTAGCCGTGGGACTCTATGATCGGCGCCAACATCCGTTGCGTGAATCCGTGCAGGGCGCTAGTGGACGGCATCGCGCCCCATGGACGATATCCTGCGACTGAGCGCTCAGACCAGGACTGTGTGTCTGACTTCGACAGCTCCAGGGCCAGGCAGTTGATCAACTCTTCGTCGTGAAACAACCGGGCGTGAAGGTACTTGGCTGCCTCTTTCGCCAGCATGCCTGCTGCCGTGCGTGAAGGGTGATCAGCCCGCTTCTCCCTTGCCTCGCGTGGATGCCTAGGCACAAGCCCGGCCGACATCGCATGGTGGATCTTGTGGAGTACAAAGGCCTGTTCAGCTGCGGGCAGGCTTTCCCCAAGCTTCTTGCCCAGCCAGCGTTGTGCGTCGGGCGACAATTGCTGGCCGGCCGGCGAAGTTGTCACGGACCCACTGGCGTCAGGGTGGTCCACAATGTGCCCCCTTCGAGTCCTGCGCACGGCGAGGGCAAGATGCAGCACCAACTCCATGTGCACCTGATCTACGAAGGCTGCCTCCAACACAGTCTCCAGCTCAAGCACGATCTGCTCAGCATGTTCCAGATCCAAGGCCTGCAGGAAATCGCGGGCTCGAACAAGGACAGGGGAGTATTCTGGGATCTGAGCGGGAGGGCCGGCTCTGTCCAGCACGCAGGCGCTGATGAAGGTACCCGCATCGACGTTCGCCAGCAACACCGCGACCATGGCATTGCGCCAGCATGCCTCACTGCCTTGTATCTGCACGCCAGCGCCACGTCGCGTGCGCGCGCCGAGTCCGTGCTGTCCCAACCACTTGCGTGCCGCGTCGAGGTCCCGGAACAGCGTGCTTCTCGATACCTCCAACTGCTGGGCGAGGGCTGGTAGGGGCACGGCACTGTGGGCCATTAGCAGCCGGAGCGTGAGCAGTTGCAGTCGTTCTTCCTTGGAGAGGAGCACCTGCGTGGCGCCTGCCCGGCGTATGTCGTCCAGCAGGCTTTGCCGCACCGCACAGGGCGCGTCAATGCACACGCCAACCCGCGGGGTCTTCTGCAGCGCAATACCTCTTCCGCCCAGCCAAGGTTCCAGGGAGCGCAGACAGTATCTGACCTGGGCGGGCGTAAGCCCTAGTCCGGCGCTGATCTGAGCCACGCTTGCTGGCCCTTCCATCGCCAGCAGGTGGGCCAGAACGCGTTTCGTTCGCTCGGTTAGTAGAATCCGGATCGAGCCGATCGGCCTCACCTCGTTTGTCGAGTGTTTCAATTGTAGCACATTACCCAGGGGGCGGCAATCCGAAAGTCTCACGTTTGACACAATTGCCCGGCCAGAGATGGGGCTGCGGCAACGCCCAAGTGTGCTATAATGGCATAACAAGTGCACCATGCTTGGAAAGGTCTATGGCCAAACCGATTGTCTCTGAGAACCTGATCATCGTCAACGGCGATGGCAAGTGTACGACCCCTGAGCAGGTCATCGTGCTTCTTTGTGAGCGGCTGGCACGTGAGGGGTATGTCGGTCCTTCCTATGCCCAGCATGTCCTGGAACGGGAGAAGCGCTTTCCAACGGCACTGCCGACGCTACCCTACGCAACGGCTATTCCCCATGCTGATGCGCGCTGCGTCAAAGAGACGGGTGTCGCGGTTGCGGTCCTAGGCAAGCCGGTTCCCTTTCGGGCCATGGAATCTCCCGATGACTATCTGCACGTGCGCGTCGTTCTCTTGCTGGCGGTGGCCCAGGCCACGCAGCAGACAAGCATGTTGCAGTGGGTTTGCGAGGTTCTGAATCAGCAGGAGCTGGTGGCACAGCTCGCATCTGCCAAGAGCCCCAAGGCCGTGATGACGGTGCTTGATGGGCTGCTTGAGCGCCAGGAGCAAGGAGTCGAAGAGGATGTCAGACATCGGGAAAGCTGTCCGTCTTAGTCAGATCCGCAACGCCGAGAGCGGCAAATTGGTCATCATCGCCATGGATCATTGCCCCGCGATTGGGCCCTGCAAAGGGTTGATCGATCCCGTCGGCACCGTGCGCGAGGTTTGCCAAGGCCATCCGGACGCCCTGTTCATGCACAAGGGCAATCTCAAGCTAGTGCACCCCATCCTTATCCAGCACCGTGTGCCCTTTCTGCTCTCCATTTCGACGGCCACCTTTCTGGGCCCGGAGCCTGACCGGGTCTACCTGGTGGACACTGTGGAATACGCCGCGCAGATTGGGGCCAGCGGCGTGTCCATGCGCACCTTTGTCGGACCGCAGTACGAGCGCGAGATGATTCGCGACCTGGGCAAGGTATCCGCCGAGTGCGAGAAGTATGGCATGCCCCTGCTGGCGATGATGTACCCTAACGGCTTTGATGACAACTACGCGGTCAAGTACGTCAAGCATGCGGCACGGATCGGCGCCGAGCTCGGTGCGGATGTGGTCAAGACCTACTACACTGGCTCTGCGGAGAGCTTTGCTGAGGTCACCGAGTCCTGCCCCGTTCCAGTGGTCATGTCAGGCGGGCCAAAGACCGCGACGCGCGTCGAGTTCTTGTCGACGCTCAAAGGGGCGATGGACGGCGGCGCCATGGGCGTGGCTGTCGGGCGCAACGCCTGGCAAGAGGACCGTCCAGCAGCCATGGTGGAGGCTATCAAGAAGGTCGTGCATGCCGGCGCATCCCCCGAGGAGGCGGCCAAAGGCCTGGACTAGGTCCCACATCTCGGTGCATCGAGTCTGTCGTTATCTAGAGGAGGAATCGGGATGACGGAGAGAAGGAAGTACAGGATCGCATCTGTGTGCGGAGCCGGGTTGGCCACCTCAACGTGGATCGCGAACCGGCTGGCGCAAAGCCTCGCTGAACGGGGCATTGATGCCGACATATCTGAGCTGAAGATCATGGACCTGGCCCTCTCGGCCTCCAACTACGATCTGATCGTCTCTGCCTCCAATCTCGGCCAGGTCTACGACGTGCCCGTGGTGGTCAGCACTTCGGTGCTCACCGGCATCGGGCTGGAGGAGACCATCGATGAGATCGAGCGCATATTGACCGGAAAGGAGGGATAGCCCGCACAAGAACACACCGTGTTATTCCGCCATGTCCGTTATGGAGTCAAGTGTCATGCCATAGGTACTCCAAAGGAGGGTACAAGTGGACGGGATACTCAATCTGATCAGCACATTCTTTGGCTACATCAACGACCTCGGCGTCACAGTCATGCTCCCCCTGGCCCTGTTCCTTATGGGCCTGGCCTTCGGAGTGAAACCCGGGACCGCCCTTGTCAACGGCCTCAAGGTCGGCATCGGCTTCTTCGGCCTGAACATCCTGCTGTACGGTACGGTTGCCTCCAATATCGGGCCTCTGGCCAGTGCCATCGTAGCGCGCACCGGTCTGCCGCTGGCCATCCCTGACGTTGGCGTGGGGCTACACTTCTCCATCACCTTTGCCATGACGGCCGCAGCCTTTATGATCCCGCTGGGCCTGCTGGTGAACATCGTGATGCTGTTCCTCGGCTTGACCAAGACCGTGAACATCGACATCTGGAACTTCTGGCCGTGGATGTTCTCCTGGGCGCTGGTGCAGGGTGTGACCGGCAGCCCGATCCTGGGCTTTGTCGCCTTTGTCTTCACTGGGGTCATCTCCCTGCTGATGGGCGACCGTCATGCCAAGCAGATCCAAGAGGCCTATAACCTGCCCGGCATCACCTTCCCCCACCCCTTCTCTTCCTTCTGGGGACTGCTGGCCGAGCCCTTTGTCTACATCTTCGATCGCATCCCTGGACTGAAGGACTGGGATGTGGATATCGAGAGCATGCAAAAGCGCCTTGGCCCGCTGGGTGATTCCACCGTGCTGGGCTTTATCATCGGCATCGTGCTCGCGCTGATAGCTGGCTACCCTGTTATCCAGGCGCTCCAGACTGGCGTCATTGTGGCCGGCATCCTGCTGCTGATGCCCATGATGATCAAGATCCTGGTCTCCGGGCTATTCCCCATCTCTGAGGCGGCGCGAAAGATCCTATCGCAGCGCTTCCCCGGGCGCGAGTTCTACATCGGCCTCGACTGCGCGGTGGGTGTGGCACAGCCATCCGCCATCGTGGTGGGCGTTCTCCTCATCCCCATCACGCTCATCTTGGCCGCCATCCTGCCCGGCAACAACCTGTTGCCCCTGGCCGACTTGGCCTTCCTGGGCTTTTGGGTAGCCACCCCCATGGCCCAGTTCAAGAACAACATCGTCCGCGGCGTGATCTTTGGCACCTTTGCCATGGCCGTCAGCTTGTGGATGGCGACCAGCATCGCGCCTTTGGTTACCAGGTTGGGCATCGCTGCCGGCGCTTCGCTGCCCGAGGGCACCAACCTGATGTCCATGCTCACCATCTATCCCTGGGGCTGGGTCACCGCATTCATTGCCTCGCTGTTCGGCGGCGGACTCGCCTAGGGTCGCGAACGCTCAGCCTATCGTTCAGCCAGTTGGGACGACGTTCTGAGAACGCCTCGCTCTGGCCAGGGTCATACGCCACAGCGAGGCGTGCCGGGCGGCCGCGGGCCGCTGGATGGTGCGAGTGGGGCGGGAGGGTGCCCCGATCTGCTCTGAGGCTGGCCCTTGGGCCACGATGTATCAGCCCGAGCCAGCCTCATTGCTGTGTTGCGGAGTGTTGATCCGGTAGTCGCACGAACTCCGAAATCGCGTACAGGAGAGAGAGTATTGTCATGAAGGCAGCGCTGCTTTTCGAACCAGGTAGGATCGAGATATCAGACGTCCAAGTGCCTGTGGCCGGCCCCGGCCAAGTCCTGGTCAACCTCGAATCGTGTGGTGTGTGCGCCACCGATGTGAAAAGGTTCACCGGGGCAAGCAAGGTGCCCTTTCTGCCCTTCTTGTTGGGGCACGAGCCTGCTGGCGTCGTTGCCGAGGTCGGTCCGGGTGTAGCCTCCGAGCTAGCACCAGGGACTCGCGTCGCCGTGGAGCCGGTCTTCACCTGTGGCCACTGCTACGGCTGCCGCACTGGCCGGGTGGCAACCGAAGGGGTGGGCATGTGCGAGAACTATGAGGTCCTCGGCTACTCCATCGATGGCGCTTTCGCCGAGTACATCGCCGCTCCAGCGAGCGCCGTTCACCCCTTGCCCGATGGGCTCTCCTTTCGCGATGCTGCGCTGATAGAGCCCGTTGCCGCCTGTGCCAACGGCGTGTTGCGCGCGACCAAACTGCCGCCGGGCACTGTGGTGGTTGTCGGCACCGGATTCATGGGACTGGTCTGCGTGCAGCTCCTCAAGTGTCTGGGCAACCGTGTCATTGCTTCCGATCTCAGAGCCGACCGCCGAGAGGCGGCACAGAATCTGGGGGCTGACGTGGTGCTCGATCCCAGTGCCGAGGACGTGACGCAGCGCGTCAAGGAGCTCACCTCCGGCAGAGGCGCCGACGGCGTGCTTTGTGCTGCAGGGGGCAAGACCATCACCGAGCAGGCACTGGCCATGGTCGCCAAAGGCGGCACCGTGGTGCTCCTTGCTTCGGCACCTTCTGGCACCAAGTTTGAGGTTGACCTCAACAAGCTGCACTATGACCAATCGGTGATCACCGGAAGTGTCAGCTACACGAGCATGACCTACGAGTGGTCGATGGAACTCCTGGCCCGCGGTGCACTGGACGTCGAAACCTTGATCAGTCACGTGGGCGGCATCGACGACACCCAGCGCTTCCTCGAGATGACGCGCGACCTTCAGGGCCTGAAGAAGGTCATCCTGTTCTCACCATGACCATGTCTGAGAAGGTTTCTGTCAGGGAGAGTTGACCATGCTGAAGCCACGATACGATCCTGAGCTCTTTGCCTTGCCCGAGGCTGTCAATGACGATGGGCACGTCGTAGCCACCTACTTCATGCAGGTGCCGGTGGGCACAGACGTGCTCAAGCGCTGCTTGGGCTGTGCCACCGAGCAGAGCACAGGCACCTGGGTAGAGGTTCCAGAGGAGACCTGCGAGCTGCGCTGTGAGCACGCCGCCAAACTCGTGGGGCTGACAGAGGTCCCCGACTATGAGACCGGCGTTCCCGCGACCGAGGCCAGCCGCAGTTTCATCATGCGCTTGGCTTTTCCCTGGGTCAATTTCGGAGACAGCTTCCCCATGCTGCTCTCGACCATACCGGGCAACATCTCCTTCGGCTTTCCGGTGAAATTGGTCGACATCGAATTCCCTGCCAGCTTCCTGCATAAGTTCCAAGGCCCCAAGTTTGGCATTGACGGGCTGCGCGAGCTGCTGGGTGTTTATGACAGGCCCCTGGTCAACAACATGATCAAGCCGTGCACCGGCTTCCCGCCCGAGGTGGGCGCCAGGCTGGTCTACGAGGCGGCCGCAGGCGGGGTGGACGTTATCAAGGATGACGAGCTTCTGGGTGGCAGCCCAGCGTTCTCGCCCCTTGAAAAGCGCGTCGAGATGTACATGGCAGCTATCGAAAAGGCGGATGCCGAAAAGGGGGAAAAGACCCTCTACACCGTGAACATCACCGGGCCGGTGGTGCGGCTGCGGGACAATGCCCTGCGGGCCATCAGAGCCGGAGCCAATGCCTTGATGGTCAACTATGTGGCCACGGGCCTCTCTGCTCTGCGGGCACTCGCCGAGGACCCAGAGATCGACGTCCCCATCCTTGGGCACGCCACGGCTGGAGGGGCGATGATCGTCTCCCCCTACTCGGGCATCACTGCTCAACTGATGATGGCCAAATTGCCCCGCATGGCCGGCGCGGACATCCTCAACGACTTGGTGCCCTATGGCAAGCTGCCCATCCTCAAGAGCAAGTACGTGCTCATCGCCCAGGCTTGCCGCGCCAAGCTTGGCCAGCTCAAGCCATCCTTCCCCAATGCGGTGGCGGGAACCTATCCTGGCAACATCCCTGAGATCCTTGCCGACCTGGGTCTGGATTGTATCCTCGGTGCCGGTGGCGGTATCCATGCCCATCCCATGGGGCCCAGGGCCGGTGCCATGGCCATGCGACAGGCCATCGACGCCGTGATGGAGGGCGAGTCGCTGCAGGATGCGGCGCGGCAACAGCCCGAGCTGCGTGCAGCGCTGGAGACGTGGGGCGTGTGGGAGGACGAGTCGCTGCAGCTCTTTGCCCTGCGCTGACCTTTGCCATCGATGCGAGGAGGCACCATGCCAATGCAGGAACGGGTAGCCGTCGTAACCGGGGCGGGGAGGGGTATCGGCCAGGCCACGGCTCTGGAACTGGCGCGCCGGGGGGCAACGGTGGTCGTTGCCGAACTCGCCGCCTACGGAGAAGAGACCGCCGCGGAGATCCAGCGCAGCGGCGGGCAGGCGGCCTTTGTCCAGCTGGACGTGGCCGATCCCAGCAGCGTGGAAAGCATGGTCGCAGAGGTTGTGGAGCGCTATGGCAGGGTGGACATCCTGGTCAACAACGCCGGCATTCGCCCCACGCGTTTCGTGCTCGACATGCAGCTGGCCGAGTGGGAGCGTGTCCTCAGCGTCAACCTGTCCGGTACGTTCAACTGCTGCCGCGCCGTGGCGCCGTGGATGGTCGAGCGCAAGTGGGGGCGCATCGTCAACATCTCATCGCTGGCTGCCCAACAGGGCTCCACCGGTGGCCACAGTCACTATGCAGCGGCCAAGGCGGGGATCATTGGCTTCTCCAAGTCCCTGGCGCGGGAACTGGCGCCACACGGCATCACCGTCAACGTAGTGGCTCCTGGGTGGATCGACACTGAAGGCTGGGAGGGGCAGCTCGACGGGCGTCGCGCCGAATACGCGGCGAAGATTCCCCTGGGCCGCCTCGGCCAGCCGCGGGATGTGGCACAGGCGATTGCCTTCCTGGCCTCTGAAGGGGCTTCCTACATCACGGGCGTC
>Ga0180438_10011519_pt1 | contig 10677 bp, 9 predicted proteins | sample SS_ome_12_FD_132455 | JGI IMG/M metagenome (GOLD analysis project Ga0180438, IMG submission 132455) | Hypersaline lake sediment archaeal communities from the Salton Sea, California, USA - SS_3_D_2 metaG | ecosystem: Environmental > Aquatic > Non-marine Saline and Alkaline > Hypersaline >... | reverse complement strand
GTCCGCGGACGCAGGGTCAATGTCCGCGGACGCAGGGTCAATGTCCGCGGACGCAGGACCAGTGTCCGCCATGGCCTCCCGTATGGCGGCGCAGGCCGCCACGATATCGGACAGCCGCGCCGACTCAGTCGTTGGGACCCAGGACGTGACACCGTGAAGAACGAGCTGGCGGGACATCGCCTGCAGGCTGGCAACCTGACTATCCATGCTGCCGTAGCCCTGAACCCCATGAATGTGCATATTGACGAAGCCTGGAGCTATGTGCCCGCCTTTGGCATCGAGGCGTTGTGCATCAGCCGGTGCAACCAACTCGTCCCGCTTCCCGACCGCTTCGATGGCCTGGTCGTTCACCAGCACTGCCCCATCTTGAATCACCTGCGTAGGGGTGTACAAGGTGCCGTTTTCGATGACTAGCATGCTTTCACCCTCATAAGGTAGCAACTACTTCAGGTTGGCCAAACATTCGGCAAAGTATTCGCGGCCCTTCTTGACCTCGCTCAGGATCTGGTCGGACGGCACGCCACCATAGTCCACGTTGACGTAGCCATCGTAGCCGATGCTTTGCAGACTCTGGAAAATGGCAGGAAAGTTGATGTTGCCGCGCCCTGCTGGGAGGTGATAGGAGTGAGTGCCGTCGTTGTCAGCCAGATGGACGTACAAGAGGCGCTTCTTGAGCTTGGGAATGACCAGGGAGAAATGCTCTTTGGTGGCGTGGGTGTGGGCCACGTCCAACAGGCAGCCCGCATTGGGCTCGCCTGCATCCTCGATCAGCTTGAGAACCCCATCGCTGGTGCTGACGAAGTCCCCGACGCGGTTCTCAATGATCAGATTTTGCCCGTGCCGCCCCGCAATTCTGGCCATCTCACCCAGACGGGCCACCGCGTTCCCCCAGAAGGCGTCCCAGTCGAACCCCTCAGGCACCCGCACCTGCAGTGGAGGACTCCCCCGATACGCCTCGGTACCGGGCACTCCCTCGATCTCTGGAGGCATGTAGGCGCAGATGCAGACATTGCCACAGTTGACGCTCTCGGTGAACTGGCATAGACGCTCAAAACGGCGAACATACTCATCCGCCAAGTCTCTGTCTACACTGAAGGCTCCGTGGACCACGCCGATGATCGATGAGATGGTCATTTTGTTTCGCGTCAGGGCTTCTCGGATCTCCTCGATTCGCTCCACGTACTCGTTCAAATCGAGATCGACGTTGATCTCCAGTTCGCAGGCATCGAAGCCAGCGGAGCACATCTCAACGACAGCCTTCAAGTAATCGTCGAAGCTATAGGGAAACCCGTAGCGGGTGATAGGGTAGAGCGCGGCACATCCGATCTTCACGATATTTTCCTCCTGGGATTTGTGGGTGGGGAGAACTTGCAAAAGTCACCAAATCCGGTCACTATGACCACCAACTGACGACTCCAACAGAGATCGTCTTCCGTCTTAGGTTTCGTCAGACTGTCTTTTCTCGCAAGAGATCACTGAATCCCGCTTCAAGCAGCGGATATCACCGTCGGGACCTAACTCCGGTGGATTGCCTTCAAGATCCAGGTCTTGCTCATTGCGAGGTGCTTAATCATCGCTTGCTCAGCGGCGTCAGAATCCCTGGCCACAACGGCGTCGTAGATTGCCTGGTGCTCGGCTACGGTCGTCTCCAGTCTGTCGGTCGTCTGGTTTGATAAGGCGATATACTCACGGAGTATGTTGTGCAAGGAGAGCATTAAACTGCACAACAGTGAGTTATGGGAAGCACTTGCTATGGCGTGATGGAATTCCAGATCCAGATCCGTCTCCCGCTCAACGTCCCTGCCCTCAATCTCGAGTAACTGTTTGAAGACACCTATTCTGTCGATATCGGCTGGGGTAGCACGCTTAGCGGCCATACGTACAGCTTTGACCTCCAACCCTTCCCGGACCTCGACAATCATGTCGAGATCGTCGACGCTGAGAAGGAGCGGCCACTTGATCTGTTGGGAGAGAAAGTCACCGAACTCCCTGCGAACATACGTGCCATCGCCGCGCCTGGCGTCGAGCAGTCCACTAAGCGTGAGGAGTTTCAAAGCCTCTCGCACTGTCGTCCGTCCAACGTTGAGCTGCCGCGCCAATTCGCGCTCAGAGGGTAACTTGTCGCCTGGCTTCAAAGCCCCGTTTGACAACTGGGCTACGAGACGCCGGGCAACAAGCTCTGTGACAGTCTTCGTCTCGATTGGTTCCAGAGAAATTCCCGATGAACGTGGCACGGGGCAGGTCTCCAATGGGATAGAATAGGACTGTAGTGCCATAAGACTGCAATGTCACAGAGGCACAGTGACATAGGTCAGACCTTTGTTAATATACCATAGAAGAACTCGTTTGTCAAGCACCTACGCACGTAGCAAAAAAGGCGCCAGGGCAGTCTCTTCTTGCCCTGGCGCCTCTGCATCCTGTCGACTTTGCGCCTTGTATATCGGAGTAGCACCTGTGCGTTCTTACGCGGCCCTGAATACGACCCGACCATCAAAGACAGTCAGATCCACCTCCGTCTCCGCGATCTCCTCCGGTGGGATCCCGAAGATATCGCGCGCCAGCACGATCATATCCGCCCACGCGCCCGGCCGGATCGCCCCCTGGACCCGCCGCCTTCCAGTCGCACGGGCTGGCCCAACCGTGTAGCCGCGCACCGCCTCGGCGACGCTGATCCGCTCCTCCGAGTACCACCCACCTTCCGGCTCGCCGCCCCGATCGCGCCGCGTGACGGCGGCGTAGATGCCCTCCATCGGATTGAACGACTCGTACGGCGCGTCGGACCCGAAGGACATGCACGTTCCCCGGTCGATCAGCGAACGAAAGGCGTACGCATACCTCGCCCGCCGCCCCCACACCCGGTCCGCCGTACGCCAGTCGGACAGCACGTGCACCGGCTGCATCGAGGCCACGATGCCGTGTTGGCTCAACCGGGGCAGGTCGTCGGGGTGGAGCAACTGCACGTGCTCGATCAGGTGGGGCAGCTTGAAGCCGGAGGTCGCCCCGTCGCGTGGGAACTGGCAGAGCACGTCGATCGTGTCCCGGATACCCCGGTCGCCGATGGCGTGGACGGCCAACGAGAACCCGGCCTCGTCGGCCTGCCGGGCCAGCTCGCGCATCTCGTCCGGCGGCGTGACCGCGATGCCCCGGTTGCCGGGATCATCCTCGAAAGGCGCCAACATGTGGGCCGTTCCCCCACCCATCGAGCCGTCGGCAAACACCTTGACGTGGCCCGTCCACAGCCGGTCGTCGCCGAAGCCGGGCTCCAGCCCCAGCGCGGCGGCCTCGGCCAGCGACTCGGCCGGGATCGCCATGTGGATCCGCAGGTCGAGCTCCCCCCGGCGGTTCAGCGCCTGCAGCAGCCGGAAAGACTGGCGGCCCTCGTTCGCCAGCCGCATATCCAAAACGCCCGTCACGCCCAGCCGGTGGGCCTCGGCGATGGCGTCCCGCAGCCAGCCCTGCAACGTGGCCGCGTCGGGCTGGGGAATGTGATCCTCGACCAGGTCGATGGCGCCGAACTCGTGCAGAATGCCCGTCAGCTCGCCGTCGACGTCCCGCTCGAGGCAACTTCCGGGCGGGTCGGGGGTTTCCCGCGTCACCCCGGCCTGGGCCAGCGCCGCGCCGTTGGCCCAGGAGGTGTGCAGGTCCAGGCGGCGCAGCACGACGGGCGTGTGCGGCGCGATGTCGTCCAGGTACGCCCGTGTCGGGCGCACGCCCCACAGACTCTCGTCCCAACCCCGCCCATACACCCACTGGCCCGGATCGGCAGTCTCGACGGCGTGGCGCACCAGCCGCCGCAGCTCGTCGATGCTACCGACCCCGTACAGATTCACCTCGTGGCCGCGCCGTGAGACGGCGTACCACAACAGATGGACGTGGCCATCCGTAAGACCGGGCAATACAAGCCGGCCTCCGGCATCGACGACCTGGGTGTTCGGCCCGGCCCGGGCCAGCACATCCTCGTCCCGGCCCACCGCCACAACCCGCCCGCCCACACAACCCACCGCCTCCGCCCACGGCCGACCCGGATCGACCGTATATACCCGTCCACGGCGCACAATCAAATCCGCCTTCATCCCAGCCCATCCCCCCACCCTCTTGTCCCCCTGTCTCCCTGTCTCCTTGTCTCCCTATCCCCTTGTCTCCTTGTCCCCCCGTCCCCTTGTCTACCTTCCCCCCTCCCACACCACCCGCCCATCAAACACCGTCATCACCACCTGCGTATCCGCGATCTCCATCGGATCGACGGTGAAAATGTCGCGGTCGAGGACGACCAGGTCGGCCAGCTTGCCGGGGCTGATGCTGCCCAGCTCGTCCTCCCGGCCGGCGACGACGGCCGTGCCCATCGAGTAGGCCCACACCGCCTCGGCCACAGTCATCCGCTGTTTCGGGTACCAGCCACCCGCCGGGGTGCCGTCCCGCTGCTGGCGGGTGACGGCGGCGTGGATGCCCCACATCGGGTTGGGATCCGCGACTGGACAATCGGAGCCGAACGCCAGCACCACCCCGGCGTCCCACAAATCGCGGAAGGCATAGGAGAAACACGCCCGTTCACCCACCGACTTCTCGGTCATCGGTATGTCGTCGGTGACGTGCATAGGCTGCACCGAGGCCACGACGTTCAGGCGAGCCATGCGCGCCACGTCCTCCGGGCGGATGTTCTGCACGTGCTCGATGCGGTGCAGCGCCGACGGTGGCGCTGTGACGCGGCTCTCCCCGGCCTCCCCTTGACCGTCGAGCACCTGCTCGAACACGGAGATCAACTCCCGGTTGGCCCGGTCGCCGATGGCGTGGACGGCCACGGCCAGCCCGGCCCGGTCCGCCTTCGGGATCGCCTCGGCCAGCTCCTCCATCGGCGTCAGCGGGATCCCGCAATGGCCCACGTCCTCGTACGGCTCCAGCATCCAGGCCGTGCGCGCGCCCTGGCCGCCGTCGGAGAAGAGCTTGACGTGCCCCACCCGGACAGTTTCGTCGCCGAAGCCCGTGCGCAGGCCCAGCGCGACCGCCTCGTCCAATCGCTCACCGGGGATGTGCGTCCACATGCGCAGCTCCACCTCGCCCGCGGCCTGCAGACGCTGCAGCGCGTGGAAGGACGGCGGCCCATCGGCACCGCCCATGATGCGGTAATCGTGCACGCCGGTGAGGCCCAGGCGGTGGAGGATACCGAACCCCTCGCGCATGGCATCGACCGTCTCGTCCTCGGTGGACGGTGGGATGATGCCGCTCACCAGGTTGATCGCCAGGTCGCGCAATATGCCCGTCGGCTGCCCCGACTCGTCCCGGTCAATGATGCCCTCGGAAGGATCTGGCGTATCGCCCGTGATACCCGCTTGCTGCAGCGTCCGGGAGTTGACCACCGCCAGGTGCAGATCGTTGCGCCACAGAATGACACAGTGGTCGGGAGCGGCGACGTCCAGATCGGCCCGCGTGGGCATACGGGGCTCAGGCCAGCGGGTCTCGTTCCATCCCTGGCCGATCACCCACCGATCTGGCGGGGTCTCACCCGCCCGTTCGGCCACCCGCGTGCACACGTCGGACAGGGAACTCGCGGCGGCGAGGGGCAGCCGGCGCAGGCCCAGCGCCCAATCGTAGTAATGAAAATGCGCGTCGGTCAGCCCGGGCAACACCCGGCGGCCTTCCAGGTCGATCACGTGCCCGTCAGGCCCGGCCAGGGAGCGGATCTCCGCGTCACTGCCCACGGCCCACAGACGACCGCCGCGGATGGCCACGGCCGTGGCGTGGGGATAGGATGGATCTTGGGTATAGAGACGGCCGTTCACCAGGAAAAGCTCTGTCATCACACCTCCAGTTTCGCATACAAAGCTCGCAGCCCCTGTCTCAGGGGCGGCCCATGCAACATCCTGCTCTGCGGATTGAAATCACCCTGTTACACGAGAAACCCCTGCGGGAACGGATCCCGCGGGTCCAGGACGAACTGATTCACGCCGGTGATGTGCGCGCTGCCCCGCACCTCCGGCACGACGGCGGTCAGGTCGCCGACCTTCTTCTCGGCCACCAGCCGCCCCTCGAACGTTGTGCCCAGGATGCCCTCGTTGATGAACGTCTGATTCAGCCCCAGCTCACCCCGCCGGTACAGCAGCGCCATCTTGGCGGAGGTACCGGTGCCGCAGGGCGAGCGGTCCATATGCGCCTCCCCGTAGATGACGGCGTTCTTGCCCTGCGCACGAGGGTGATCGGCGGGGCCATAGAACTCCGCGACGTCGACGGTATTGATGTAGCTGCGCGTGGGATGCTGGACCTTCAACTGCTGATTGCCCGCCTCGGTGATCGCCATACCCCACCGGATCAGCTCGGGGCCGTTCTCGGGCGTCAGCGCCAGCCCGACCTGGTCGGCGGAGACCATGACGAAGAACCCGCCGGCGAACGAGACGTCGACGGTGAGCCTTCCCAACCCGGGCACCTCCAGGGGCTGGTCCAGCGCGTAGGCGAAGGCGGACTCCATCTGGAGGGCCACCGACTCGACCCGCACCCGTTCGCCCGAGCCGCCAGGACCGATCGCTTCCTTCTTGACGCGGGCCCAGGTGCGTACCGGGCCGGAGGGCGAATCGACGACGACCACCGTCTCCGGCTCCTGGGCCTGCAGCCAGCCCATCTCGATCAGCGTGGTGACGGCGCCGATCGTGCCGTGGCCACACATGTAGGGATAGCGACAGGCATCCATAAACACGATGCCGAAATCAGCCCCCTCGGTCACCGGATCGGTGACAACCGCCGCTAGCATATCCCGGTGGCCGCGCGGCTCCTGGGCGAGCAACAGGCGCACGTAGTCGAGATGCTCGCTGAGATAGAGCCGCTTATCGTTGATGGTCTCTCCCAGGATCGGCGGCAGTCCACCGACCACCAGGCGCGTGGGCTCGCCGGCGGTGTGGGAGTCGACGGTAAGGATCCGATCGGGGAACCCCTGCAAGAATCGCTCAGCAATAGCGAAAGGCTGCATAGAATCCATCCCCCCCCTCCGATCGATCTACCAACCTACCAATTTACCGATTTACCAACCTTCCAACCTACCGCCCCCTGGCACCCCGTCGCCGCTCTCGCTCGGCCGCGCGCTTGGTGCCCAGATACGCCTCCTGCACCATTGGGTCTTTCAGCAGCGCCATCCCACTGCCCTCGCGGATGATGTTACCCGTCTCCAGGACGTAGGCCCGGTCAGCCACGGCCAGCGCCTTGCGGGCGTTCTGCTCCACCAGCAACAGCGTGGTACCATCGGCGTTGATGTCGCGGATGATGCGGAAGATCTCCGCCACCAACATCGGCGCCAGGCCCAACGATGGCTCATCCAGCAACATGAGTTTTGGGCTCGCCATCAGGCCCCGGCCGATCACCAGCATCTGCTGCTCGCCGCCGCTCAGGCTGCCGGCGTATTGCTGCCGTCGCTCCTTGAGGCGCGGGAAGCGCGCATACACGTGCTCCAGATCTGACGCGATGCCGTCCTTGTCCCGCCGCAGGAACGCACCCAGATGCAGGTTCTCCTCCACCGTCAGGTTGGCGAACACCTGCCGTCCCTCGGGCACCTGGACGATGCCGCGGGCGACGACTCTGTGTGCTCTGCCGGTGAGTGGATCGCCCTGGTAAACGATCTCGCCCGAACGATAGCGCACCACCGCCGAAATGGCGTTCAACAAAGAGGACTTGCCGGCCCCGTTGGCGCCGATGATGGTCACCACCTCGCCTTCATCCACGTGGAGCGACACCCCCTGCAACGCCTGGATACCGCCGTAGGATACGTGGAGGTCTTTGATCTCGATCAGCGCCATCACTACACCTCCTCCTCTGTTCCCAGATAGGCCTCGATCACGACGGGGTTGGCCTGAACCTCCTCTGGCGTGCCCTGCGCGATCGTCTTGCCGAAGTCGATGACGACGATGTCGTCGGCCAGGCCCATCACCACCTCCATGTGGTGCTCGATCAGCAGGATCGTCAGATCGAAGGTCTCGTGGATCTGCTCGATGAAGTCCATCAACTGCACGGTCTCGTCCGGGTTCATCCCGGCCGCGGGCTCGTCCAGCAAGAGCAGCCTGGGCTCCTGGGCCAGGGCACGGGCGATCTCCAGCCGCCGCTGGTGGCCGTAGGGCAGGTTCTTGGACATCTCCTCCGCCCGGTCGGCCAGGTCGACCAGCTCCAGCAGTTTCCAGGCCCGCTCGGCCAGCGCCTTCTCCTCACGGCGGCGACGCGGCGTGGGAATCAACCCCTCCAAGACTGAGTAGCTGGCGTAGCGGTGGCAGGCCGTGCGCACGTTGTCGAGCACGCTGAAGTCCGAGAAGAGGCGGATGTTCTGGAACGTGCGCGCGATGCCTTTTTCGGCGATCTGGTGGGTGATCAGACCGGTGAGCTCTTCGCCGTTGAAGAAGATCTGCCCCTCCGTCGGCTCATAGATCCCGGTGATCAGATTGAAGATAGTCGTCTTCCCTGCCCCGTTGGGTCCAATAATGGCATCCAGCGCACCTGTTTCCAGTTGGTAGGAAAAGTTGCTCACGGCCTGGACGCCGCCGAAGTTCTTGGTGAGACGTTGGATTTCCAGCAAAGGCATGGTGACCTAACCCTCCTTCTGCGCCGGGCGCGATTTGGTCCACAGCGCCTTGATTTTCGCCGGCGTGAGCTCCCACGACCCCATCAGCCCCTCAGGCCGGACAACCATGATGACCACGACCAGGGCCCCGTAGACAACCAGACGCCAGGCCTGGGCCGCCCGCAGAAATTCCGGCAGCGACGTGAGAACCATGGTTCCAAACACAGCGCCCGTAAGGCTGTGCATGCCACCGAAGATGACCATCACGATCAACTCGGTCGACTTAATGATGCTGAACATAGAGGGCTGGATGAAGCCGATGTAGTGGGCCAGCAAACCCCCTGCCAGCCCGGCCAACATGGCGTTGACGGCGAATACGATCTGCTTGTACCGGAAGGAGTTGACCCCGATGGACTCGGCCGCCAACTCGTCCTCGCGGATCGCCACGCAGTTGCGTCCGTGCCGGGAACGGACGTAGTTCGCCACCAACCACAGCGCGACCAGAGCCGCAGCCAGGGCGACGGGGAGACTAGTCAGCGTGGGGATCCGAGGGATGCCCCGCGAGCCGCCGGTGATCTTCTCCAGGTTCTCGACCAACAGGCGCACGGCCTCCGAGAAGCCCAACGTGGCGATAGCGAAATAGTCTCCTTTGAGCCGCAGCGTGGGATAGCCGATCACGAAACTGGTGAGGGCGGAGGTGATCATGCCAGCCAACAAGGCAGCAGCGAAAGGCACCGAGTAGCGGGTGGTGAGGATGGTAGCCGTGTAGGCACCCACGGCCAGGAAACCGGCCTGACCAAAGTTGAACAACCCGGTGAAGCCCGTCATCAGCGACAAACCCAACACCGCGAGGAGGTTGATGCAGACCAGGATGAAAATGCCGATGTAATACTCCGACATATTGCTTACCCCTTTCAGGCAACCACGAGGTCGCCCCCTTAGGCGACCACCAGGGTCGCCCCTACGCTTTTTCCTCAGCGATGGTGCCCAGCAGCCCTGCGGGCTTGATGAGGATAATGATGATCATGAGCGCGTACGAAAACAAATCGCGAAACGCCGAGGAGACGAAGGCCGCGGCAAACGTCTCGGTCACTCCCAGGATCACCGCGCCCAAAACCGCCCCCGGCAGGCTGCCCAAACCACCTACCACAGCAGCGATGAAGGCTTTCAGCGTCAGGACGCCCATCTGGGGCCACACGGTATACTTGATGCCGAACAACACGCCGCCCAACCCCGCCGAGGCCCCGGCCAGGAAGAAGACCAGCGCCACGACCAGGTCGGGACTGATGCCCATCAGGCTGGCTACCCGCATGTTGTAGGACGTCGCTCGAATCGCGTTGCCCATCCGGGTGCCGTAGATGATCCAGGTCAGCAGCGCGACGCTGACCGCCGCAATCACGAAGATGATCACGTCCAGCCGTCCCACGCTCAGATCCCCAAACACGAAGGGGTTGATCGGAAACACCTCCGGGTAGGTGCGAAAGGTGGGGCCAATCGTCACGATGGTGATGTTCTCCAGGAAAATCGAAGCCCCCAGTGAGGAGATCATCAGATACAACAGTGGGGAGTCGCGCATGCGGATCGGCCGGTAGGCGAGACGCTCGTTGACGATCCCTAGCAGCCCGGCCCCAATCATCGCCAGCGGCAAAGCCAGCCAGAACGGCACGCCCCACGCGGTCAGCGCGAAGAATCCGATGTACGATCCGAGCATCAGAACCCCACCGTGGGCGAAGTTTGAGAATTTCAGAATGCTGTAGACCAACGAATACCCCACGGCGATCAGCGCGTACACACTGCCGATGGAGATGCCGTTGATCACTTGCTGTAAGACTGTGGTCATCTGAACCTCCTGTGGAAACCCGGCCCGCTGACCCTCTGCTAAGCAGGGCAGAGACGAAACAGCAGTGCCCGGTGCCCCTCCCAAGGACAAGTCTGGGAGGGGAAAAGACCACTTCCCCCTCCCAGACTCTCATCTGAAGTCTACGCCTACTCCATAGGCTCGACCACTGTATAGTACTCGAACGCGCCGTCCTTGATCGTCATAATGACGGCAGACTTGCCGACCGGGTTGTGCGTCTCCGGGTCGATGGTGATGTTCCCGGTGAAGCCCTCCACCGGGTCCAACTGCTCCAGCGCATCCCGGATCTTCT
>Ga0180438_10011516_pt1 | contig 10678 bp, 9 predicted proteins | sample SS_ome_12_FD_132455 | JGI IMG/M metagenome (GOLD analysis project Ga0180438, IMG submission 132455) | Hypersaline lake sediment archaeal communities from the Salton Sea, California, USA - SS_3_D_2 metaG | ecosystem: Environmental > Aquatic > Non-marine Saline and Alkaline > Hypersaline >... | reverse complement strand
TGTATGCCCGGAAGCGATACCAGCCGGGCTTCATCGAAACCGATCTGAACGCCGCATTCGGCGTAGCGATTGTGAGTGCCGCTGAGCTCGCCGGTCTGGATCGAGGTTGCGGCGACCGCTTCAAACAGCGTGCTTTTTCCGCTGTTGGGCATGCCGACCAGCGCAATACGCAGGTGTTTCTGTCCACGAAACACCGGCCGGGTGAGCGGAACATCGTATTGCTGGCCGGACGGATGCTGATTCATGAACGGGCGGGTTTTTATGGAAGCCGGAGTATTCGGGTGAACCCGTATTTAACCATAGCGTCGGAGGAAGGCACCATTCTTTACCGCGGCGGGAGCCGGTTTGATTGGCCCTGGGAAATTCTGTTGGCGATTGCAAAAGGAGCGGTTACTCTTCCGTTCAAGCATAGACAACCAGGCAAAGTACGATGTCCGTGACCCCGATAACCTGGGCGGTAGCGCTTACAGGGCTGCTGCTGATGGTCATACTTGTAATGCTGCAGTTTTTGGCCCTGGTAAAGCCGCGCAGCGCGTGGACCATTAAATATGTCTACGGTGGCAGTCCGGACAGAACGGACCCGAAAGCGTATTTCGCGTTCAATCGGGGGGTCGCGATCGCCGATACCGTGTTCTGGGGGCCGTTGCAGTTTGCCGGCAGCATTGGCATGCTGATGGGCGAGCGCTGGGGCTTCCTGCTCGCACTGATTGCATCGGTGCCGTTCTGGTATACCGCTGTTCTGTTCTACGTCTGGGACCGCGACCTGGGGTTCAGGCAGGATACGTTCCGGTACTGGGTGTTCGTATGGGGCATGTTCCCGGTGTTTGGTGTTGTGGAGATGGTGTATTGTTTCGTGCGGCTTGTATGATGCCGGCGGGTAGATTGCGAGATGTTGCGGGGCTACAAAAACTGTGTGATTCCTACGTAATAATAATGCCGCAAGGAGATGTTTTGTCATGCCTGCGAAGGCAGGCATCCAGCGACTTGTGGTTGAAGGAAAGACACTGGATCCCAGCCAAAAACATGCTGGGATGACGCGTAAAACGGAACTGCGATAGCCCTGATGCGTCCTGTTTGAAGGGTTTAACGCGAGTCCCTGGGCCTGCATGAACGAAGCAGGCTCCCAGGGTGGATCAGGCGAAGCCGTCATCCACCGGGTGTACAGAAGACAAGGGGTGTGAATCCGATGCAACAGCTTTTCGGCTGGATTTTTCTGTTTGTACCGGGGCTGCTGGTGGCGGGCCAGCTTGTCTCGGTTGTCAATTTTCCGCTCGCGCAGCGTCTTGGGCTGCAGGAGAAGGCAGGCGCCTCCGACCCGATGAAGCTGCGCGCCGAGCTGTACGCGGCGCGCTGGGATCTCGTGGTGTTGATATGGCTGCCGGTCGCCGGTGCGCTTATGGTGCTTGACCATGCCTGGTGGCAGACCCTGTGCCTGGTCGGCGGTGCTGTTTATGTTGACGCGGCAGGGAGGGAGGCCGCCAAGGTTCTCGGTATGAAGGCCGGGGGAGTCGGGGTTGGTACCCCTGCAGAGCAGGCGCTGATGTTCGGCGCCTACGTTCTCATGGGCGCGCTGGGTCTGCTCGCGATAGCGATCGCCCTGGTTATCCCGGGCCGGTGAATTTATTTACAATGGTGTTCTGACAGTTGTCAGATTCAAACGTGGGAGATACCAGCTTATGAGTGAACAAGCCGTCGTTGCCAAGAAAGGACCTTTCGGCGTTGTTGTAGAGAAAGGAAAAACCTACTGGTGGTGTGCCTGCGGGCGCAGCCAGTCCCAGCCGTTCTGTGACGGTTCACACAAAGGCACGGATTTCGAGCCGGTAAAATACGTTGCTGACGATGATGTCATGGTTGCATTCTGCGGCTGCAAACGATCGAGGTATGCGCCTCATTGTGATGACACGCATATTTCCATAAAGGATGAGACAGCCTGAGGTGGTTGCGGTCATCGACGGGCAGAGGGTTCTCAGGGGGGGCTGTCATTCTGATACCTGTAAACAATCAGCTGTGGCGATCAAGGGTGCTGCCGGCGATGTTGTGACCGGGGTTCTGCCTGAACAGCCTGCGCATGCGAGGTGAGTAATGATCAGAATCGGTAAATTTTTCGGTTCGGCCGGCAGCAGCGAATGTGCCGGGCCTGCAATTCTGGTCCTGGTCGTACTGTTAAGCGGCTGCGCTGCTGCACGTGTGACAGAAACCGGGGTGATCCAGGCGCAGGAAACACCGTTCCGTAAGGTCGTCCTCAAGGTTGATCTTGCCGATCCTGTCGATACCGAATCGCTGGAAACGCGTTTGATCAGTCGCCTGGAAACTTACGACCTGAAGGTCGTGCCAGCGGAGAGCACCGCTGCGGGCGCGGGATTCCTGAAGATCGACGAAGTTGGTCGCCATATTGAAACCGTTCATTATCACAGGAAGTACGTAAGGACCTCGTTGACGCAGATGCGCGGTAATAAATCAGCCGATGTACCGGTGATTACTCTGCGCGCTGTGTTCTCTGATGCCGCATCGGGCGAGACACTGTACCAGGCTGAATACATTGCCCGCGGGCCGTGGTATGCGGACAGCGCAAGCGTCGTGGCTTCGCTGGCGGGTACGCTGGTGGATCAACTGGCGAGCGCCGGCATTATCGTCACGCGCTAGCGCCTGTGCTGATTGGCTGATTTCTGCATTGCAGTTTTGTTGCTTATCATTTTGGGGCGGATGTTATGCTTGAAAAACCGTCATTGATGCTGCGTATAGGCATCGGCAAGGGCGTCGGCCTTGTTTTCGGGCTGGCCGGTTTCCTCATGATGCCCTATTTTCTTCCCGATGCAGGCTGGTTGCTGCGCTGGGGAGTGCTGCTCTGGTACATCACCGTTGGCGCATTTATCGGCGTGTTCGGTGTCGTAACCTACCACCCGGTACTGAAACTGCCCATGCCCTGGTGGTTTCGGTCGATACTCGTTGGCGCCTGGATGAATTTCGTGCTGACGTTCTTCGCCTATGATGCGATGGCCGACATGATTGCCGCCATGTTTGGTACGGACGGGATCATATCCTCTCCCTTCTGGTTTACCCTGGAGGGTGCGATCATCGGCCTGGTTATCGGCTATTTTGCGACACGTTTCGGCGGTGAAGGCAAAGAGGTCCTGGGCAGGTGACTGGTGCCGGGCGGAACTGACCCCGGCGAGCATCATTGTCGTTTCCCGGGAGTGCTGAAAAACGTTGTGCCGTTCGCGCACGCCATTCGAAGCTTTGGCTGGGATGTGGGGCCGGATTTGTGCATAATGGTTATAGTTCGCTGTCGCCGGTTTTTAGTGACCCGGGCGCACTGACCGGTTGAATGGATTCGGCTTGCAGCCTGGTTGCTACTGGTGGAAATTATGATCCAGCCCCGTCCTAGATCCCTGTCAGATGTATTTCCCGTCGCGCGCTTTATATCCGCGCTGGTGGCCTGGTCTCTGATGGGGCTCCTCCTCTGTGCAGAAGTCCAGGCGGAGCCGCCCTGGGAAAACCAGGCGGCGCGCTACCTGGAAAAGCTGCTGCAATCCAACCCGGCGCGTCTGCCGGAACTGGACGAGCCCGTTCTGCTGGAATTCTATAAAGCGCGGAAATACGAGCCGCTGTGGTCCAGTCGTGAAGGCCGCCTGGACAGGGCTTACGACCTGCTGCACGTATTGCTTCACGCGAAGGATGAGGGGCTCGAACCTTCGGATTACTACCTCGAGCATTTTAAAACCTACTGGGACTCAGGCGGTCTGGGTGAAACCGTCCAGCTTGACCTGTTACTGTCCGCGGCGCTGTACCGTTACAGCAGGGATGTGCATTCAGGCAGGCACGATGCCGGCGAACTCGACAACGACTGGTACATCAAGCGCAAACCCCTGGATATGCGCAGACTGTTCACCGACGTCGCCAGGAAATCATCCATCGCCAAACTGCTCAAGGATCTGCCCCCGCAGCACGCCGGGTACCTGGCATTAAAGCACCAGTTGCATCATTTCAGGGAACTGGCGCAGCAGGGAGGATGGCGGCGGTTTGCCTGGGGCCCGGTGCTCGAGCGGGGTGTTCAGCATGACCAGGTGTTGCAGCTGAGACGCCGCCTTCAGCTCACCGGCGACCTGGTGGTGGATCCGTTCCCGGATATGGATGTGTTCGACCGCTGGCTCGAGGAAGCCGTCAAGCTGTACCAGGAGCGCCACGGGCTCGAAGTGGACGGCAGGGTTGGGCCGGGCACGCGCAGGTCGCTGAACGTCATGGTCAGCGACCGGATCAGGCAGATACGCATCAACATGGAGCGCTGGCGGTGGCTGCCGCGCAAACTGGGCAAGCGTTACGTGATCGTGAACATGACCGGCTTCGAACTGTACATCATGGAGAACGGCTCGGAGGTGCTGTCGATGCCCGTGATTATCGGCAACGCGTACCGGTCGACGCCGTCCTTTTCCGGCTGGATCAGTTACATGGAATACAATCCGTACTGGACGATTCCGAAAAAGCTGGTTATTGAGGATATCATTCCCCGGCAGGTGCGTGATTCCACGTATCTGTCCAGGAAAGCCATCAAGGTCTACCGTGGCTGGGCAAACCCCACCGAGATCGACCCGCAGAGCGTCGACTGGCGCAATATCGATCCCGAGAACTTCCCGTACTGGATGCGCCAGGAGCCGGGCCCCCGGAATGCCCTCGGCCGGATCAAGTTCCTGTTTTCCAATCCCTGGGCGGTCTATCTGCACGGCACCCCGGACAAGCACCTGTTCGACCGGGTCGTGCGGGCGTTCAGTTCGGGCTGCATCCGGGTCAAGGACCCGGTCAGGCTGGCGGCCTTTCTGCTGAACGACGGCACCCAGCAAATGGAGGAGGAGGTGCTGGCAAACATCCACCTGGGTACAAACCAGGGTATTGACCTGCCCATCGCGGCGCCGATTTACCTGATCTACTGGACCGCCTGGGTCGACGAGGAGGGCAGGATCAACTTCAGGAACGATATTTACGACAGGGACACGCGGCTGAACGCCTTGTTCGAAACCTGACGCCAGGGGCCGGCTTCGGCGCGGCGAATTAGCCGAGCAAATTGAACAAGTTCGGTGCAATTTGTCACAAAAACCTTTAAAATCGCGCAAATTGCCCTATAAGTAATACCCGTAGTTTCAAGATTTTTTCAGTTGTTGTTATGCCTGTAAAACCCGATCAGAAAGATGATAGCGTTCTCTCGCGAAGAGGATTCCTGACAACCGTCGCCGGCGCTGCGCTGGGTCTGGCCGCTCCGACCGCAATTGCGTCTGTTGCATCCGCACCCGCGCGTGATCGCGAGTTGTCCTTTTACAATACCCATACCGGTGAGAAGCTGACCGCGACTTTCTGGTCCGACGGTCAATACCTGGAAGACGGTATCGAGGAAATCAGCTGGCTGCTCAGGGATCACCGTGCGGAAGAGGCCAATGCGATGGATCACAAGCTGCTCGATCTGCTGCATCATCTGCAGCAAGGCGTTGGCCATGCGGGCGAATATCACGTGATTTCGGGTTACCGTTCACCTGCGACCAATCAGATGCTGGCCAAGCGCAGTTCCGGCGTGGCCAAGCGCAGCTACCACATGCTGGGGCAGGCGATCGACGTGCGCCTGCCGGGTTTCGATACCCTCGAGCTGAAGAAAGCCGCGGTCGCTCTCAAGGCTGGCGGTGTCGGTTACTACGCGGGTTCGGATTTCGTACATCTGGACATAGGTCGGGTACGCTACTGGTAACAGCGCGCCGGTTTGTATTCTCCCGGCAGCGGAACCTTTCGTTTACATTCCTTGCGGACGGTGCTGACCCGCATCAAGGCAGGAATTTAATCATCCTGCGTGTGACCGGCGCCCCTAGAGAGATCGAATCAACTCCCAGCATCCTGTGCAAAGTACCCGTGTCGGAGACATGTACGCTCCGACGGCGAGTTAGTGCATAATTCGATTTATTCTGAAAACTTACCGGCCCGTGTTTATATTGACTAATATATAAAAGAACGGCCATTTACATTCCAAGCAGTCACACATGGAGCCTGCGATGAATCCGCGTATCCCTGCAGAACCTGTCGATCGGCTTAAAGCCTTTGTGCAGAACTACCCGACGGATGCTCACAAGTTGATGTACCGGCTCGCCGCACTGGGCAGGCCGCTGCTGCTGCGCAGTGACCTTGTCGATGCATTCAGGCAGCTTTGCGATAGCGACGATATCAGCCAGCAGGCGGAAATCACCGTTGCGGAATCCTTTCAGACCTGCCAGGAGGCGATCGTCAATCACGCATGGATCGTCCTCGCGTTTCGGCGCCGCGTTGCGCGGTGGAGTTACCTGCGTATCCATGTCGACACCATGAGCGTCGAGGAAATACCCGTCAAGGAGTTTCTGCGTATCAAGGAGCAACTGCTCTCGTCCCGCAGCGAAGAGGAATTCACGCTGGAAATCGACCTGGCCCCGTTTGACCAGGAGTTTTACAAGCTGCAGGAACAGGACTCGATAGGCCGAGGCGTCGAATTCCTGAACCGCCGCCTTTCCAGTCATCTGTTCGAGGAGATGGGCAGGAAAGTCGAGCATGTACTCGAGTTCCTTCGCGTCCATCACTACCGCAACCAGCAGTTGATGCTGAACGAAAAGATCACGAGCCTGGCGCAGCTGCGCGACGCGCTGCGCTATGCCGAAGAACTGCTCGACGACCTGGGACCGGACGCGTCCTGGGATGAAACGGTGCAGGAACTCCGCCACCTGGGTTTCGAACCGGGTTGGGGACGGAACGCCCAGCGAACACGTGAGACCATGCGGCTGCTGCTGGAGATTCTACAGGCGCCGTCACCGGACAACCTTGAGGCTTTCCTCGGACGCGTGCCGATGATCTTTTCGCTGGCCATCCTCTCACCGCACGGATTTTTCGGGCAGTCGAATGTGCTAGGCCGGCCCGATACCGGCGGCCAGGTGGTCTATATCCTCGACCAGGTTCGTGCACTGGAACAGGAAATGTACGATCGCCTGTACGAGCAGGGGCTCGATATCGAGCCGCAGATCAAGGTGATCACGCGCCTGATTCCGGAGTCGGACGGCACCACCAGTGACCAGCGCCTGGAACATATCGCCGGCACCCGTTATGCCTACATCCTGCGTGTGCCGTTTCGCAGTGCGTCCGGCGAGATAAAGCGGAAATGGATCTCCCGCTTCGAGATCTGGCCCTACCTCGAGCGGTTTTCCATCGATGCCGAACACGAGCTGATGGCCGAGCTCGGCGGACGGCCGGACCTGATCATCGGTAACTACTCGGACGGCAACCTGGTCGCCTCGCTGATGTCGCGGCGGCTGGGCGTGACCCAGTGCAATATCGCCCATGCGCTGGAGAAGACCAAATACCTGTATTCCGATCTCTACTGGAAGGACAATGAGCCGCACTACCATTTTTCCTGCCAGTTCACCGCCGACCTGATCGCGATGAACACCGCGGACTTCATCATTACCAGCACTTACCAGGAAATCGCCGGCACCCGCAACAGTCTCGGCCAGTACGAGAGCTATGCCAGTTTTACCATGCCGGGGCTTTACCGTGTGCTTCATGGTATCGATGTTTATGATCCGAAATTCAACATCGTGTCTCCGGGCGCTGATGCCGAGGTCTATTTCCCGTATACGCAAAATTTGTCACGGTTTTCACACCTGCATGATGAAATCGAAACCCTGATCTACGGCGATGATGATGGAAAGTCGAGCCGGGGTGTGCTGGCTGAGCGGGACAAGCCGCTGATTTTCACGCTCGCGCGCATGGACCGGATAAAGAATGTTACCGGCCTGGTGGAATGGTACGCTCAGAATGCAGATTTGCGCGAGGAAGCCAATCTTCTGGTAGCCGCCGGTCACATCGATCCGGACGATTCCGGCGACGAGGAGGAGCGTACCCAGATCAGCCTGATGCACGAGCTGATCGACGAATACGGGCTCGACGGGCAGGTGCGCTGGCTCGAGCGCCAGGTTGACAAGGAGCGTAACAGCGAAGTCTACCGCTATATCGCCGACAAGAAGGGCGTGTTCGTCCAGCCGGCGCTGTTTGAGGCCTTTGGCCTGACCGTGATCGAGGCCATGGGCTGCGGTTTGCCTACATTCGCCACCTGCTATGGCGGCCCCGCCGAAATCATCGTCGACGGCAAGTCCGGATTCCACATCGATCCCAACCACGGTGACCGCGCTGCGCAGCGCATAGCGCGTTTCCTTCAGCGCTGCCGTGAAGAACCCGACTACTGGGAGTCGATCTCGCAGGGCGGGGTCGATCGTGTCAATGAACGCTACACCTGGCGACTCTATGCCGAGCGCATGATGACGCTGTCGCGCGTGTACGGTTTCTGGAAGCATGTAAGCGGGCTCAAGCGCACCGAGACGCGACGTCACCTGGAGATGTTTTACGCATTGCAGTATAGGCCGCTTGCCGCTGCACTCGAGGCCGAGTCGGAAGAGTAAGCCGAAAGCCATGGTCCGATTTCCTCTGTCCATTCGACTCGCGCGGCTATTGTTCTCCGGGTCGAAACCGGTCCATGCAAGGGCATGAAATCATCATGCGCATGCCTGTAAAGATACGTTTCAGCGTGAAGTGCAAGCGATGCGGACTGCGTTACCCGGAGAGCGAACCAGTGTGTCCTCACTGTGACGGACTAAGTGAGGATCAGGTCAGGCGAATCAGATTAAGGCACCGGGACGCGCTCGCAGGAAACGCCGGTCTCGGACGTCTGCTGTTGTATATCGCCGGACTGGTAATCGTGGTGATGGTGATATACGCGTTAAACAGTCGTTAGCTAATACGGGGGCAGTATACGTTTGCCGCTGTCCCTGACGATGGGCCTTCGTGTCTCAATCAGCAGAAGCCAAAGCCTGCCGGTCTCGACGGCGGGAAACAGGTTTACTGCCCCACGCTTCCGGGGTGAATTCCACTCTATAGGTCGGGTTAAAAAACCCTGATTAAAGTCACGTAAAATTATTCTTATCCGGCCATCAGATATTTCATTTATCCTGGCTGTCGACTTGTCGCTAAACTGCTTTTCACGGCTGAGCAGGCCGGCATTCCAACAATTATTCAAAGGTGTTATACATGGACCACGCAGATACAGTGATGAAGCGCACGATGACCTGGCTTTTTACAGGACTTTTCGGCGTATTCCTTTCCATTATCTATCTCGCCAACACAATCGTCTACTAGGCAGCTCTCGCCTCGGGCAGTTATGCAATGCCTGTCGCGCAGTCAGAAAGCCGGGGCTGTACCAGCCCCGGCTTTTTTATTCAGTCATTACAGATCGAGTTCGATCCGCGCTTCTGTACCGCGTATGTTGCCACTGCCCCGGTCGAGCATGGTTTTGAGCACAGGTCCAGGCGATCGCCCTGTGCGTGACAAACGACAGGCGCAGTGCACAGGGTTCTGCTGGCGAGGCTGTTTCTAAGGCATTCGACCAGTATGTTCGTGGGTATGCCTTCGGGCGAGGACTGCAGCTCGCCGTAGGCGCTTTTACCGGCGAACAGGTCGCGCAATACCAGCGGCGTCCTTTATACTGTCGACGTAGCGGTTGCTCACGAAGTACAGGTTAATCGGCATGACGACTGGCAGTATGTTCGCGTTGTTCGGCGCAATGCTTTTGCTCGCGTTGATTCCCGGTGTAAGCGTGATCATGGTTACCGCGAGGTCGGCCGCCAGCGGTTTTGCGCATGGTGTTTCCGTTGCTGCCGGTATTGTCGCGGGTGATATTGTTTTCATTCTCGTTGCAATATACGGTCTGGCGCTGCTCGCTGACGTTCTGGGCAGCCGGATTGAACTGGTGCAGATCATAGGCGGCGCCTATCTTTTGTGGCTGGGCGCGATGCTGTGGCGAACCAGGCCAGACCCCGGTGGCTTGCAGGCCGAACCGCGAGCGTCTTTACTTTCGAGTTTTCTGGCGGGCCTTTCGGCCACCCTTGCGGACCACAAGGCCATACTGTTTTATCTGGGATTCTTTCCCGCATTCCTGGATTTGAACGCTGTGTCATTGGCCGACACGCTCACTGTACTGGGTATCACAATCGTTGCTGTCGGGGGTGCAAAGACCTTATATGCGTTCCTGGCTGCCAGGGCGAGCCAGGTGCTGCAGAGTACGGGAATGCGCCGGGCCATTGCTACAGCCGCGTCTGTTGTGTTGATCACAACAGGCGTTATTCTGATTGCGCGCTAATGAGTTCTGGGCCGGTAGCGCGACCGTGGTTTCATCTGCAATAATCCGCCGTTCTGGCCGGCAGGTCGGCGGTAACGCCTGGAGGTTCGGTCAGCCCGTGATACTCGCGGTAGACGTACATTACGATAACAGCCACGCTGTCGCGGCCGGTGTCGCATTTAACAGATGGACTGATCCTGTGCCGTGTTCCACTTATCTCAGTTTCATTGAGAATGTGAGCAGCTATGTGCCCGGCCAGTTTTACAAGCGCGAGCTGCCGTGTATTCTCCAGTTGCTGGCAGAGCACGATCTGAATCCGGAGTACATCCTTGTCGATGGCTATGTTTATCTGGATGGCTGCTCGAAACCCGGGCTGGGCAGTTATCTGTACGATGCATTGAACCGGAAAACGCCGGTTATAGGCGTTGCGAAAAAACCATTTGACTCGATTTCCGACGAATACCGCCTGTACAGGGGCGCCAGCAGAAGGCCGCTGTACATAACCTGTGTCGGTGA
>Ga0180438_10011515_pt1 | contig 10679 bp, 9 predicted proteins | sample SS_ome_12_FD_132455 | JGI IMG/M metagenome (GOLD analysis project Ga0180438, IMG submission 132455) | Hypersaline lake sediment archaeal communities from the Salton Sea, California, USA - SS_3_D_2 metaG | ecosystem: Environmental > Aquatic > Non-marine Saline and Alkaline > Hypersaline >... | reverse complement strand
TCATGGGCTAAGCGTGCGATCTTGACCCCGGCTCGAAGCCCGATTTCTTCTGCGACAGTAAGGACATTCTTGAGGTTTTCTAAGGGCACATCGAGCAGATGGTATCGATCCGTGCTCAGGGTTATGGACTGAAGTCCCGTTTGCTGCAAGTCAGACAGGCGTTCCCTCACCTGGTTCCTGGATGAAGCCCATGCCGCGTTCGTGATCAGTGCAGTCTGCATTCCTCTTCGAGCAGCATGTTGGATCAGGATCCGGATATCCCGGCGGTGGAGGAAAGGCTCCCCACCGGTGAACACGATTCCTCGGATTCCGGCGCGACCGGCCTGGTCGATATACCTCTTGGCCCGTGGGACACCCATCGTCCGACAATCATCAGGCCCACAGCGGAAGAGACAGTGGTCACAGGATAGGTTGCAGGTGAATGAATAGACGAGATGAAGAGTCGAGTGTATCCTGTGGCTTTCGGCGCTTTGAAGGATCGTTCTTTTCGAATCGCGTCCGAGGTCTGGAGGAAATGCGCTAGTCGTCAGACGGGCGGACATACCCCCCCCGTTCGTTGAAGACTTTGAGGTAGACGCCGCCACGGAATTCTTCGATCAGATCCCTGATCAGCAAGAGGTTTCGGTGCCCGTACAAACCAACGGAATAGGTTCCTTTTACCGGACTCTCATAGCGTATACAGTAGGTTTCGCCTGGTCCTTGCTCGACCTGTTGGTGCCACACGACGGCACCCTTGGCTTCCCTGATCTCCAGATAGGCATCAGAACCAAGGGCCTCACAAGTAATAGCGACCAAAATGTAAAGGCTTTGGATGCTCGTGGTAACCTCCCACTCCCACTGTCGGTTACACCAAAGGCAATGAATCTCACCACCCGTCAAAGGATCCTGCAAAACCTCGGGCGCAAGGGTTTCGCAGGACGGGACCTTCTCTGGATTCCATGGAGGATTCGTGTCGGATGCGGCTTCTTCGGTGCCACATCCGGCAAGACCGAGAAGAGCGCACAGGACCAGCAGATATGAATGCGGATGATTTCGATTGTACATCTGCAGGTTTCCCGCTGTTTTTAGACCGTGAGGTTGGGTGTGTGACTGCATTCCTGCGGGGTGTTTTCCCTGAAAATCCTCCATGCCGTTTGTGCTAGCTCAGTCCTTTCTTCGCACGATGGAAGGATGTCGAGAGCAGAGACCGCTTTTTCCACGAAATGGACCGTCTTCTGAAAGACGTATGAGAAGCCACCCAGGGCTTGTAAGAGCAGGGTGAGTTCCTTGAGGTGCTTACCGCGTTGAGAATCTGAAAAGATTTGACGGATTCTCTTCTTCGATTTTGTGTCCGCCTGCCGGAAAGCTGCAAGGACAGGCAGAGTCACTTTCGCCTCGGCCAGGTCGCGGCCAGGTTCTTTCCCCGTGTGAGCCTGGGTAGACGTGTAATCTTGGATGTCGTCCAGCAACTGAAATGCGATGCCGAGATGCAGTCCAAAGGATTCCAGAGCGCGGACTTGGTCGGGTTCGCCGCGAGCAAGAATGCCTCCCAGCTTGCATGCCATGGCAAATAGAGAGGCTGTCTTTTTCTTGATTATTTGCATGCTCGTTGGTTCGCTCAGAGAGAGGTTGCCTTGATTCTGGAGTTCCATCATCTGACCTTCCACGAGCTGGATCAGTGTTTCCACTGCAAGGGGAAGAATGGAGGCATGCCGGGTTCTGAGAGCAAGGTCCATTACAGTGGCGAGCAGGAAATCCCCTGCCAGAATCGCTACGCTGTCTCCCCACAATCGGTTGACCGTAGGCCGATTTCGCCGGACTCGCGCGCGATCCATGACATCATCATGAAGGAGCGTACCGTTGTGGAGGGCCTCGATGAGGGTGGCCGCCTCTGCAAGGTGGGGCGTTGGGTTGTTGAACAGGCGAGCTGACAGATAGAAGAGGTGCGGACGAAGGCGTTTCCCTTCGGACTGAAACACGAAACGGATGATCGGGTGGAGCCCGTGGCAAGGAGGATGGATTCTGCTGAAGATCTCTTGGGTCGTGAGAGAAGACAAGACGGTTGGCAGAGAAGATTCTGTACACTCATTATGGGTAAGCATCGGGGGCTTGTACTCCCTTCTCGTTCTTGGCGAACTGCAGTCTTGGCAAGAAGGGTGCCAACAGGACGTCACCGCACCCCGCACGTTGAGTCTTCCCTAATCACTTTGTCTGTATCTGTCTGGTGGAGCGTTCAAACCGAGGGTACTTCGTTTGACGAACCTGGGAGATGAGTTTCGAAACAAGGTGGGAGGCCCTGCCCCGTAATGTGTACCGCGTGTCGCACTACGTTGACATACGACAGAGGAGGAGAGCCCGCGGCGCTATAGGTCTGGGTCCGAAGCAGGTTTACCTCTATGGTGCGCGTGCTACAGGCATTGTGCGTAGGAATTTTCACAAGGAAGGAATTCCCCTCACCCCTTCCAACCCCCGCCTGCCACCCCCTGCCACAGTCGCTGCTTGAGCAGCGTGTAGCGTTCCTGGGTCTTGTTGTTTCGGATGGCGATCCCTAAGGCCTTGCGGGTTCCGACGATCACGACGAGCTTCTTCCCTCGCGTGATGGCCGTGTAGACGAGGTTGCGCTGGAGGAGCATGTAGTGCTGGGTGAGGAGGGGAAGGATCACGGCAGGGTACTCGTTCCCCTGGGACTTGTGGACCGAGATCGCGTAGGCCGGGACCAGTTCGTCCAGGTCCGGGGCGTCGTAGGGGACGGAGCGGCCATCGAAGAGGACGGCGATCTCGTTCTGTTCCGTGTCCACGGAGATGACCCGGCCGATGTCGCCGTTGAAGACCTCCTTGTCGTAGTTGTTCCTGAGCTGCATCACCTTGTCGTTCAGGCGGTAGATCCAGCCCGCCCTTCGTAACTCCGGGCCCGAGGGGTTCAGCCCGTTCTGGAGGAGGGCATTCAGGTTTTCGGCACCGGCCGAGCCCCGGTGCATCGGGCTGATCACCTGGACCTGCTCGACCGGGTCGAAGCCGAAGCGTGTCGGGATCCGCTGGGTGCAGAGTTCCAGGATGAGCGTTGCCACCCGCTCAGGATCCTCCTCCTCGATGAAATAGAAGTCCCGAATCTCTTCCTTCTCTTTGGGGGTAGTCGGGGACCTTCCCTTGAGGATGCGGTGGGCGTTGGTGACGATCAGGCTCTCCTGGGCCTGGCGGAAGATGTGGGAGAGGCGGACCACCCCGATCGTCTCCGAGTCGATCAGGTCCTCGAGCACCCTTCCCGGGCCGACGGAGGGAAGCTGGTTCACGTCGCCGATGAGGACAAAGGCCCCCTCCCGGGGCAAGGCCTTGACGAGGTGGTGGAACAGGACCCCGTCGATCATGGAGGCCTCGTCCACGATCAGGAACTTGCCGTCCAGGGGGTTCTTCGCGTCACGCTGGAAGCCGCCCTTCTGAAAGCTGTATTCGAGGAGCCGGTGGAGGGTCTTTGCCGGCTCGCCCGTCACTTCCTGGAGTCTCTTGGCTGCCCTGCCCGTGGGGGCTCCGAGGAGGCAGCGGAACCCGAGGGAGCGGCATATGGTCACCAGGGCCCTGACGAGGGTCGTCTTTCCCGTGCCCGGGCCGCCGGTGATGATCAGGCATTTCTCCTGGAGGGCCTGCGCGATGGCCTGGCGCTGCTCGGCGACGAGGGTCATGCCCAGTTCCTTCTCGGCCTTCTTCAGGGCGGCTTTCGGGTCCAGGAGGGGAATCGGTGAGGGGTGCTGGAGAAAGGTGATCAGGTTCTCGCTAATCCCCTTTTCGGCCTGGTAGAAGGGGGGGAGGTACACGGCCTTGTTGTTCTCCTGGTAGGCCTCCACATCCACGTTCAGGTCCTCGAAGAAGATCTCCTTTGCGGTGAACAGGTTGGCAATGGCCCGGTGGAGGATCTCCACGTCCTCGATCTCCAGGATGGCCCGGCTCCGTTCCAGGAGAACAGGGTAGGGGAGAAAGAGGTGGCCCTCGGTGGCAGCCTCCTGCAGCACGAAGAGGAGCCCGGCTTCGGCCCGCCTCGTGGAGTTCGGCTCCACGCCCATGGAGCGGGCGATGCGGTCCGCGGTCTTGAAGCCGATACCAAAGACCTCGGAGGCCAGTCTGTAAGGGTTCTCCTGGAGCAGGAGGATCGCCTGATTGCCGTAGCGCTTGTAGATCTTGATGGCAAGGCCCTGGCCGATCCCATACCCCTGGAGGAAGAGCATGATGTTTCGTATCTCCCGCTGTGCGTCCCAGGCTTCCCTGATCTTGGCGATCTTTGCGTTGCCGAATCCCTCGACCTCTCTCAGTCGCTCGGGGTCGTTCTCGATGATATCGAGGGTTTCTTCCCCGAATCGGTCGGTCAGGCGCTTGGCCAGGACCGGTCCGATGCCCTTGACCAGGCTGCTCGCGAGGTATCGCTGAATGCCGTCGATGGTGGTGGGGGTGAGGATGCTGTAGCTTTCGATCCGGAACTGCCTGCCGAACCGTTTGTGGTTCACCCACTGACCCGTGAGGAGGAGATTCTCGCCGGGGTTCACATTGAAGAGATTGCCCACGATGGTCGTGAGCTGGGCCTGCCCCTTCTGGCGGATGCGGGCCACCGTGTAGCCGTCGTCGTCGTTGGCGTAGACGATGTTGGTGAGTTCGCCTTCGATCTGTAGGGGTGCGTCCACCGCCTTATCTTCCTCATCAGCTTGGAAAGGGTCTCGATGGCCATCATGGTAGGATGATCGGTGTGGCCCGTCAATGGAGACGGCCTTTCCCAGGGGGGTATTCCCCACTGTCAGCCTCGTCGAATCCCGTAAGGGTGGTCACGGCGAAGTCGTAGTCCGTGGTTTCACCGTCCCAGTAGGGAAGTCCCGTCTCGGAGGTGATCTTTAGCCCCTGGCTTATGTACAACAGGTATTCCTCATTTTCAGGGGTGGTGACCCGGATCATGGCCCTGACCTTGGAATAGCTGACCCTTTACTGAAGGAAGGCATCGCTGATCCGAGGGAGATTCACCACCGCACAGCCCACGCGTACCTTCTCCCGGGCCGTTACGAGATCCATTCCCAGACGCCAGGTCATCCAATGGGCAGTTGACTCAAACCCCCATCCCCATCCATCACGGCGGTCGAATTCAGCGATGGACGAAAGGAGCCGGTAAGTGGCAGTGTCAATATGCACGGAAAGCTCGGCAATCTGCTCTTCGAGTTCATCCAAGGACCTGGTCTCGGCCTTTAACCTATCAACGCTATTCGAGACTTGCCTTATCACGTTATGCTCTTCTGAGTGGTGCATGAAATGCCTCCAATGGTCCTCACAGGTGGAGAGGAATTTATAGGTGTGTACGTTTTTACACTATGGGTGGGATGGCCTGTATTTGCTGAAGATGTGACAATATAGCACTAGTGTTATTATATCAACATCGCCTGGATATGTCAATCAAAACCACTACTGGTGTCGTGTTTTCTTTTCTCGTAATTACGATGGACCTACAAACTTACGGGGTATGTACGTCCTGTATCTCTTGTTCGATTGTCTGGCCGAAAAGGCAATCAGAAGGTTGTCTTTCTTGACACGGGGTCACTGAGTCGAGTAGCCTTCTGTCTGTCATATGACCGTGCCGAGAGATGGGACTGAAACGCCGTCCTTGAAAGAAATGGAAGAGATGGACGATTCATCAGCTATCAGGAGATTCCGAAGATTCTTCATCCTGCCTGAAGGTTATCTGCGCTTTGGCAGGGGACTCCTCGACCTGGGCATAGCGGTGTGTCTCCTCAGCCTCGTGATCATATTCTTTACCGGTGGTTTCAAGGCGAGTCTTCTGGGAATCCCCGTCGGTGCAACCCACGTTACGAACCCTGCTCGATTACTATTGTTTCTGCTCCTGGGGAGATGGCTGGTTTGCGGGGAGGTAAAATCGGCACTTCTGATGATCATGTCTGTTTTCTTCGTGCTGTTGGTCATCGAAGGGGGGGTAAGGGTTTGCGCACACCTTGGAGAACCTGCTCGGGATGGAGCGGAAGGAGTGCTGTACAGTAAGAGTTCAAGAGAACCTCCGCGACATGGGCAGGAGGCGATGTTAGGGGATTTTATACAGGGGAGCCAGTATGAGGAAATCATCTATGAACTGATTCCGAACGTAAATGTGACGTTTCTGGGGAAGAAGTTGACGACGAATGAGGCAGGGTTCAGGGGGGAGATGTGTCCTGTGGAACGGGCACTTGATGATGTGCGTATCGTCGGTGTAGGCGATTCGATCATGTTCGGGTGGGGGTCGAATGATGGGGATGGTTACCTGGAGGTCCTTGGGCAAGAACTGAGGGCGGTTTATCGGGGATGCAATTGGCAGATCGTCAACTCCGCTGTCCCTGGGTACAACACCTACATGGAGGTTGCTGCTTTAAGAAATAAATGGCTCGCTTACGAGCCTGATCTTGTGGTGATCGACTTCGTGGGAAACGATCTGGATCTGCCGCGGTTCATCATGAAGCGAATCTCCCTGTTCACGGTTCGTCGGTCGTTCCTCAAGGATTTCGTACGCGATCGTCTGCGGTCGGTCTCCTGGAGTCCCCTGGAGAGGCTGGAGGACGCCCCACGCAACTGGTTCTTCCGTCACCGCTACGAATTCGTGCCGGATCTCGTCCCGGAGCGGTACCGGCACATGGTCGGTGTGGACGGGTTTCGTCGGGCCATGGAGGAACTCAAGGGGTTGAGTGTGGAGCACGGGTTTCAGGTATTGGTCTTTTCCACAGGATCGATTCACGAGCCGATGATGACGATCTGCCGGGACCTGGGTTTCCCTATCCTGGAGGCAAAGGTGTGGGAGCTGGGCCGCAAGGATCGGAGTTACAGGGGGAATGATCCTGCGCTCATGGACGCACACAGGGTCATGGATGACTTCCTCGAAGCGAGTGGAGAGGAGCGGTATCTCTCGTCCACACTGACCGTTGGTACCGAGGACCCGCACCCTTCAGCGCTGTGTCATGGGGCCTTGGGCAGGATGTTGTTTGCCTATCTGCAATCGAGCGGCCTGGCCGAGGCCCTTTGCCGGTGAGGCTGCCCCTACTTACAGAACTTCTGGAATCCCCCCAGGGAGAAGTAGTTGATATCCAGCTGGGCGAAGTGAGTATATATGTTCCGTGGGCTACAGTCCTCGATTATCGTCGAACGGTCCGCACGGTCGTCGATCATCTGTTGCGATGTGAGCGTGTAAAACCGCATGCTCTTGTCATCACTCTCGCAGGCCGCGGCGGAGATGAAGAGCGTCTTCCAGTAATCCCCTGCCTTGTCGTGGATGACCTTGTAAGCGCATCCCTGCAGTTCCGTGTCAAACCAAATATGCTGAACCCCATAGTTGTAATAGCGATCCTTGGCTCTCAACTCTAGGACAACGACAGGTCGCTTCATCCAGCAGAGATTCGTCGGCGCCCAAACGGCCCCTTGCCACCCTTCTTTCTGATACCCGTAGATGATAGGCTTGATCTCCTTCGTTGTCTGCCACTCCCCTCGCTCGTTCTTGACTATCCGAATGGGCTCCACGTCCAGGGCAGGTAGGAGGGCCTCTTGCTTCCTCAAGACCTTCCAGGTAAAGGCCGTGACCTTGCCGTCATAGCCGTTGGCGTCATCCACGGCGAGATCGGAACCCATGAGCGCATCCGATCGATTGGCAGCGCTCATTCGGCGGACCCTGCGAATCATCGGGGAGTAGGCAAAGCTGTTGTCTTGCTTCTTTGGATCGCGGTAGCGCCAGGTCATCACGGACGTGCCGGCCAGATCGTAGGGCTTTCTCAGAGCCAGGATCATGTACTTCTCGATGCGGCCCGGGTTGCGGTGTTCCAGGGCCCCCGGATACCCGTCCGGATTCATTTGAAGATCGATAGCCTCGGTCTCCCGTATGTACCCGGAACGGTTGAGCCAGATCCCCTGGAAGGGAAACCGTAGATCCCCTGACCCGTATTGCATATAGTGATTGTTCTGCATGAGCTTCTCGCCCCGCCTGGGATCGTCCTCTGCAGTCACAGGGAAGGGAATACCGATGATGTGTTCCGGCTCTTTTCCCGTCTCTGCGTAGACGATGCCGCCGTCCGCATCCAGCTCGTACTTGCCGACATTGGTCTTAAAGGCTTCTAATAGAAACGGAGGGAAGAAATCGAGAGGCCGGTACTTGAGTGCATAGATGTCGAGGATGAAATCGCCTTTTTTCACCCAATCGAGGACCGGCTCGGGCAGGAGTCCCTTGGCCTTTTCCCAGTTCGTCTTGTCGATCACATCCCCCGGAGCGACATCGGCTCTTGCCGTGTGGACCGATGCCACGATGAGGCAGACCACCAGGAACCAGGGATGAAAGGTGCGTACTTCTCTCATGGGTGCCCTCCGCTGTCTTCAGATGGTTGGAATCCATACGAAGATATGAGAGGCAGGATGCGCGGGCTCAGGAGAAGTCCATTTTCTCCTCAATACTCGAAGAACGAGTCTCCGGTCAACAGAAAAGTGGTCTCATTTACAGAGCTTCTGGAAGCCGCCGAGGGAGAAGTCGTTCCGATCCATTTCAGCGAAGTAGCGGGCTACGTGCGTCGGGTTTACGAGGACGATGATGCCGGCGTGGTCAGCGCGGTCATCAAAGGCCATCATGTTTGCCAGCCCGATCCAGCGTATCTTCTTGTCACCGCTCTCGAACCCCACCTGGGATTGCCACTCCGTCTTCCAATAGTTGCCCGAGCGGTCATGGATCACCTTGTACGTCGGCTGGTAGAATTCCGCATCGACCCACAGGTACTGGGTTCCGTAGTTGTAGTACTTATCCTTTGCCTTGGCCTCCAGGACGTAAGTGGGTCGCATCAGGAAGACGATGTTGGTTGGAAACCAGGGTGCGCCTTGATGTCCTTCATCGTCGAAACCATAGAAGACATCGTGGGTGCCCGGGTTCACCGTCACCCATTCCCCTGCGTCGTTCAATACGAGCCGTATGGGATCGGGGGGGTAGAAAGGCACGAGCTGGTCTTCCTTCCGAAGGACCTTCCATTCGAAGGCATTGACCTTGCCTCCATAGCCCCAGGCATCGTCCACGCAGAAATCTGACCCGAGGAATGCATCGGAACGGTTCGCCGGGCTCATGCGCCGGACCCTGCGGATCGCAGGGACAAAGGCAAAGGTGCTGTCCTGCTTCTTGTCCCGGTAGCGCCACAGCAGGATATTCGTTCCCTTGATGTCGTAAGGCTCGAGAGCACGGATGAGGGAGTGGATCTCAAGCTTCTCCGGGTTGGACTCTTCTTTGGCTGCCCGGTAGCCGTCCATCGGGTACACCCAGTAATCCATCACGATCTCACGCTCGACACCCGTGTTTCGTCCAACCCACTTGCCCTTGAAGGGAACATAGAGGTTGCCCACTCCGTAGGTGTAGTAATTCTTGTTGTACATGATCTTTGTGCCGGCCTTTGGGTCCGTGTCGTCGATTTCCGGGAAGGGGAGGCCGTTTATGAATTCCGGGAGTTTTCCCGTCTTTGTATCGACCGGCAGGTCATCCTCCCCCACGTCGTACCTGCCGACATTCGTCTTCATGGTCTCCAGACACGCCGGTGGTTGGAATTCGCCCGGGTCGTAGTTGATCTCACCGATCTTGATGGAGTCCCCCTGTTTGACCCAATTCAACAGAGGGTCGGGAACGAGTCCTTCGATCTTCTGCCAGTTCGTCCTGTCGATCACTTCTCCGGGCGACAGGTCAGCCGCACTTTGCATGGGAAAGCACAGGATCAACCACAGGCCTGCCAGCAATACAATGCGTCCCGCTTCTGCGCGCATCTACCGTTCCCCTCCGGCATCTCTTGTTTGACGTGCTGCATCATTATTCCTCAGGACATATCGGGATTATAGCCGTTACTCGTTCTTCCCGCAAACGTTTTTCGACAGAAGGGAGCGGAAGGCTGGAGCCGGTTCGAGGCCAGTTGACAGTATGCAGCGCGTCAGAGGATGATTGGTTTTTGCCAAGGCGCTGATCATCAATGGACAGGGCAAAACGGACATGGACGATCGACTGAATAAGAGCGAAGTCACGCTGGATGAGGTCTTCTGCCCACGGGGGGTTGCGGTTGTCGGTGTGTCAACAGCGAAAATCGCTTTTGCCGAGATGGTTGTGCACGCCCTCAAAGAGGCTGGTTTCCCTGCCGTCTATCCGGTCAACCCGAAATATGAGGAGGTTCTTGGGCTACCCTGCTACCCCAACCTCGAGGCCATTCCGGGGGTGGTGGATCACGTCGTTGTGAACATTCCGGCGGAGTCGGCTCTAGGGCTCCTGGACGAGTGTTCCGCCAAAGGTGTGAAATCCGTGCACTTCTTCACTGCCGGGTTTGGGGAAAGCGGGTACAGGGAACGTGCAGAACTGGAAAGAGACATGCTGGCCAAGGCAAGGGCCGGCGGCTTCCGGATCATCGGCCCCAACTGTGTTGGCCTCTATGTGCCCAAGAGCCGGTTGGTGAACTATTTCGGCGACTCTCTGGAGCCGGGTCCCATCGCATTCATCTCACAAAGCGGGGGCCATGCTCAGAATCTCCCGAGTTACAGCAAGGCAAGGGGGCTACGATTCAGCAAGGTCGTGAGCTACGGAAACGCCCTCGACGTGAACGAGAGCGAGCTGCTGGACTATTTCTCCGAGGACCCGGAAACCGAGATCATCGCCGCGTACATCGAAGGCGTGAAGGACGGAAAACGTTTCTTGAGAGCCC
>Ga0180438_10011513_pt1 | contig 10679 bp, 21 predicted proteins | sample SS_ome_12_FD_132455 | JGI IMG/M metagenome (GOLD analysis project Ga0180438, IMG submission 132455) | Hypersaline lake sediment archaeal communities from the Salton Sea, California, USA - SS_3_D_2 metaG | ecosystem: Environmental > Aquatic > Non-marine Saline and Alkaline > Hypersaline >... | reverse complement strand
CTCCTGCTCCCGCTCCAGCTCCCGCTCCCGCTCCCGCTCCCGCTCCCGCTCCAGCTCCCGCTCCAGCTCCTGCTCCCGCTCCCGCTCCTGCTCCCGCTCCAGCTCCCGCTCCAGCTCCCGCTCCCGCTCCCGCTCCCGCTCCCGCTCCCGCTCCTCTGTTTTCTGCCTCGCATGTTTACCCTTTCTCAAGCAAGGAAAAGCTCTCAACAGAACCGATCATCACGTAAAGGTCATTGGGCAGTTTCTGAGCATCTGTAAACTCATTGCTATCAAATGCTCCTGTCTCATACACAATGGATGCATTCTCCAACTTGACGAATTTGTCATTCACACCTACAAGCGTACCTGTGTAGATGTAGTTCATACAGAACAGAGTTACCTGTTCGCCACCAAGCCCCTCAAGACCTTCATTTTCAACTTCAACAACATTCACAAACTTTTTCATTTCCTTCTCCTCTTAAAAGTCAAACGGTTTCCCAGTAGCTACATACCATTTCAGCGCCCTTCTGACGTTCCTTGCTTTGTCTTCTGGCAGCTCGAAATGCTCTGCTATCTCTTTGTATGTCATGTCACAAGCAAGCGCTACTTCCTCTAGGTTGTAGTCCTTGATGATCCTAAAGCCCTCTCTTGCCATCTCCTCGTTATACTCTAGGTTGCGCTCTCGTAGGAATGCTCTGCGCCTCTCGCTGTCTCTCTTGTCAGCCTTGTACTTCTCTGTCTCTTGGAACTCGTCTTCTGGTAGCAGCTCGTCAAATATGTCTGTTTCAGGTGAATAGGTTTGTTCGCTCATGCCCTCCCCTTTCTGAGCTCCTGTACTATCTGCTCTGCTGCTTTCTGGATCTTGCTCAAGCGCCACTCAATCCAAGCAACTACACCCACTACACAAAAAACCATAATCCCAAACACTGCTAGTACAATCATGCTTCCTCCCTCTCTAGATAGTATTCCGCTACATGTGCGGTTCTGCCGTTAGCACAGAGAACTGCCTTAGTCCCCTTCTTGATCGCTAGGCCAGTCTTGCGCAAGTCGTTTACCCTCGCTGCTAGCCTCATAGTCCCAAAAAGCCTTAAAGCCTTGAATCCGGTTAGACGCCCACCGCTCTCTAAGTACCTTTTCACTTCCTCGTTCTGTGTCATTGGGTTCCCTCCATGCCCAGCGCTGCAGATCTGGACGGCTAATCATTATCTCAACCACAACCCCGTAAGTCTCTACGTCCTGCTCGCTCCATGTGCTCATGTCCATTACTTCTCCTTAAAAAGTGCCAGCGGTCGGCCTACTAATGCGTCCTAGGCTGCATCCTCGGAATGATTACGGAATCGAACCGTCTTCTTGGGCCACCCAAGCGCTACCATTAAGCAATCCGCGACCGCTGGCTAATAAGTTAGAAAGGAATGTCGTCGCCTTCACCAAAGTCTTCGATGCTTTGTTCTGGTTCTGTCTCATTCTCTGGGATGTGTGGCACCATCATCTCGCGGCTCTGCTTGATCTTGTCTTGCACCCAGTTAGGCAGGTTGTCATAAGGCTGGCCGATCTCGTACACAACTTGTTCATTCTCTGTCTTCTGGTTGCCACCACCGCTAGGGATAATTGCCTTGATGTTTGCGTATGTCTTTTCGTTTACCTGCCTATGAACGATCTGGAGCTTTGCAGCTTTACCTACCAACTGAGATACATCAAAGCCCTTGAGTTCTTCATTCGTAAAACTCTTGCCGCGCCACATCTCCAAGTCATTGCGAAGGTGTGCTTTGTCGCTTAGGCTCAGTGTGTACTGCTTACTGGTTGCTCGTGGAAGATCAAGCTCCCTGCCGTCTCGCTCAATCTTGATCCGCTGATTAGTAAGCTCCCATACAACTACAATCTTGCGCTGCCATTTGTTCCATGTCGTGTTTTCCTGTGTCCCTAGATCATAGACAGCATAACAAATTGCATCATGCAGACCCTCAGGGATCGGTTCATAATCACTGCCACCTTCACTGCTTGCAACAATACCCATAATCAATTCTCCTTTTCTAGTTCAAAACGTTCTGCCATTGTTTCTCTGTAATCCTTCTCATCTAGTAGCTGGCCACAGTGGATGCAAACTTCTCTGCCCATCAGGTTGAGCTCTCCACAGTCCCAGCAGCTAGCGGTCATGTCATCACTGATCTTGTTCTGTACCCTCTTGGTCACTCCCACCAGTACCGCTAGGCTTGCGTGTAGGCTTTCCAAGGCGTTCAACAGTTCCAACTCTGCACCAATTGGACAGGGTTGTGTTTTCTTCTTCTGCTCTTTCGATGATTGCATCTTTCTCGCCCTCCGTGAAATACACCTTGATCGGTGAGTTAATCGGATTGTCGCTCTTCGGCCTTCCTGCCATGTTGTTCCTCCTGTAAGTTAGTGCGCCCACACTTGACGCAATAGTAAACGATCTCTTCCATGTACTCCTTTCTATATGCTCCTCTGGCTCCACACTGGCACTGATACCAGTCTACCCAGTCGCTCCATAGTTCCTTGTTATCCATGGCATCTCCTCTCTCACACACGTGATATTATATCACGGGATATATATTGCAAGAGGGAATCTTGATCTTTTTTATCCACCACCACCGAAATGATTGTAAGCTATTGATATGTCAGTCTTTGCCGCCGAAAGTTTCTCTGTCGATATCTGAATCTAGGCATGGATTTCCGTCATCTGACCAGTAAAACTCTAGCGCAACTGTGGCAGTCATGCACCGGAATTGATGGTAAACGCCTGGAGGGACCACAGTAGTTTCCCCATCAGAAAGAATAGTCACGTCCTTTAGCTGTGAGTCCTCGCGCCATACGATGATTTCAATCATGCCATGCTGCACATAGAACTGGTTATACCTGTACTCATGTTTGTGCTTTGAGCAATAGCCGCCTGGCTCTACTTCTATTAGGTGAGTGCTTGTGTCGTTGCACTCGAATAGTTTGGTTGTAGTTCCCCACACCTTAGTCTGTTTCATTAGTATAGTTCCGTTCTATAAACGATCTCACTCTTGCCTCGCTTGCCTACCTGCTGCCACCCGTATTCCCTAGCTGCCTTGCTGATCTCATAGACCACATCAGGGAAATGTTTCTTGTGCTTGTTCGTCTTCTTGTCGCTGTAATCATGGAACCCGATAAGTCTGGCGTGATCTTTCCAGATCTCGATATCTGCTTTGACCGCTTCGCCTGTGTGCAACCCGTCAATTAGAACGAAGTCAAACACCTTGTTAGGTGCTTCGACCTCTGAGCTGTCAATCGTGTATAGGTAACAGTCAACGCCATGATGCCCAAACCATTGCGGAAAGATATCGTCCGTGGTGTCGTAGTATTCAATGTCGATGGATATCACACCATTCAGCGAATCCTGTGCAGCACAGCCCATTAGAAATAGCGTACCACCTAGATTCCTACCGATCTCTACGATGGTTTTTGGCTGTTCAGCTTGCAGGATGTTCCATAATGCTTCCGCTTCCTCTCGATAGAAGCCGCTTACCTTGTCTGATACGATCTCGTATGCTGCCTCGAATGTCTTTGGCCGCTCTTCGCATCGCTTTAGGTAGTCGGCAAAGCGGTTCCATTGTTCAGCGTAGCGGTATCTTCCTTTACTTGGCATCTTGCGCCCTTCTATAACATTCCCTCAACTCCTGCCAGTCCTCATCTGTCAGTTCTGATAGTGGCACGTCGTAGGTTTCGTTGCATTCCTCACAGACAAACACACAGCACTCTGCACTAATGTATCCATGAGGCTTGATCCTATGACCGCATTCGAACTCGCTAGGCATACTCTGAGTCCACCTTATGCTTGCATATTTCTGCATCTTCAATCTTGCGTTCCAAAACTGTTACACTGCCAGAAACAACACCATTTCTAAAGTAGCCATCCCTAATATTGCAAGCATCTGTCTTTGCTTGGTGTAAGGCTAGCTCCTTGTCGCTGAAACTGCTTTCTATGCGGTCGCTTTCTCCATCTTTTCGTACTCGTTCATTCACAACAACATACTCAATTCTTGTAGCCATTTTACTCCCCCTTGTAATATACCCAAGTCTTCCTAGGACCTACCCATACGGCACCTTTACCAAAGAACTCATCTACTGCTCTACCTACTCCCTTGTGTCTACCTGTGTGATTATAGTCATGTCCAGTAATCAAGCTAGGCTTATTCATTTTGCCAGTCCATGACTCTAGGTCACTGATAACGCCCTCATATGAATGCGCCCCATCCACGAAAATGATATCAATGTCATCAGGCACATACACAGCAGCTAGCGTACTATGGCAGCGCAACATAAACGTACCAATATCCCTAGAGAATCGTTTGCACACGTCTTTGTATTTGTGCTCCCAGTCTACTAGTGAGTTCGTCTTATACATACGGCTAGGCTCTGTTGGCTGGTGTGTCCAGGGATCTACACCTAATAGACGAGCACCAGGGAACCAGTTACGGAACACCTCGGAAGTCATCCCCTCATATACGCCTACTTCTACAATGTACCTTGGCTCGATCTTTAGCACGTCAGCACAACGGCAGATGAACTCGCCCTGCATCATGCTAGGTGTTAGCGTTACCTGTTGTATTTTCTCTTTCCAGTTCACCGTTGCACCTCCGTATGTCCACCTTCCGGTAGCTCCTTGTCCCTCACGTGATTAAGTGTGACCTGTGGCTGTAGCTCTAGATCTACACTAGGCCCTATCCGCTTTCTGAACCGTATATCACTCCGAGCCTTCTGCCCCTGCTCGAATAGGTGCCGGTCGTTACTTCGCTTGACGTAGTACCCATCCGTCCATTCAGGCTTGACAATCTGGCAACATCCAGCAGCGACCCGTTTATTCATCTTCTGTATACGTGGCACCTCTAAAGCTCTTGCGTATGCTCTGTGTAGTACAGGCTCATAGAGTACCAGCCTAGCAGCCGCGTCACCATCGTCTACCGTAGTGTGATACTTGGCCCTAGAGTAATACGTTGCTCTCTCTGTGATGCCTTCCAGCTTGTCAGCCAGTGACCTAAAGAATTGAGGATGGTATACGATATCGCAGTCAGCGAAGAACAGCCAATCATGGCCCATGCCATTCTCTACCTGCTTATTGCGTACAAGCCCACGCCTGGCAAATACTTCCCTATCATCAAATACATTCCTCACAATGTTTAGCTCTGGGAAACAGTCCAGTACATGTTCTATTGGTGGTTCGGATTTGTGCGGCATATACGCTACATCTATAGTAATCTTTGGTGGGTTTACCTGCTGGGCTATGCTGGATAGCTGCCATGCTAGGCGGCGTTCAAATCTATGACACTGTATCGCAAAGTATATATTCACCTAGTATAGTCCTAACTTCTCGGAGTTCCGCTTGTAGTGTTTAATCGCATACTTCCAGCTCTTGCTAGTGCGCTGCCCTTCTATTTCTTCTGCAACGCTTCGTGAGTGACCGCAGAGCTTACAGAGTTGGCGCTGCTGCTCCTGTAGTGCTTCCACAGTGAGACGATCAATAGACCGCACACCACACCCAAGCCCAAACACTCTAGCAATCGACGCTCCTGCACCGCACAGAAAATACCCATAGCGAGACAGACCAAGGCCACAACGCCAAGGAATGGAACAAGATAAAGCATCTTTGATCCCCTTATCAATAGGTGCATCATTCACCGCTTCGAACTTACGCTTTCCTTTTTCTTTCTCTGAGTTCCGAACTTCAACCCATTCCGGTATCTGTGAGAGTACGCGCTTAACCTTCTCTCCAGTTCCATTAGAGGTAAGCCGGACTTTGCATCGTTTTGCCCACTCTTTGTAGCGCTTAATCTCCTCAAGGATCTGTCCGAACTCTGGGTGTAGTGTTGGCTCTCCTCCGATAACATCAATCCTTCTCCATTGGTGTTTAATCTCGATGCTCTCATCTACGAACTTCTTGACTTGCTCTAGGCTCATTCTCTCGCTACTAGGAGCAGTACCACAGTTCCTATCACAACTAGGGCAGGAAAGATTGCAAGCTGTGGTGATTTCAAGTTGCACATGACTAAGGAGCTGTTCATTAAGATAATCATTCCAAGGATTATAAGCACAGATATTTTCACGTATCGAACGCCAGCGTGAGCAATGCGAGACGCCCAAGTCTTTGAGATTCTTACTGCGCCATGAGCAGTCAGAGAGATTATCCGCCATATACCAAAGATAAGTGTCATGGGAGCCAATAGGCAAACGATCCCCAGCAGCACGAGCACACTTGCGCACAAATTCCATGTTGTGTAGGCAGCACCAAGATATGATCCGCTTTGATCCCTTTGAGCCTCCAACCTTCTCCCCCTTCCATCTCTTGTTATTCATCCATGCGTCTAGCTTGTCAATCCACCACTTAGGCTTTGTGTAGCCCCATTTATGCGCTACAAGATCAAAGTCGAAATCATCCTTACAAAACACGTCTTGATCATCATAGAAGAACGCATCAGCGTCTAGCTTGACATAGTAATCCTCTTTGATATGTTCAGCCGCACCTAGAACGAATGAGGATAACATGAGCTCACGCACATCATCGTACTTTGGCATAGTCCAGTTGATCAGAACCAGGTCAGGGAAATACTCTCGGACGAAATCAAACTCCTTTTCCGCTACTTGGTGGTAGAAGATATATAACCGCTTACCTCGGAACTGCTCTTTATAGGCCCACGTTGGAACGCACCAGCGCAGTTTCTTTAGGTATGGCTCTGTTGCTGCTGTTGCTATTGCGAACTGCTCACTCATCTTTGCTCCCCACGATTGGTGCGACAATGTCTGCCCACGACGCCCACTTTTCAGCATTTCTCCTAGCAGCACTTAATTTCCTGGTATGAGATGCACTCTTATCCTCAATCGCGTTGAGTCTTTCTATTTGCATCTCGAATCTGTGTAGGTTGTAGTTGATGTGGTTCAGCAAACCAGCAGCACTACTGTCATTGGCGATCTTCCTTCCGCACGTCGAACAAAAAGTAGTGTTTTTTCCTTTACAGCAATCACGCATCATGCTTCTCCAAGTTCTGCTTTAGTTGACGGTCCCAACTGATCCACTTCTTAGGTATGCTGTCACGTATCTCGTCAAATGCATCGTACCATAGCTCTGAATGGTGCTGATACTTGCCCTCGTCTGTAATCCGGCAATGCTTAGATCCACAATAATGGACCAGCTTCACATCCTCAATAGGCCCACGGTCAGCCCTACAGTGATAGTTATAGTTGTGGCTCATGATCTCATGGTTATACCTGTGTAGGATCAACTGGCAGCACGTCTCATCTGGGTAGCGCTTGCAAATCTCTTGGTCTTTGAGTGCTGGGCTAGCTAGCTTGTACCAGTCGCGCATGAGCTTTGACCGCTCCGTGAACGCAAAGAGCCCACAGTTGATAGCTGCACCGTCACCCTTTGCACTGTCCACCCAATCACCGTAGATCTTGCGCCATGGTTCCAGCCTCTTAGCGATCTTACCTCCTACCGTCCAGTTGCTAATCTGGCAGATAGCAAAATCAGACCGTTCAGCAGCTTCGAACATCGGTGTCCAGAAATCGCCACGAGTCAGCGTATCCACATCCAGCCAAAGAGTAGTATCATATGGCGTGTGTAGGTGGCAGAGAGTCGCATTGATAAATACTGCCCCACGTTGTCCTGAATCCTTGAAAGATACCTCTTTGAGTGATATATCATACTTATCGCACATGGGCTCTGTAATGGCCCTAGATTCGTCTCCTTCGTTTAGTAGTGTCACAGGACCAGAATAGTATTTACGTAGCGTGTGGAGGCATACAGCAAGCCTCACGGCTAATTTACGCCCTGTGTGGTAGAGAATGATTCCGCGTGTCATTTATCTTCCTTGTCTTCTAGTCTGTTAGACCAACGCAAGTAGGCACTATACACATCTTGTTTGTTTTCTTCTTTGCTGCATAAGTGTGCAAGCTGCCTAATTGCTGATAGTTCATCAAGCAGAAGGCTATCTATTTCACTCTGCGTCACGCCACCCCCTTCATTCTCAAGAACTCGTCTATGGTCATCTCACCCTTGCCGCGCTTCTTGCGCATCTTCTCATCGTGCTTGCGGTCATACAGATCCTTGGTGTTCTCATCACACACCCATACACCATGATCGTCTAGCTTGGCTGGTGGCAGATCCTTGGTGGCTTCCTCGATAGCTTGGCCTAGCGGCTTGTATGGAAACGACTTCAAGCCAGACTCTTTGTAGCAGTTGAACACCTTGAACCCTGCTTTATCGAAGACAGGCTTTAGTACATCGAATCGACGGTTAGCCTCAGCGTAATATTTATTGTTGTTGCGTACACTTCCTGCATGGCGCTTCTGGTCGAATGCGTAGGTGTGGTCTTTGCTCATTGTGAAGTCTGCACCTACTATGTTCAGTGTCCTGATACCAAGGGCATAGGCTATCTTGATAGCAAGGAATATCACCATCCTCGTTCCGAATCTGTCTACCTCTCCACAGCTTGGACATTTCTTGTCTTTCGGCGTCTTGTTACCAGGTCCAGCCCAACCGCATACACACCTGTACGAGTGACTGCCCCAGTGGATCGTGTCTTCTGTCAGGTAATTTTCTGGCTTGAATATCTCGTTTCGCGTGAAGTACACCATACTAGGGCAGTCGTTTACCTCTACGTCCATCTCCTTCCATGTGTCATTGTTGAACAGTTTGTGTGATCGCTTGGGCCATGGAACGAACTTGACGATCTTAGGATCTAGCCAGATAGAACGCACAAAAGACTTTACATCATCACCAATGATTAGGTAGTTTGGCCTAAATACAGCTGGTCCATTATTGACCCCAAATGTGATTACTCCAGGCCTTGACAACTGCTTCTTGTCTGCATCCCTCAAAGACGGACCATTAACAAGAAGAAACGCGTGTCCTTCTCTATGGAAGTTACATATGTTTAGGTCTTTACCATCCCATGCACGGAATACACTCACGCTACGTGCCTCCAGGTTTTGCGCCTACAGATTGCGCTAATCGTCTCGTGCTTAACATCAAACCCAATACCAAGATTCACAAGCGTCCAACCAGCTTTACGCCATTCTCGTATCTGCCTTACCTTCTTTTCTGTCAGCTTTGATTTACCGTGATTCGTGCCGCTGACATATGTTTGCCCACCATTCTCTAGCATGTGCCTTGTGTTCTCTTTAGGAGTAACCGTCTCTAGGTTAGATATATGGTTGTTCGTTCTGTTCCTGTCCTTGTGGTTAATCTCATAGCCTTCTGGTATAGGTCCTACAAATGCCTCATACACAAGTCGATGAACACTGTAACACTTCCTAGCATTGTTCTTTCTTAGACCAACTTGGTGATAACCTTTTCTTAGATTAGGAGACAATAGCTTACCCTTGTAAGTGCCTCTAGCATTCCTGGCGCTTCTAACCTGACCTGACTCATCTATTTCATACAAGCCTTCGTAGCCATTGATTGACTTAAACACTATTTACGCCTCCAGATCTTACGCCTAACAAACTCACACAGAGAAAGCTTTGCTTCCCTAGCTTCTCCTTTGACTTCGCGCAACTCATCATCAGTCACATAGACCGCTATGTGGTTACGCTTCTTGTCTGTCTTCTTTATGGATCGCATGGATTATACTATAGAGGTATAACCAGGATGGTCAAGTATAATATTATACTATGAGCTGGAGGAGCTGTTAGATGATCCTGAGCTTGTGCTTGATGTGCTGCTAGATGATTTGAGCGGTGACGAACTGGAGGATGATGAACCAAGTTCTTGTAGCTTTATAGTCGCCGATACAAAATCAACCTGTGGGCTATCGGGTGGCCCTCTATAGTCAAGCGTGTCATTATAGTCTTTTACTGATACACAAGCCAAGTAGAAGTTGCTCCTAGGCATGTATGAGGATAGGTCTACGTTTTCGATTTCCCCAAAAGAGTCACCTGGGATTGTCCATGTGTGAATTATCGTCCCCTTATCAACCCAATCGCTTCCAACACTTAGAAACCCGTCATACATAATCAAGTGCATATCCACGTCTTGCGGGTCATAACTTCCAAAGCTAACACCAATATCATTTGTAGTGTATATGTTAGCCTCGATATTGTTGCCGATCCCTGCCGTGCTGAACTTGCCTAGGCTTCTAATAATTCTAGTTATTTTACCGCCACTATTATCGCATCTATATCTGGTCTGGTTTGCTATTGTAGTTGTGTTTGTGGGGATCTTGTCCTGAACTCCAACGATTTCAAACGATGGTTCCACGAGCCCATTTCTAGTTTCATCCCACAATTCTATCCAGTCATCAGCCGCGCCAGATTCTGCTATAACTTTTTGCCCAAGATACACAATAGGAGTTACAAGAACTATTTTCCCGTCTGCCGTCTGTGCTGGTATCGCATACTGATCGCCAGAATCAGCTGGGTTGACTTGCATTAATGATTCTTTGCCATCTGCCGTTTGCACCCTTATAGCATACTCATCACCGCTGGTTGCTTGATTGAACTCTAGCAGTGATATATTACCGTCTTTGGTTTGTACTGGTATACCGAAACTCATGCATCTTCCAGCTTTACGAACTTGATAACACCACCTGTAGTATCACCGTCTGCTGTTGCTACTTTCTTAGCTCTTATGTATGGATCATGGCTAGGGCTTGAACTAGATGAACTATCGGCCCCTATATCAACCGTCTTGTATAGGACAGGAATAGAACGCATCTCGATATATCCGG
>Ga0180438_10011512_pt1 | contig 10680 bp, 9 predicted proteins | sample SS_ome_12_FD_132455 | JGI IMG/M metagenome (GOLD analysis project Ga0180438, IMG submission 132455) | Hypersaline lake sediment archaeal communities from the Salton Sea, California, USA - SS_3_D_2 metaG | ecosystem: Environmental > Aquatic > Non-marine Saline and Alkaline > Hypersaline >... | reverse complement strand
GCCGTAAAACGTCGTCCCAAGCCCCACCGCTTATTGACCAAGCCCCGCGTCGAAGCCCGCGCCGAACTACTCGCCGGCTGCTCGACCTAAACCCTTGCCAGAAAAGCGGCAGTGCCATTCGTGGCAGACACTCAAGCGCCTGAACCCTCACATCTTAGTCCTCCTCTACCAAAACGGCCCCTGCATGTACAATACAGCCGCCTGGGGCCAACTCGGCGAGGGTTGGGAGTGGATCAAGGCCGAGCACGGAATCGGCAGCGGCGACCGCTGGGCCGCGTTGGGAGCGAGGCACGGCGGTTATCTTCAACACAAGCCGTATCCCAACGAGCGGTTGATGTACGTTGGCAATCGGAACTGGCTCAACTTCTGGCTCGATGAGACCTGCGCCAATTTCTGGTCGGGCGCGGCGGCGTTCGCAGCGGGCGCCGACGGCGTCTTTGCCGACAACAGCGGCTATGATCTGTCAGGCGGCTGGTACCTGGAAGGTCGCCCGGAGTCCGAAGACCAGCCCGTCGAATACGTTCGCGACGGGCAGTACCAGCCGGAGCTTTACCGGGAGGATATGAAGCAGTTCTACGCGTTGGCCGTACCGCAGCTCCGGGACCGCGGGGTCAAGCTGGTGGCGAATTTCGGAAACATGGCCCGCGCCCCGGGAAGCTGGGAAGAGTTGGAGCGCGAGCCACATCCGCCGTTTGGCGCGATGGAAGAAGGCGCGTTCGTGCACCCCTGGGGAACGCTGGGCCGCCAAGGTAACTTCGTGTATTGGTCCGAAAAGGAGTGGCTGAACCAGGTCGAGACGATGCGGAAGCTCAAGCACGTGCGTGCACTGATGAACGTACACGGCCCCGTCGTCTCCGATGCCACCGACATCCGCCGCATGGACGCCAGCGACGCCGCCGGCAACCGGGCCTGGGACGTCCTGTGGTACGCCATGACGTCGTTCCTTCAGGGTTTCGACGACGTCCGGCAGAATGCCTACATGAACTTCACGGTCTGGGGCTACACCCGCTTTTACTGGTTCGACGAACTCGATCCGCAATACCTCCACCTGGGCCGCGTGCAGGGCCAGTTTCGCCGCGTCGAGGGAGTCGATGGGCATGTCTACCTGCGGGAGTTTGACGACGGCTGGGCCGTGGTGAATCCGACCAATGTGGATGTGATCGCGATTCCCGTGCCGGGCGGCGGGAAAGCGCAAGTGTTGGCCCATGACACGTTCAAGCAGGCCGACCGGCAACCGCTCGCCGATCAGTTCGACTTGCCGACGCACCGGGGCGTGATCCTGCTGAAACCTGGGAAAATGGTCGGCAACGAAGACAATCGGTAATGACGCAGATGTATCGAGCATGTCGGGCCTTCTGCCGAGAGCAACGATTACGCGGCGACGAGACAGTTTGGGAAATACAGTCGCCGGCTTGTGGCGGAACAGATCGAAAAAGCTCTGGCGATCCTCAAGGAGACAAAGCAATGAGCCGGTGCAATGAAAACAGGCGAGGATCCAGCGTGCGAGGAGTCATCCCGGGCCTGGTCGTGACGGTCCTGGCGTGCGTGCTCAGGCCGTCGTTGGCGGCTGACGACGTCGTACCGCTGACTTCTTCGGGGACGCTGACGATTTCCGATATGTCGGTCAGCAAGACGCCGGTCGCCCGTTATGAGACAGTGGAAATCACTTTCCGGATGGAAGGCCAATGGCAAAACCCGTTCGATCCCGATGAAGTCCGCGTCGATGCAGTTTTTACGGGCGCTGACGGCTTGCAGGCCGCGGTTCCCGGGTTCTATTACCAGGAATACCGCCGCACAGTTTCGGACGGGCGTGAGTCCTACCATCTTGTGGGCGCGCCCGGCTGGAAAGTGCGTTTCGCGCCGCCGCAGGTAGGACCGTATACCTGCGTGTTGACGGCGACGAACGGACAAGGAGAGGTCACCGCGGTAGCTCCCGCTTTCGTGTGTATCTCATCCGGCGCCAGCCACGGCTATTTGCGGATCTCGCCCCACAACCCGCTGTATTTCGAATTCGACGACGGTACGCCGTTCTGCGCCGTGGCGATGGACAAGGCGCTGGGAACCGTTTCCCAGTTTGAACACGTCTACCAGCGTTTCTCCGAAGCGGGAGGCAACTTCAATCGTTTGTTTTTGACTCACGGTAATCTCAACATCATGGAACGCGTCATCGACCCGGCTCGCCCGGACAAGGGCGTGGGAAAGCTGAACCTGGAATACTGCTGGTGTGTGGATCAAGTCTTGGAGTTGGGTGAACAGCTTGGCATCTACCACATGCTCACGCTCACGAACCAGACGAACTTCCGCACCAACAATGGCGGCTGGAACGCGAATGTGTACAACGTCAAGAACGGCGGCTTCCTCAACAAGCCAGGGGAGTACTTCACTGACGAACAGGCGCAGCGCGTTTTCGAGCATCTGCTGCGGTATGCCGTCGCCCGCTGGGGCGCGTCCACCAGCGTTTTCTCGTGGGACCTGTGGAACGAAGTCAGCGCGGCAGAAGGCTTTAACGCCACGGCCGCCGCACGGTGGCACCAGCGGATGGCGCGTTACTTGCGATCCGTGGACGAAACGAAGCATGTCATTCATACGAACTTCGGGAATCTGAATGGCAACACCGAGATCGATGATCTGCCGGAGATGGAACTGGTTTCGACCAACATCTACGCCGTCAAGGACGTGGCACAGGTCAGCGAGGTCTGGACGAAACGGCTCATCGAGCAGTTCCGCAAACCGTACATGCTCACCGAGTACGGCATCGGACACAACATGGGCACGACTGGATACGCGCCGCACGATCCCGAACGGGTGATGGTACACAACGGGTTATGGAGTCCGCTGCTGAACGGCAGCGCCGGCACGGGCATGGCGTGGGATTGGAGCTGGTTGGACCACGACCATTTCTATCGGTACATCGAAGCCGCGGCGCGAGTCGTCAAGGACATTCCTTTTAACCGACGCACGTGGCGGGACGTGCAAGTGCAGGCGTTCGAGTTTTCCGACGCCTCGCGAAAGCCGTATTACGCTGACACCTTAGTCGAAGGCTTTCCGGGCAACTACGCATTTCCGCCGGAGGCACTCGAGCGAGAAATATTCACCGTCCTGGAAGACGGGCGGCTGGACCGGCAAGACCTGCTCCACGCCAGACTCGGAGAACGGCAAAGTTGGCGGGCGCCAGCCAAGTCGTTTCAGGTCCGCTATCCGATCGACGGACAATTCATCGTTTACGTTCCGGAATTCGGCGGAGGTCTTAAGCCTGCACCGCGGCTGACGGTTTCCGTGGATGGCAACGTCGTGTTGGAACAGGACCTTCTGCCCTACGGTCCTGCGGGTCAGTATGATCCGCGGGCTTATTACCAGAAGTATGCGGTCGAGATAGCTGGGGGCGACCACACGATCCGAGTGGCGAATGCCGGCGGCGGCTCCATCACGACCGCCTTTGAACTGACGAACTATGTGCGCCGCAACGGGCCGAATCTGGAAGTCCGTGGGATGCAGACCGAGGATTACATCCTGCTCTGGCTGAAGCATCCGGAATTCAACTGGATGTATCGCCGGATGGGCATACACACCGACGAGCAACCTGCTGGTCGGCTCACCCTGCGTGGCGTCCCGGACGGCAAATGGTCAGCGCAATGGATGGACACCGTCGAGGCTCTGCCCGTCGGACAGGAGACCGTGCTATCGAAAAATGGAGTCCTGGTGCTAAAGACGCCACCGACGGCCAAGAGCGTAGCCGTGCGTCTGCAGCGACAGGCGTAGACTTACCGGCGACCCACGGCGACGAGCCGTTGCCAAACAGCCTGGCGGCCTTGAAACAACTCTGGGAGGACGGCGGACCGGTGCAGGATTTCGAGATCAACGCGGTTATGCTCGGTGAGGAATGGCTGATGGTGATGATGGCGGGAGAGGTGTTCGCCGATTACGAGTTGTGGCTGGATAAGACCGCGCCGTTCCGCCACACGATGGCCTGCGGCCTGACCAACGCCTACCTCGGCTACAGCGGCAACGAACTGATGGAAAATTGCCATCCGTACCGTTTTCATCCTGGCTACCAGTTTTCCTGCACACGGCCTTTGTCCACGATCCCCACGACAAGACCGTTGCGGGCGTGCGTATTCGCGAGTGGATTTACGGCTGGCCGTGCGGAAGCTATATCGTGCATTACGCCGACGGTTCGCAAGCGGTCCTTCCCGTGCGGCTGACGAACAACATCAAACGCTTCGACACCGCCAGCGCCACACGCGCGACGCTCGACAATCGCTACACGTGGACTATCGACGACGCAAACGGCGAACCGGTACACTTGTTCCAATGGGAATGGGCGAATCCCAAACCGGACGAAGAAATCCTGCGGGTGGTCGCTGGCCAACGAGTTCGATTTCATGACGGATCGGCCCAAGGGCCATCGCGGCAACAAACAGATGGAAGACTGGGACCGGTTATTCCAGATCCTGCAGAACGAGGATCCTCACGGCCGTTTGCGCAGCATTCACAACGGCCGCCTCTGGTACGACCATACGCGGGCCTGGGTCACCCACGCCAGTGTGCAGTCGTCCAACATGGCCGGCGGCGTCGGATATCGTGTCCAGTATCAGAAGCCGGTGATCTACGACGAGTGCAAATACGAAGGCGACATTCCGCAAGGCTGGGGCAATCTGGATGCCAAAACCATGACCCGGCGATTCTGGCTGGGCACCATGGCCGGCTGTTACGTCGGGCATGGCGAAACCTACAAGCATCCGGACGACATCCTCTGGTGGTGCAAAGGCGGTGTGTTGCACGGTGAAAGTCCGCGGCGGATCCAATGGCTGAAGGATTTCATGACCCAAGCGCCGCCCTTCGACGAACTGCAACCGCTGGGCGACGATGAGGACCGATTTCTGCTGGCAAAGAGTGGCGAATACTATCTCTTGTACTGCACCGATTCCCGACCGCAGAGCGTCGAACTCGCTGCTAACCGGCCTTACAAAGTGGATCTCGTCGATCCGTGGGAAATGAGCGTTCTACCGCAGGGGACGGCGCAGCCGGGCGTTTACATGGTCCGGCCAGCCAAGTCGGATTTGGCCTACCGGTTCACGCCCTACCCGCCCGGCGGTTCTACGAACAACTTGTGCCAGGTCGACTATCGCCCGGTTCAATCGGAGACGGACACTTGCCGAACGTCGTGCGAAGAAGCCTTTTTCAACGGGCTGCGAGGAGCCGAACCATGAAAGTCTTTAAACTCTGCTTGGCGGTGTGCAGTTGTGTTGCATACCTCGCGTACGGGACCGCATCCGATGAGGTCCCGGCGGGTTCGCCTCCCTCCGATTTGACGAGCGTCAACGGGACTCTCTGCTTCACCGCCGCCGACGGGATTCACGGCCGCGAGCTGTGAAAGAGCGACGGCACGTCCGCCGGGACCGTCATGGTGAAAGACGTTGCTCCGGGCAAAGGCTCGTCGATTGTCCAGTTCCTGACGCAAGTCGACAAGACGTTGTTCTTCATCGTCTCTGGCAACCGATCTGAAGAAGCGGTGGCCGAAAAGCCCGCCCTCTGGAAAAGCGACGGAACGGAAGAGGGTACCGTCAATTTTCCCTGACACGACGACTGCGGAAGTCCCTCGAACGGGCCCTTCGGCGAGTGCGTCGGGCGGATATCGCAGGAACGCACTTGGTGGCCTTCTTGGCGCTGCCGCCGGCGTCATCCTCGCCTGCGGCGGCTGGATCGCGATCCTTCAACTCTGGTTTCCGGACCCGGGTCCTTACGAGGGCCTACTGGTAGTCATTCTGTTTATTACCGGTATTATTGTTGCCGGGCCGTTGGGGGCCATCGTCGGTGCCGTTGCCGGCACACGACTGATTGCAAGGCTCCGCAGGTAGGAGGGTCAACGGGGAATTCGAGAGTCATGCCCCTTTGGTGAAACCAAGATATCAGAGCGCGATTCACAAGAGCAGCCTGGCGCCAGAGCCCCCGAGATTCTTGTGAAATGTCTATACGCCGGTGTTCCTCCCTGGATATGATGCCGGTTCGCAGCAGCTGCAAACATGTGGGCCGACGGATCTCCGCGTCCGAAGCTTCTGTTGACGATCCCACATGCATTTCATCTTGAACAGGAGAGAGAGAAATGAAACCGTCTCCGTCGATTCGCTGGCTGCTTCGTATACTGGCGTTCGCGTGCCCGAGCGTTTCGTCTTCGCGACGGCAGCCGCGGCCGAGCCCAAGCCGCGATTAGTGGTAATGACCGATATCGGCGGCCTGCGAGAGGCGAATCATGCACCGCAGGTGATCTGTAATGGCGATACGTCGCGACAAGTACTGCAGCAGGACGTCCAGCCCGGCGAGGTTTCGATCGCCGAGGCCGAGACCGCCGAGGCGATGGTCACCGTTCCCCCGTGCGGCGCGGGCCAGATTCACGTGATCCCAGAGGTCACCGACGACGGGAATCCGCCTCTGACTGCTTATCGCTGCGTCATCCTGATCGCGCTGCCCATCGAGTCCCTGACCGCGCCCGCGGGACCTTGGGTCTTCCAGCGCGGCGTGAACGTGATCGCTGGATCCTTCCCAACGGTCTCCATTTCAACAGAGAGTTCGGACGTCAGGGAGATTCACGCTTCTTCCCGGCAGCGAGGGCGCGTTTCGGTGAGGAAGCACCGTTTACGATCAACGAGACCTGCGGCATCTCTTGCGAGATCAGCGACATGCTCGTGCAAGGGTGGGGCGATTGCATCCGCGTCTTTCCAGCAACCCCCGCCAGATGGCAGGACGTCCTGTTCGTTGACCTGCTCACCGAAGGCGCCTTCAAAGTCTCCGGCTCATGCGGATAGGGCAGGTAAGTTGGATCCGCATCACCGCCGGAGTTGAAGGTGTATGCAGGCTGCGGCATCCGTTCAACGAGAATCAGTTCCGGGCCACCGGATGCATGCCCAAGCAAACGGACGGCCTGCCGCCCATCCCGAACGATTCGTCCGGCAGCCGCCACGACCGCTGTCGCTGCCACGCGAAGTCTGGATCAACCCTCCGGCCGATGGGCCCGAACCCCGTATACTTCGACTACCACACGACACTGATTTCGCACCGCAGTTGTCTCAAACCGGTTGACACGTTCCGCGGCGTCCACCTTGACTTTCTTCACCCGCATGAACGGGTTGCAGAGGTCCGCGATGGTCGGGCCACCCCTGGAGCGGGGTTCCCTGCCGGCGTGAAGATCGTCGGCCACGTCCAGGTACGCCCGCAGCGCTCCCTCCGGGTCGTCCCAGATGCCGAAGTAAAGGGTCTGGGCGCGGATCGTCTTCGCCCACTTGCCGACCTTGTGGGCGTAGAGCGGGAAGTCGGGGCGGAGTTCTGGGGCTTGGGGCCTTTACCGGCCGATCTGGATGAAGTAGACTTCCGCATGGCGTCACCTCCGATCGCAAGAGTAGCAGGTGGCGTCTGATCCCCGTCGGCAGCCTCCGGCGGGGATCAAGCATTGGTATACGGTGGCCTACCGTCTGGACAACCGTAAATCAACCGTAGAGCCCAAAATCAGAAGATCGAAAGAATTGCCGTAAACCCTTGCAGAGAAACGGCTTGGACAGGTAGCTCAGCTGGTAGAGCACTGGACTGAAAATCCAGGTGTCGGCGGTTCAACCCCGCCCCTGTCCACTCGACATAAGATTCGCTGATTCCTGGCTTTAGGATACCTGCCGGCGGTCGGCAAGACGGCCCGTTTCTTCCCGAGAATCCGGTAGACTAGCGGATTCGGGGGCGAAACGACTTTGTCGCATTCCGATCGCTGTCGACTTCGCATGCGGATCGCTGTCGACTCTCTGCGCGTTTCCGCGTATCGCCATCGGAAGCCCTCGGGGTAGGCTGCGGTCAGCGGCGGCGGATCGGCCCGTGGGCCCCTTGCGTGATCTTGCGATCGATCACCACGAAGCGGAACCGCTCCGCAATGTTTTGCCTTTCACTTCGCCAGGGCGGACGCCGCGCCACCTTGAGCACGCTCTGCTTCGCTCGATCAGCCTCGCGCTGCCACCTGTCGGCAGGCGTTTGCTCGCGGCGGTGCCAGGTGCGGAAGAGGATTTTGATCGTCGCCAAGAGCTTTCCGCCGAAACGGCGCGTTACCGGGTCGGGCAGCGTGACGAGGTATTTCACGCCCCGAATCAGATGCGCCCATGCGTCGGGCCGCGGATTGCTGAAAGGACTTGGGCGATCCCCATGAGAAGTACGCACACAAAACGCGGCCAACGGCAGCAATGACGCCACAGCGGAACAATCTGGGAGTATGCGAATAGTAACAACGCGGTCTCGACGATCCGGAGCATTGTCCTGGTCCGTATGCACGGCCGCCGTGGGTCCGCGCCAGGCCGCGTGCGAGCCACGTTCCTACTGCGTCATGGTTGGGATCCGGCGTGGGGGTTGTTCGTAGCCGCCCGGTTTCTCGGGCTTGGGTTGTACGGGGGGATCGTAGTTGTCGGGATCGAATAGCGGCCAGGAGTCCGTGCGGAAGGGGGTGGCGGGGAGGCCTTCGCGGTTGTAGAGCAGGTTGCGCTGCGAGGGGTTCATCGCCCAGGCGTAGCGGACGGCCGCGGGCTCGGAAACGTTGGGGGAGGAGACGACGACCGTGTCGCCTTCGATCGTTGCGTCGGCCCAGACGAACCGTTGGTCAGGGCCGGCGACGGCAAAAGCGTCCAAAGGGCCGTCCTTGCCCGGCATCAGGCCGGAGCCAACCGAGTCGAATGTCAAGATGATCTTCTCGCCTTCGATGCGGTGGGACTTGTAGAAAGGGCCGTGCGGGACGAAATCCTTGCCGTAGGTCTTCTTTAGGGCCAGGTAGGCGAGCCGCAAGCCGATGGGCTTCTTGTCCTCGGGGTGAAGCAGAATGTCGTCGCCCGTGTCGATCGAGACGGCCATGCCCGTATTAGGGACGGTTTGGGCGACCAGCCGCATCGATTCGCGACTGACGGCCCACGTGGCGTCGGCCTCGACCGGTTCGGTCTGTTCGGGCAGCCAACTGGGAAGCTGGACAAAGTAGAAGGGAAAATCTCGGGTCGTATTGCCATTGGACATCTCGTGCCAGCTTGACCGGTAGTAGTCGATCAACAGCGGCAACTGGTTGACGTAGTTGGCGGCCTGGGCAACGTCCTTCGCGTTTCGTTCGCCTTGGTACCAGATGGCCCCGCGAATCGCCCAAGGTCGCACGGGGTAAATCATCCCGTTGAAGATATTGCCCGGGTACTGATGGCCCCAGTTGTCCGGGGTTCTCAGCTTGGGCTCTCCCTTGCGCCTGCCCTTCTTCCAGAGTTCGCTGGCTCGCTGAAGTTGCTTCTTCGCCAGCTCGGGGTCGTAGTCGGCCGATAGCGCGTCGCTCTCTTCGACGATTTGGCGGGTGCGTGGATCGCCCATTTGGATCTCCTTGGGCATCCAGCCTTCGATCGGCGTCCCGGCGTACGGCTGCAATACAATGCCGACTGGGAGGTCCAGTTCCCGGTGCAGTTTTTCGGCGAAGTAGAAGGAGACGGCCGAGCAAGTGCCCGCCGTCTCGGGCGTGCAGGGCGTCCACTCGGCGATGCAGTCGTCTTGCGGCTGGTGACTGTGGGCCCTCTGGGACCGGAAGATGCGGAAGTCGGGGTAGTCGGCGGCCGCGGAATCTTTCTTGCCCTCCGTGGTAAAGGCGAGTCTCCAGCCCATATTCGACTGTCCGGCACAGAGCCAGACTTCGCCGATCATCACGTTGTTCAGCGTGATCTCATTCTTGGCTTGAATGGTGACGGTGTAGGGACCGCCATACGAAGGCGTGTCGAGGTTGACCTGCCATCGGCCATCGGCATCGGCGGTTGCCGAGGCCTGCTTGCCCCAGCTTCCTGCGACCGTAACGCCCTCACCCGGCTCGGCCCAGCCCCAAATCGGGGCGCCGGTCTGCTGCTGCAACATCATGTAGTTGCCCACGATCGCCGGCAGCCGTACATTGGCCGACGCTGTCGACACGAGGTGGACCATACAAAGCAGGCAGAGAAACATCAATGCCACATGTTTCTTCATACAATTGTTCCTTTTCGCGATCCCCTTTGAACCGACTTTTCTCGGGGCGCTTGAACGGCTTCATTTTAGCCCATCTGAAGCGGCTGCCGTGACCGCCAGTTTTCCAGGTCCTTTTCTGAAAAGCCACACGATCTTATTGGCCAAGACATTGCACCGTCCCGTCTGCCAGGCTCATGTAGAACTGTCCGTTGGCAATGGCGATGCTGTCCCAGACCGGGGCGGCGTTCAGTTTGTACTCTGCCAGTTTTGTGCCGTCGGTTGCGGACACGGCCAGCAGCCGGCCGCCCAGTTGGCCGTTGTAGGCGGCAACGTAATTCTCGTAGGTGGGGTCATCGAATTTCATGGGCTCACCAGCTACGAATAGAACACCACCGGCCATGGCGATGGCCTTGCCCGTGATCGGGATATCCAGGCGCCACATCTCTTCGCCGGCGCCGCCTCTGCCGGCCCTCTTCCCGGCGCCCCTTCTGCCCGCCGCTGCGTCCTTCGGCGACGCGTTCGGCGAGCCCAGCGTGCCGGCGAACAGCGTATACCCGCTCTTCCGCGGATCAAAATAGGAGTGGTTCGCATAGATCGGGAACCCCCGGACCTCATAGTATTCTTTCCCGTTGCTCACCATGATGTCGCCCCATATTGCCGTGCTGATCGAGGAAGCCAGCGTCCAGCAGGTGCGGTGCTGGG
>Ga0180438_10011511_pt1 | contig 10680 bp, 7 predicted proteins | sample SS_ome_12_FD_132455 | JGI IMG/M metagenome (GOLD analysis project Ga0180438, IMG submission 132455) | Hypersaline lake sediment archaeal communities from the Salton Sea, California, USA - SS_3_D_2 metaG | ecosystem: Environmental > Aquatic > Non-marine Saline and Alkaline > Hypersaline >... | reverse complement strand
GCCAGCTTCACCGCCTCTAACTTGAACTCGTTCGTGAACTTCCGTTGCTCTCGCATCTCTCACACCTCGATCCTGTTGTATCATCCTTGCATTCGAGGTGTCCACTGAATCGGAGCCGGGCCATTGCCCTGTCGCCGCACCTGTTGAAGTCGTAAAACACTCGTGTCCCGGAATGATTTCTTAACAGGAAAAAAAGCCCCATGTAGAGAAGTAAGACAGGAGCGTTGGCTGCATATCAGAAATATGCCGCTGTATTGAAGATATCTGCTTTCAAGGGCAGATGTGCGGCTTCCGAAACGACTGGAGCTTGGGGCGCTGTACGAGTTACTATACGTCAGCCGACGGGAGATGCCCTCCGAAGTTGCGCGCGTGCTTGGCCGGGAAGCGAAGTGCAATAATTGGGCGCGCCGTCTACTCCTCGATCTAGCCCACGGTCGGCTGGGTCATTCCCCAAAGTTTATTGTCCCAGCCCTTGTCGAGCTTATTGCAGTTGACCCAGACACGGTGATTGGCTTTCTGAATAGCGGTGACGTGGAGGGGCAAGCTGCTGGGGTGGCATTGGGTAGAACATATGTTCTGTTCAAGGGGGATCTAAAGGCCACGGCAGAGGCGTCATCTGCGTCATCTCGTCTGGCTGCGCTGGAGGGTTTCTCCGAGGCAGCTTCGAGTGGGTTGCTGGATGCGACGGATGAACTTGGGCGGCTTCTAGCAGACCCATCTCCGCAAGTGAGATGGCGGGCCGCGGCTCAGCTTGGGACCGTAAGAGAACCGAGCTGTGTCGGACGGGCTTTGATTCTTCTCAGTCAGGTGGTCGATACGGAAGATGAACACCTGCTTTCGGGAGCGACTACGGGCTTGATTCGGCTCTACGAACGCGCTCCCAGACGCGTAGGGAGGGTGCTTTTATATATCACACAGAGCAGCCGTGCTGGACGTCGCGCGACAGCACTGTCGCTTCGACATCTAGCTCGAAGTGCTCTGCCTAAGATTGTAGAGCTGTGTCTTTCAGATCAATCCCCATATGTGCGGGCGACTTGTGCGGTAGCATTGGACCGATGGGCCGAACGGGAGGAGACTCAGAGGCGAAAGCTTCGGAAATTGACCGGCGATGGGGCAGCGTCGGTGAGGGCCGCGGCTGCAGAGGCGTTGGCGGCTGCAAGCTGGAGTGAAGATAGTCTTGTGGCTGAACTGGCTGTAGATCCGTCTGTGATTGTCCGGAAGGCGGTCGCGGAGGGGTTGAGCAGGAATCCCATAAGCAATAGGCATGAGATTGCAAGGATGCTAGCCGGCGATGAAGCAGGGGCGGTGCGTGCGGCTGCGGTGGCATGCTTGATGCTGGGAGAGGAAGATGATCTCATCGATGAGCTACGCCGTGATTCGTCACCAGTTGTCCGGGCCGCAGTGGCGGTCTCGCTGAGTCGATGGGGGGCGGCGATGGAGGGATGGCTTGTCGACCTGAGTAGAGATCGAGATGGGTTCGTTGTTCGGGCAGCGGCAGAGTCGCTCGGGGGTGTTGTTCCTGATTTTTGCGGAAATGGATGGAAACGGTTGCTGGAGCTGGCCGCCCAGAGAACAACCGCAGATGCGGCGGCTATGGGAATTGCAGTGGCTCTGGATCGGTATGGCGACAAGGTGATGGATCTTGTCTGGAATTGGCCTCTGTCTGTTGCGACGCTGGAATGTTTTCTCACGGTCGCGCGGAGCGCAACAGATTGGCGTGTGTCTGAGGTTTCGCGGTCGATGCTGAGGATTTTGGGTGGGGATGATGATGATCTTCGGACAGGCCTCGAAGACGCAGCTCAGGCAAGCGAAGCCGCGGGAAAGGCGAAGCTCTCAGCGTCGCTCACGTGGCTGGTCAAATGTGCGGCGGCCGACCCTTTTAAAATTCCAACAAGTCTAGGGAGTCTTGCACCAAGCGACTTTGAGGCGATTGCAGGGCTGACGGCACTGGTCCGGGCACTCACGGAAGCGGCGCGGCGGGGCCGAATGTGGAATCTACGAGATTCTCAGACGCTGGGATCGCTGCATGCAATTGTTGAAGAGTCGGCCGATACTGTCATGTGGCATATCGTTCGTCGAATTGCGCTTATGTGGCAGCGGAAGATAGGCGAATTGGATACAGGGAATTCGAGGTTACGGGCGACGTTGATCTCGAAGAATGTCATTTGCGGAGGGGGAGGGTCGCTGCTCGTTGGGGTGGAGAACACGGGGGATAAAGTGGTGACGGTTTTGCGCTTGGAAATCCAGGCGCAAAGAGCTACGACCGTGGATGTGCACCTGCGACCGGGAGAGCGTTGGCAGTTTGTCGTGCCATTTAGTGTGGAAGAAGACGGAATTACAATGGTTCGCGGTGAGCTGAGTTTCCGTTCAGGTGAGGCGGATGGAACGTGCGAAGTCGTTGGAATGGTCAGGGCTATTCGGCCGGGCAGTTTAGTACCAGTCGCGAATCCGTACGTCGTTGGGAAGCCGTTGCCTGCAAGCAGTGACATGTTCTTTGGTCGAGAGGAGGACATCGAATTCGTAGAGCGGGCACTTGCTTCGGGTGACACGGGAACAGTGGCGGTGATCGTAGGCGCTCGCCGCACGGGCAAGACGAGTCTGCTAAAGCGGCTCGAATTTCGTTTGTCGACAAGCTATCAAACCATATTCGTCGATATGCAAGGAATATTAGTTTCGGATATCACGGATTTTTTTCGGGAATTGGTACGACCGGTGACGTCTCGATATGATGTAGCAGCGAGGGTGGATCGTAGTGTTTGGAAAGATCTTCACGGGGCAGACATGGTTCGAGAGGTGGCAGAGTCATCAGACCGCCCGATGGTATTGCTGCTGGATGAGTTCGACGATCTCGATCAAAAAGTTAGGGATGGATTGATAAGCAAGGAAGTATTCGATCAGTTGCGGAATCTAATACAGCACACGAAGAATCTTCGCCTGGTTCTTTCGGGGACGCATCGTCTGGAGCAGATTGCTGGCGATCAGTGGTCGTTCTTGCTGAATATGGCGACGTACCGAAGGTTAGGCTGTCTATCGGCTTTGGAGTCGGAGGACGTGTTGTTGGAACCGCTACGGCGTCTGGGAATAATCTGTGAGGATGCGGCTGTAGCGCGAGCGACGCGCTTGACGGGGGGGCATCCGTATCTTCTCCAGTTATTGGGTTACCGAACTGTTGAAGGATGTGTGGCTTCGGGGGAGACATGCGCTCACGCTGGCGCTGTCGAGAGAGCGACAGAGCAGGTGGTTGAGCAGGGGGACATCCACTTGCGATACTTGTGGGAGAGCACAGGTGCAGAAGGGCAAAAGGTGCTGGGTGCTCTGGCCGATGATGAGTACGGTTTGGATGAGTTGGAGTTGAGGAAACGTGTAAGTTTAGAGGAAGGAGCATTGTCGGAAGCGTTGACGGTGTTAGAGTCGTACGATGTGATCGTATGCAACCAAGGCCGATATGCGCTTCGCATCGGACTGCTGGCCCGATGGTTGAAGGGCGCACGACACTGAGGGCATCATTTTGAGGGAATTGAGGCAACCATGATAGCCAACCCGTTTTTCAACAGAGGACCGATTCGAGAGTCGCGTTTCTTCTTCGTACGTCCACGCGAGACGCAAGAAGTATTACGCCTGATTTCGGGATCGCAGAATTGCTCGTTGGTGGGCCCGATCAAATCCGGAAAGACATCTCTTCTCTTGCATCTGGCCCGTCCAGAAACGTACGCGTGTCACGATGTACCTGCGAGGCGATTTTCCCCTGTTTATATCAGCTTCGAGGGGCTGGGTAAGCTTACGCCGGAGCAATTTTTCCACTATGTCGTTCGGGAGACGGCTCGACAGTCCTCGGGCAAGATTGCCGTAGTGTGGGCGAGCGTCCAAGGACGAAGTGAGCTAAGTTTCTTGGAGTTTAAAGATCTACTAGATCAGCTCGAAATCGCTGGCGAGAGGCTCGTCTTTTTGTTGGATGAGATCGAGCTAGCGGTTAGGAATCCGTCGTTCGATTTGAATTTTTTCTCAGCTCTCAGGCATGTAGCAGCGCGGCCGGAGGTATGCTTTGTGACGGCCACAGACTGTCATCTTCACGAGATGGAAGTCGCGGGCCGAGAGATTGGTTCTCCGTTTGCGGATTTGTTTTCGGTGGTTCGCGTCCGCGGTGTGGATAGCGAGCTCGCTTGGCGCTCGATATCGTCGCTAGCATCCGAGGCCGACGTAGATCTGGAGCCGGAACGGGACTTCATTCTGGGATTGGCGGGTGGATGGCCGTATCATCTGCAGGTGGTGGCATATGAGGTGTTTGAGCGAAAGCTGGAATCTGGGGAGTTCGCTGAGGAGCAGCAGGTGTTCGTTGCTAGACGAGCATACGAGCAAGTAGAGCCAGTGCTGAGTATTATGTGGGAGCGGCTTGGCGACGATGCACGGGAAGCCGCTTTGTCGGCGTGCGATGGGTCCCAACTGGGGGTCGAGGTGGAAGGGTTTACATGTGCCATTGATGGGCGTTTAGTTCCCACCAACGGATTAGTGGGACGTTTTCTGGAGAAGCGCTTGCGCGACCGTGGAGCACGCGTCGAGGATTTTCTTCAGTCTGAGAATCCAGATCGTTCGGTGCTGTATGGCGTAGTGAGGGTGTTAATGCGAGCGGTTGAAGCTCGCGACCAATATGCGAGATACCATGCCGAGCAGGTTGCGCGATATTCGTCGGTCATCGCTCGTGAGATGGGCTGTCCAGATGAGATGGCAGAAGGGGCAAGGATTGCTTCTCGAGTGCATGACATCGGGCGAGTGAGTATTAGCGACATGATCCTTCTGAAACCGGGACCACTTACCGAGCTAGAAACCGAGATTATGCGGACTCATCCAGTGGTTGGGGCGCAGATTCTCGATGCGCTGGAGTTTCCGTGGGCTGTGAAGCCGGCGGTCCGGTATCACCATGAGCGTTTGGACGGAAGCGGATATCCTGAGGGTTTGATGGGCGAGGAAATTCCGCTGCTAGCCCGAATCGTTGCGGTGGCCGACGTAATAGCCGCCATGACGTCTGACCGACCTTATCGGTCCGCATTTTCACGTGAGGAGGCGCTCTCGGAGCTCAAGGAGAATGCAGGAGTGAAGTACGATGATCGCGCCGTGTCTGCCCTGGAGCAGGCAGTGCGGAAAGGCATAATTTGAGACGTCCTGATGTCGAGTTCAACGAGATGATCGAAGGGGGACGTGAGGATTGGAAGCCGGAATTAGAGTCATCTCGCGCCGGTGCGGAATCGGAAGAGGCTACCTTCTCATATGAGGATGAGATATCAATACAGCCCGATATCTCGAAAGCGCGACTTGTCCTGACAGAACCACGACCGGCCGGCTTTGGCGAGGTTCTGGTGACAGAGGTGTGGGGGCATCCAGAGAGTGACGAGACAGAGGTTAAGAAGGCGCCGGTGGAAGAAGCGTCAGACCGCCAGCGCAAGTGGGAGATCCGTCAGGAGCTGCGTTCGCTGGGTTTGATTCGAGAACGCCCCCTGGTGTCGTATGACGTTCGTCTCGAGCAATACTGGGGGCAGGCGAAGGATGTCATTGATTCTGCCTCAGACGCGATCCTCGATCCATATACGGAGCTGGCGGCACAATTCGCGGATGCTGATGTCGAGGGAATTCGAGAGCACGTCGCGGCAGCGCGAGAGTACGGTCGCGCCGGAGACGAACTACTGGAGCTAGGGCGGGCATACATTGTGATCGGCAGACAAAAGGATGCTCGTAGCATGTTGGAGATGGCGGCCCGTGCGGAGCCTCAGGACCCGAGGATTTGGTACAATTTAGGAGTCGTTTCACTCTTCAGTCGTGCGACGAAGAGAGCGCGGGAAGCGCTGAAAAAGGCGGTAGACCAAGCTCCTGGCGATTTTCGTTCTCAGTTAGCACTGGGCTGTGCGTGTTATCATGGTAAGGACTATGCTGCTGCTGCGGAGCACTTTCGTCGGCTGGTGGGAGCCGATGGGTTTCGGGCGACGGCAAGATCTTGGCTAGCATGCTGCCACCGAATGCAGGGGAAATGGGATGAAGCGCGAGTCGAGCTGGGCTTTTTGCAAGATGCCACGCCTGGGGACTGGGATGCGATGGCAAATCAATGTCTGGATTGTGTGGAGCGGGGAGAACAGAAGCTACGTGGGCCTATGAGAATGCGACGCCGGGCCGCTCATATGTGGAAGGCGCTAGCTGCGGTTGCCGCGGGCGGGATCTGGATCGCCTATGGTTTGGCACAAGATCTTTTTCGAGAGCAATTCCAGTGGGCTATGGTGCCGGTTTTCGTTCTGGTACTGCTTCTCATGAGAACGCTTCGACGAATTTCGGGGGGTGAGCTTCCCGACGAGTTCGGGAATGCTGAACAGGGGCTTCCATGCTGGCAAGCTACGACGTGGATGCGTCCGCGACAGTCGGAGTTTTGAGCCGCGCCATGAGGCATTTTCTTGCACTTCTGATTCTAATACTGGCACTAGGAGTTGGGGAGACGATCTCGCTTGCTGGAGGGGAGAGCATCAGCGAGTCGCCAGTAGTGATGATTCGCCTAGACGGTGCCATTGATGTACCGACAGCCGAATATCTGGAGCGGTCGTTGAAGGTTGCGCAAGAGCATCGGGCTCAATGTCTGCTCATCCTGCTCAACACACCGGGCGGACTCGGTCAGCCGATGAAGGACATGACCGAAGTCTTACTCAATTCGCCAATTCCGGCGATTGTGTATGTCTATCCGGCGGGCGCATTCGCCATCTCTGCAGGAACATTCGTTGCACTATCGGCGAACGTGGCGGCGATGCACCCTACAACAACTATTGGGGCCGCTCACCCCGTCCAGCTTTTCTCTATGCCTGATATGCCCGAGCCGGAAGTTGAGGATTCTGACGACGGCGACGAGGAAGCAGATGCCGAGCAAAAGGAACCATCGAAGAACGCAATGGTCGAGAAAATGGTCAACACCTTCGCGCTTCAGGCACGTGTGATTGCGGAGTCCCGTGGTCGTAATGCCGATTGGGCCGAAGAAGCCGTCAGGGAAAGCGCGACGCTATCGGCTCGGGAAGCCGTTGACTTAGGGGTAGTGGATCTGCTTGCGGAGGATGTGCCTGAGCTGATGGCGGAGTTAGACGGGAGAGAGGTTTCGCTTCCAGGAGGGCGCACGACCGTCTTGAGAACGGATGGGGCGCCGGTTGAGGAAGTATCGGCAAGCGTCAAGGAACGTTTCCTTCACGTTCTTGCGGATCCCAATATTTTGCTCGTCTTGCTCGTGCTGGCGGGGCTCGGCATCATGTTCGAACTCCAAAATCCCGGGGCTATCCTGCCGGGAGTAATCGGCGGCCTAAGCCTCGTTCTCTCGCTCTATTCGATGGCGGTCCTACCGGTCAACTATGCTGGAGTGGGGCTGATCGTCTTCGGAATGTTGCTGCTGCTGGCTGAGGTGAAGATTGTCTCACACGGGGTTCTGACAGTTGGGGGAGTGGCGTCATTTGTGATTGGAGCGTTGATGCTTATGGACACTTCGTTGACATCGGCATTACGAGTTTCGTGGCAAGTGATTGTCTTCATGGCGCTGTTGCTCGTCGTATTCTTTCTATTCGTGATCGGTGCGGCGATTCGAGCGCATATGCGAAAGGTGAAAACCGGGGAGCAAGGGTTGCTACATGAAAGGGGCCGAGCGCTCACGCTGCTGAATCCGTCTGGAAGCGTGTTAGTCGAAGGCGAGAGGTGGCGAGCGCGAGCGGTAGAAGGTGAGATAGCGGAGGGACAGGATATAGAAGTGGTGAGGCAAGAGGGTTTCGAGCTCATAGTTCGCCCAAGAGCGGATCGTTGAGGAGCGATCGGCCCAATTATTACGGCATTTTGAGAAAGAAAGGAGCGAGTCGCAGTGGGTAATGAAGGCTATGGACTACCGATCACCATCGCTGTTATCGCTTTCGTCTTCATTTTTCTCGCAGCTGCAATACGAATTCTACGGGAGTATGAACGAGCGGTGATTTTCCGGCTCGGTCGACTTATTCCGGTGAAAGGTCCAGGATTGATCTTACTGATTCCTGTTGTCGACAAGATGGAGCGAATCAGTACGCGAATCGAGACTATTGATGTACAACGTCAGGAAGTGATGACGAGAGATAATGTGCCCGTAACGGTGGACGCGGTCGTCTACTATCGGGTGCTGAACCCATCGGACGCGGTGGTGAAGGTTCAAAATTTTCACAAGGCGACCTATTTGATCGCGCAGACGACGCTGCGGAGTGTGTTGGGTCAGTCGGAGTTGGACGAGTTGCTTTCAGAGAGAGATAAGATCAACCAGCGACTCCAAGAGATCATCGACGAGCAGACAGAGCCTTGGGGTATCAAGGTTTCGATGGTCGAGGTGCGGGATGTTGTGCTGCCGGACACGATGAAACGGGCTATGGCCCGTCAGGCAGAGATCGAGCGCGAACGGCGAGCAAAAGTCATTAACGCTCAGGGCGAGTTCCAGGCCGCGGAGAAGCTGAAGGACGCAGCCGACATTATCTCTGCCCAGCCTATCGCATTGCAGCTTCGCTTCCTGCAGACGTTGTCGGAGGTGGCGTCCGAACACAATTCGACGACGATATTCCCGGTGCCGATCGACCTCTTCACCCCATACATCAAGAGCTTCGCTAAGACTATGGGCAAGTCGTTGGATGCGCCGAAGAGTGGTTCGGAATAGGCGGGCCTATCGGTGACGTAGAGAATCAATATATCGTTCGGCGATGACAACAGCAACATAGTCATCGAATGGTCGTGGCGGCGTCTGGAGCCCGAGGGGGATTAGGCGCCGCCATCCGCGGGGAGGGTTTTCTCGGAAGTAACGCCTTCGGCCTTGAATAGTCGAGCGATGTTCGTCAACCATAACCGCGCTAACTCGAGCGCGTTTGCTAAGGACAACGCCAATATTACGAGCGCCAGTGCGGTCTCCCAAGACAAGGGTGGCTTGCGCGTAACGCTCCAGCAGACGGGCTACTGCGTCGGCGACTTCAGCGGTCGAAACCACTGCTTGATGGATGACCTGCCCGTCTTCGTGGACGACTGCTATGCCGCACTTGTCTCTGCCGGGATCAACTGCGATGATGACATTCGGGGATGCATCACACTGGTCGCACTTCATGTTGCTTTTTCGCTCTCCGCGCAGGTCATGCGCGGAGTCTATTTACCCTATTCAGAAGGTGCGCGCGAATGCGCTGGTTGGGAAGCAACACCAGAAGCACTGCTCACGATGAGGTTAACTTCGAGGGGGCCGATTGTCCATGTGTCGGCGGCAGCGATGGCGGTAATTCGAGCCATGCCCTGCATTGATCGAAGGCGGCCAATGGCATCGAACAGCTCCTTGATCCCAATATCCCCGACTGTCCCCTGATCCGACCCAGGGCTCTCGGGCCTAGATGGATTGGGGCGGGGCATTACATTGTGTGCCCGTGCTTTCGTACTGACTTGTTCTCGAAGTAAAGTAAGTAGGGCCGACATGATCTCAGGCTCAGAAAGCGTCCCATCGACGAGTGCGTGAGCGAGCACATCGCCTCGGTGGAACACGAGGTGATTTCGAAATAATTCGAAGTCGACTCGAACGGGCTCGCCCGGATGGGTGTTGAAGACGGAGAACGCCCTTACGATAACGCCGCCGGAGTTTTGCTGAATACGTTCGGCTATGGCGTTAAGCACTTCCTCTTCGCCAAACCAGACGACTGTGTCGGCTTGAGGATCACGGACTGGTTTGCGAATAATGACGACTTCGTCGGACTCGGGCAGAGGCCGAGCCCCTACGGATATTGCTTGTTCGTGGAGGCGGGAAACGAAAGTGTCGAGATCGGATCGGATAGCTTCAATGCTGCGCCCACCTTCGACGAGTTCCCAATCGAGGGGTTGTCCGGCTCCCAGGACAATTGGAGTGAAGCGTTCGAGCGTGATGTTTCCGGCAGCCTGAGCCCTGAGATCTTCGATATCGCGCTGGAGATCGTCTTTCTTTCGGGCGAGTTCAAGCCAAGTTGAACCTAAGCGACGGACGGCGCCTTCTGCTCGTTTGAGCGCGTCTGATGCCTTCGCGAGTTCTTCCTGAGTGCTCTCCAGATCGGCATTTGCCGCCTCCAGCAGTTCCTTTGCCTCATCGAGTTCCTGTTGACGCTGCTGCAGTTCCTCTTGGGCATTTTCCCTCTGCTGTTCGAGTTCGTGCATGCTGGAATTGATCTGTTCGATTCGTTCGGCCATCTCAGCCTGCCGTTTACGCATCTCGACGACGCGAAGGAAACCATCCTTGACATCTCGGGATAGGGTCATGGCAACGACAAGCGTCATGATCGTGATGAGCATGCCGGCAAAGACGGAAATAACAATTGCAGTGTGTCGGGGGCGAAGCCCGAACAAGCTGAGACGCTTTCGCCCCATTCGACGGCCGACGATATCACCGACGTAGGCAATGACGCCACTGACGAGTACGAGAGCAACGATTAGAAGAATCCCCGAAATACCGGTCACGAGGAAGCCCTTTCTGGGCAGTGCTGTCCCAGCGAGTCATTATAGTGGTCTCGACGAGTGTGCGTCAACCTTATAGTAAGGACGGGGCAGGGTCATTGCGTTATCTTGATATGAGATCAGGAGGAGGTATCTAAGAGCATATCAGTTGCAGCAGAGGTTACAGCACCCATGGCAGCAGCGAGGCGGAAAGAGAGTTTGTTGGAGGCGTTG
>Ga0180438_10011510_pt1 | contig 10681 bp, 12 predicted proteins | sample SS_ome_12_FD_132455 | JGI IMG/M metagenome (GOLD analysis project Ga0180438, IMG submission 132455) | Hypersaline lake sediment archaeal communities from the Salton Sea, California, USA - SS_3_D_2 metaG | ecosystem: Environmental > Aquatic > Non-marine Saline and Alkaline > Hypersaline >... | reverse complement strand
TTGGCTGCGGAGCCATTTTCACGCAGCGTGGGCTTGGTGAGTACGAAACGTGGCAACGATTCAACAGCGAACACCCGCACGTCGTCGGTTTCTGCCGCGCGGACGGATCCGTCGACGGACTGTCCAAGGACACTGCCACCGACGTGCTCATCGCGCTGTCAACCATGAACCGCGGCGATAACGACGCCACGACTTCACCCTGAAGCTGAGGGTTTTGGTAACATGCGAACGACGTTGCTCTTGCTGCTGGGCACGGTCTTGCTCGGCCTGTCGGCCGGCTGCGGCCGCGAGAAGGTGGAAATGCCGGAGAATCCTACGCCTCCGCCCAAAGAGGCGCCCGGTTCCATGGAGACTGGCGAGCCCGTCGAGTCGCCGTAGAACGTGTTTGGAAATCCAAGCCCGGCGGGAATCCGCCCGTACGACGGGCCTCCGAGCCCGTCGATTTCCAGCGGTCACCTGGCCCATCGACGGCTTCGGAGAGCCGTCGTACCTGTTCCAGAACACGTGCTTAGGGTACCGAGACCGGACGACTGCTTGCCAGCACGATGCGAAGCCGCATAGGCTTCGACTCATATGGGGACAGCGTCTGGTGCGCAGAAGGGGACAGTCCCATTTTCGCTTCGCGAAAATCGGGACAGTCCCCGAGCGGCTTATACTTGCTCGACCACCCGGCGGCAGTTGGGCAGCGACGAGAGGAACAGGCTGCCGTAGGGCTTCGTGCGCACGCGGGGATCGAGAATCACCACCATGCCCGTGTCGTCCTTCGTGCGGATCAGCCGCCCGAAACCCTGCTTGAGCTTCAACACGGCCTCGGGCAGCTGATACTCGACAAAGGGGTTTCCGCCCCGGGCGCGGATCGCCTCCAGCCGGGCCTCCAGCAGCGGCCGGTCGGGCACGCTGAAGGGCAGCCGCGTGATGATCACGTTCTGCAGCGCCTCGCCCGGCACGTCGACCCCCTGCCAGAAACTGTCGGTGCCGAACAGGACCGACCGCGCGTTGCGCTTGAATGCGTCGAGCATCCGGCTCCGCGGCAGCCCGTCGGCCTGGGAAAACAGCTCCAGCTTCTGCTCGGCCAGCCAGGGCCCCAGCTCGGCGGCCACCTGCTTCATCATCTGGTAGCTGGTAAACAGCACGAACGCCCGGCCCTGCGTCCGTTGGACGTAGCGGCGGATCATCTCGACCACCCGCCGCTCGTACTCCGCTTTGGCCTGACTGGGGTCGGGCATCCCTTGCGGCAGGATCAACTGGGCCTGGCGCTGGTAGTCGAACGGGCTGCCCAGGCAGAGCGTCCCCGCTTCGCCCGCCCCGATCCGCGACTTGAAAAAATCGAATTGCCTGCCGGTGGCCAGCGTGGCGCTGGTCATCACCACGGTGGGGACCTTCTCGAACAGATGTTCGCGCAGAATGGGACCCACGTCGATCGGGGCGGCGGCCAGCTTGATCCGGCGCCAGTTGCGAGACATGGCGCGTTCGACCCAGTAGGCGGCCTCGGGAATCTGCTGGCAACGCCAGTTCTCGATCTCATCGGCCAGCACCTCGAGCCGGTTGGCCGCGGCCATGAAGTCCTGGCGCTGTTCGGCGCCGTCGAGGCCCTCGCCCGCCCGAAAGGTCATGTCGGACAGCTTGGCGAGCCCTTCGCTGAGCGGATTCGGTACGATCTCCTTCTGTCGGACGCGCCCGTTGCCGGGGGCCTTTTCCGAAAGCCAGCCGTCGACGCTTTCGAAAAAGGCCGACGCCCGATCGCGGCACTCGCTGACCTGCTTGCGAACGTCGCGCAGGTCGCGGCCGACCAGCAGCCCGCGATCGGTCCGGTCGTTGTAGAGCCGCCGCAGCACGTAATCGACCTGCCCGCTGGAGACGCTCAGCCCGAGGTGATCGCCGGCGACCGCCTCGACCGTATGGGCCTCGTCGAAGACGACCACGTGGTAGTCGGGCAGGATGCTCACCTGGTTTCGCCGCAGGGCCAGGTCGGAGAAGAACAGGGCGTGGTTGACGATCAGGATCTGGGCGTTTTGGATGCGCCGGCGGGCCTGGTAGTAGAAGCACTGCCCATAGTCGGGACACTTGCGTCCCATGCAATTGCCGTGCTCGCTGGCCACCTCGTCCCAGACGGCCGGCAAGGGGCGGAAGTCGAGATCCGACCGCGAGCCGTCGTCGGTGCGCTTGGTCCAGCCGGCAATCTGGCGGAGCTGCTCGAACTCGGCCTCGCGCGTGAAGAGGCTGGCCGAGCGCTGCAGCGCGTTTCGCATCCGCCGCCGGCTGAGGTAATTGCCGCGCCCCTTGACCAGCACGGCGGTGAACTCCAGCGGGATCACGCTGTTGAGGAACGGGATGTCCTTGTGGATCAATTGCTCCTGGAGGCTGATCGTGTGGGTGGAGATGACCACTCGGAATGGGGGGGCGTCCTCTTTCCTGGGAGCCGCCGCGGCCAGGATCGCCGGCACCAGATAGGCGAAACTCTTGCCCACCCCGGTGCCCGCCTCGACCACCAGGTGCTCCGATTCACCGATCGCCCGGCCCACGGCCTCGGCCATGGCGAGTTGCTCGGGGCGGTGTTCGTAGTTTTGCAGCCGGGCGGCGATACGGCCTTCAGGGCCGAGGATTTCAGCGGGTGTGATCATCCGATTGAAGTTACCAGGTGAACGTTCGGGCCGATAGGTGGCCGACGGTGCAATGGCGGACCGATTTCCTTTGCGGCAGCAATACTTCACCCGGGTGGTAGCTGAAGTCGCAAGACTTCAGATCTGTCACTTTTCGGCGTCAATACCGGCCAATACTCGCTGAATTCTTGCGAATTCAGCTACGAGGCGCTTGGGCCACCGACTGGGTGAAGCGTTATCTACTGTATTGTACGCTCCACCCCGCTCTTGGTATGCTGGGGGTAGTGGGTGGCTGTCGGATCTTGCCGCAGCGACCCGCTTTGAGTTGCGGCCGGTTTTGGAAGCGAGGGTTTGGATGGCGAACGAATTTCCTTGTAGCAAGTGTGGTCGGCTATTGCACCCGGGCAACGCTCCGCCGGGCCGGCGCGTGTTGTGCCCCGGATGTGGCGGGTTTTCCATGGTTCCAGATCCGCAGTCGGGCCCCGCGCCGCAGACGGGGGCGGCGATCGAATTTCGGTGCGCGCAGTGCGGCAAGCTCTTGCGGACTCCCGCCGAAACGGCCGGCAAACAGGCCAAGTGCCCGGAGTGCGGGGCCATCTCGCCGGTTCCGCTGCCGGGGGCCGGCGCGCCGCGCGTGCCTCCCCCGCCGCCGCCGCCCGGCCCGCCGAGCAGCCCGTTTGCCGCGACCAGTCCGGGGCCGGGCGCTACGGCCGACGCCGAGAATCCCTACCAGGCGCCCAGCCAATACGGGCAAATGCCGCAACCCGGCATGTCCAGCGCCTTTGCGGCCAGCCGTGTGTCGGGACCGGCGATCGGGTTGATTGTGACCGGCGCGATCGGCTTGCCGTTCCAGGCAATGGCGGTCATCTTCAATCTGTTCCACGTGGGTATCGGTGCGGCCGGAGGTGGGCCCGAGATGATGCCGATCATGCTTCCCGTCGGGTTCAACGTGGTAATGAACGCAATTGCCATCGTGATCGGCGTCGTGGTGATCATCGGGGCATTGAAAATGAAAAACCTGGAGAATTACGGGTTCGCCATGGCCGCGTCGATCATCGCCATGGTCCCGTGCATCTCGCCGTGCTGCGTATTGGGCTTGCCGTTTGGAATCTGGTCGGTGGTGGTGCTCTCCGACGTGCACGTGAAAGCGGCGTTTCGAAGCTGAAGAAGATGACTGCCCGAAATGTACCGTCGGCCCGAATATCCAACCCGTCAGGGGCGGTCCTTGACGGTGTGCCACTGCTTCGCAGAAGCAGTGCCGCTGGCAAGTCCCCACAGAGGCACTGCTTCTACGAAGCAGTGGCACACGGCGGTGAGACAAGTGGCCCAGGCCGCCGCGCGCGGTGGTTGTTTGCATTCGCGACGCTGACGTTCGGGACGCTCCTGTTGCTGCTGTGGTGGTTTGATCCGCGGCAACTGGCGCTGCCGTTGTGTGGATTCCACACGATGACCGGCCTGCACTGTCCCGGTTGTGGGATCACCCGGGCGACGCACGAACTGTTGCACGGCCGCTGCTTTGCCGCATTGCACCAAAACGCCCTCTGGGTGCTGGCCCTGCCGCTGATCGTCTACGCGGTCATGTCCGAGGTGCGCTATCTCGTTTGGGGCTGGCCGTTGTTGGGCAACCCGGCCAGAAGGCCCTGGCTGTTGGTGGGCTTTGGCGTGGCGGCGTTCGTATTCGCCGTGGCGCGGAACGTGCCGTGGTATCCGCTGAACCTGTTGGCGCCGTTGGGGTGATCTTCTTCTACGGTTGCGAAGCCGCAAGCGGCGGGCGGCTACTTGCCGGCAAGCGGCTTACTTGCTGGCGGCGATGGTGCCTTCCAGCGGGCTGCTGGCCGTGGCGTAGAGCTTCTTGGGGATGCGGCCGGCCAGAAAGGCCAGCCGTCCCGATTCGGCCGCCAGGCGCATCGCTCGGGCCATCTGCATCGGGTCCTTGGCATGGGCGATGCCCGTGTTGAGCAACACGCCGTCGACGCCCAACTCCATGGCCGTCGTCACGTCGCTGGCGGTGCCCACGCCGGCGTCGACGATCACCGGATACTCCGGATCGCCGTCCTTGAGGTATTCCAGGCAGATGCGAATGGCGTTGGGGTTCAGCACGCCCTGTCCCGAGCCGATCGGGCTGCCCGCCGGCATCACGCTGGTCGCGCCCGCCTCTTTCAGCCGCCGGGCAACGATCGGATCGTCGCCCGTGTAGACGAGCACCTGGAAGCCCTCGGCCACCAGTTTTTCGGTCGCTTCGAGAGTGGCCACCGGGTCGGGCCAGAGGGTCTTGGTGTCGCCGAGCACCTCCAGTTTGACCCAATCGGCGCCCGGGTTCTCCATCTGCGAGAGGATTTCGCGTCCCAGCCGCGCCACGCGAATCGCGTCTTCGGCGGTGAAGCAGCCGGCCGTGTTGGGCAGGATCGTGTACCGGCTCGTATCGATGAAGTCCAGCAGGTTTTTGCCCTCGGCGTCGATCAACCGCTCGCGCCGCACGGCCACCGTGATGCACTCGGTGGCCGAGATGGCCAACGCCTCGCTCATCAACTCGTAATTGGCGTACTTGCCGGTTCCCACGATCAGGCGGCTGGAAAACGTGTGGGAGCCGATCTGTAAAGGCCCTCCGGCCGAGCACTGGGCGTCCATGGTGTTAACCTCCTCCGACAAGGGTCACGATTTCCAGACGGTCGCCTTCGGCCAGCCGGTGTTCGGCGTGGCGCTGGCGGGGAACCAACTCCAGATTCACTTCGACGGCCACGTGTTTGCCGCCCAGCCCGAGTTCTTCCACCAGTTGCGCGACCGTGATGGCTTCGGCGACCTGACGCGACTGACCGTTGATGATGATTTGCACTGGTTTCTCGCCGCCGGGAGGCGGCGGTTGGACATGGGCTTGGGGTCCGGGGGAATCACTGTGAGGCACGTTTGTAACGTGCCTGGCACGATGCAATCGTGCCCCACTTCTTGTTTTCGCGATCCTTACCCCCCCGGCACCACGGCGGCTTCTCCGGGAAGGGCCGGGCGAAAACGGGTCACGTGCAGCGGCATCAACGTCTGCCGGATGGGCATGTTGGCGTTCCGCATCGCGGCGTTCCACGGCACCGCATAGGCCGCCACCTTGCCGGTGGTGATCTCCGCCACGTAGACGATCCCGTTGCCCGGGTACATCCGTTGCCCGGCCCGCTGCAGCCTCGCGATGCCGGTCACCATCAGAAACTTGGGGTTCTTGGCCGGATTGACGCCCAGATCGGCGAAGACGTTGTTGTACTCGAAAAAGGCGTTGAAGATCCCCGTCTTGCCGAGCACGGCCGCCCGGAGGTCGCCGGTGAGGAAATCGAGGAAGAACACGGCCTCGACCTCGTCGTCCAACGGCCCGGTGGCGATGGCGAACGTGTCGTAGCGGTCGGTGGCCACCGCGTGCAGCGGGGTCTGGGGCCAGAAGCCGCCGAGGATCAGACCGCCGATCAGGCCGACGGCCAGCCAAACGAACCGGTTGTGCGTTAGTGCGTGCAACATGACGCGCCTCCTCTGTAGTCCCAGGGAAGTCTTGCCCAGACGCCGACGACCGGAACACGAACACCCCCTCGTTCTGGCCACCCCAAGATTGTCGCCGGCATCTTCCGTTATCATACTCCTATTCGACCGGGGTTTCCAGACGTTCTTTCCCCCAGTTCTTCCCGCCGCGGACACCCCCTTGTTTCGCTAGGTCCCCCAAAATACGCGGCTTTTTCCGCAAGCCCGGCCACTTGCAAACCAAAACGAATCGGTCGATAATCGCTATCCTTGCGACCAGTCGAAAACGTATCTCGAAGGAGTTTAGCATGGCGACAATCAACGTGGCCCTGATCGGGCAAGGCTTCATGGGACGTTCGCACTCCAACGCGTGGGGCCAGGTGGCCAGGTTCTTCCAGCCGCCGATCAAGCCCGTGATGCACACGGTCTTTGGTCAGCCGGAAGAGAATCCCCAGGCCTTTGCCGAGAATTGGGGCTGGCAGAACGCCTCGACCGATTGGGGGCAATTGGTCAACTCGCCCGAGATCGGACTGGTCGACGTGGTCACGCCCAACTACATGCACGCCCCGGTGGCCAAAGCGGCCATCGCCGCCGGCAAGCCTTGTTCCTGCGAGAAGCCGATCGCCGGCACCCTGGCCGACGCCCGCGAGATGGTCGAGTCGGCCAAGGCGGGCGGAGTCAAGACGTTCGTCTGGTTCAACTATCGCCGCGTGCCGGCCGTGGGCCTGGCCCACCAGTTGGTCCGGGACGGCAAGCTGGGCGAGATCCGGCACGTGAGGGCGGCCTACCTGCAAGACTGGGCCGACGAATCGATCCCGCTGTTGTGGCGTTTCGAGAAAGAGCTGGCCGGCTCCGGGGCCCACGGCGACTTAAACGCCCACATCATCGACATGACCCGCTTCGTCACCGGGCAGGAAATCACCGAGATTGCCGGAGCGATTGCCGAGACGTTTATCAAGGAGCGCACCTTGGCGGGCGGCGTGGCCGGCGGGGGAATTGCCGACGGCGGCTCCGCGTCGGCGGGCAAGGGCCCCGTGACCGTCGACGACACCGTGCTGTTTCTGGCTCGATTTTCCGGCGGCGCCGTGGCCAGCTTCGAGGCCGCCCGGCAGGCCACCGGAAACCAGAACCGCAACACCTTCGAGATCAACGGCACCAAGGGCGCGCTGAAGTTCGACTTCGAGCGGATGAACGAGCTGGAATACTACGACGCCACGCTGCCGCGGGCGGTGCAGGGGTGGACGAACATCATGTGCACCCATGGAGGCGATCACCCCTACGTTGCCAACTGGTGGCCCGACGCCCATATCATCGGCTATGAGCACGGGTTCACCAACCAGGCCTACGACATCATGAAGGTCCTGGCCGGGGAAGAGCCCACGGTGCCCATTCCCGACTTCGAGGACGCCTACCAGACGCAGCGCGTGCTGGAGGCGTCGCTGCTTTCGGCCACCGAAAGGCGGCCGGTGAAGCTGGACGAAGTGAAGTGACTTTTTGCGGGCTGCGAGCCTGCCCCCTCGGGGCCTGCTGATTATTCGTCGCGCGACGAAGGGCGCCATGGTAGATGGAGACTTCCATGGCGCCCATTTTTTTTGGGGCGTCGTTGAACCGATCGGACGTGTCGAGCGACCTGTAGATGGTTTGATGAGCGGACGAGAGCGTATCGACGACCAGTTGCTGGTGCTACGGTGCCAGCAGGGAGATCCGGCCGCGTTCGACCGGCTCGTGGGGCGCTGGCAGGAGCGCCTCTGGCGGCACGCCTGGCGGTTGACCGAAGACGAAACGGCCGCCTGGGACGTGCTGCAAGAGGCCTGGATCGCGATCGCCCGGGGATTGCGCCGCCTGGAAGACGAGGCCGCCTTTCCCGCCTGGGCCTACCGGATCGTCAGCCACAAGTGTCGCGACTGGGTGCGCCGCGAAGCCCGGCGACGCCGCACCGATCGGACTTACACCGAACGGGCCCAGGCGGCGGGCGAGGAGGCCGGCCAGCGGCAGCAGCGGTGCGCCGGGTTGAAGGAAGCCGTGGCCCAGCTGCCCCACCGCGACCGCGCCATCCTCTCGTTGCGCTATCAGGAACAATTCGACACGGCCGAGATCGCCGGCATCCTGGGCGTTCCGGAAGGCACGGTGAAGTCCCGGCTGCATTACGCCCGAAAACGCCTGCGCCAATATCTGGAGGAAAACGATGATGAGTGAATCGAACCATCTGGAAAAAGCCCTGGCCGAAAACGGGACCTTCGACCCGGCCAAGGCAAAAGAGCTGAAACAGAAACTAGTCGGCAGATTCACCGCCGGCGTTCGCAAAGTCGAGCGGTATCTGTGGGTCTATATGTGTCTGTGTTGCTGGCTGCTGGTGTTCACGCTCTTTCAGTTCATGCAGAGCGTCACGACCAAAGCCCTGCTAACCTACGGCCTGCTGACGTTGATCTTCTTCGAGACGACGATCCTGATCAAGCTCTGGTACTGGATCCTGAACAACAAGATCACCGTGATGAAGGAGATCAAGCAACTGCAGCTTGGCGGGCCGGCGGCCGAGGAGGCGGACGTTTCGGAGAGACAAAACAAAAGGCTGGAAGGGCCGCTGCGGGGGCTTTCGCGCTGGGAGCGGACCGTCTGGTATATCGTGCTGATTGGCGGCGGTGCGGCGATCGGCGCCGTCAAGGGCGGCGATTTGCACTGGTCCTCGGCCCGCGGCGCCAGCTTAAACGCCAACGGAACCGTCACCCTGGAAGCCGACGGCAGCGGAACCGCCGTCGCCGAGATGTCGTTCGTCTACCAGGGCCTCCATTCGATCTCCTCGTTCAACTACTACGCGCCCAAGGAAACGAAGGTGCACTTTGCCGACAGCCGGGGAAAAGAGCTGCCCTGCACCGTGTCGCCGCAAGGCGATCATGTTCACTACCAGGGGCAACTGAACCGGACCGCCTATCCCGGCCAGCGTTTCACCTACGTCCGCACTTCGGAGAACCCCCGCTTCGCCACGCGGGAAGGAGACGTCTGGACCTACTCGACCGACTACACCTACGGCTATGGAACCAACGAGCTGGCCGAGACCGTGGTGTTGCCGGAGGGGGCCGAAATCGTCTCCACGACTCCGTGGCCGGTCGAGACGTTCACGCTGGCCGACCGGCCGGCCGTGCGCTTCGAGGCCACGCGGGGTGCCAACGAGTTGTTCGCCTACACGGTCCGATATCGGCTGCCCACCGAACCGTCAGGTGGACAGAACCAGCGTCAAGGCGGTCAAGACTAGCATGAACGTGACCATCAGCTCCTCGCGGGTCACACTCAACTTCCCTTTCATGGCTTGTCCCTGAGATGGTGTGGTCGGGAATCAACTCGTACGACGGGCCTCCGAGCCCGTCGATCTCCGGCCGCTAGCTAACGCGTCGACGGCTTCGGAGAGCCGTCGTACCCAGCTGATGCGTCGCCGGCTTCGGAGAGCCGTCGTACCTGGCTGGCGCGTCGCCGGCTTCGCAGCGACGTCGTACCTGTTTCAAAAACACGTTCTACCATCACAGATCGGTCAATCGTTATCCTTTCGCCCGAATAACGCGGACGCCCATTATGACCGATACGGCCGCTATGGTCCGAAAATCCGATAAGGTTTGCCAATCGCGGCGGTACGCGTAGCTCGGACCGCGTATTTCTTCGCTAACCGTAAAAGCTTGCCACCGTCAGGCCCGTCCGGCGGCGGACCTGTTCGGCCAGGGCGTCGACTTCGGGGTCGGCCAGCGCGGTGACCCAGCTTTCGGCGGGCCGCCGGGCGACGGTGTGGATCTGCACCAGCTTGATCTGCCCGCCGGCCGCCACGATCTCCTCCAGCCGCCGGCAGTAGGCCTCCTGCTCGTCCGGCGGGGGCGGCTGGCTGCGGAGCCGGGCGAACAGCGACTGGATCACGATCGGCCGAACGATCGCCGCCTGGCGCAGATTGTCGAGAATCTGTCGATACGCAACGGTGGTGCAGGCCACCTGCCGATAGTAGGCCTCGGTGCCCGCGTCCAGTTTCGCCCAGATCTCCCCGTTGGCGGCGTCGAGCGTCTCCAGCGCGCGGCGAACCCGATCGTGGTGAAACATGCTGGCATTGGTGATCAGCACCAGTTTCACGTCCGTCAGGCCGCGGCGGCGGCGAACTTCCGCACACACCTCGACGACTTCCCCGAAGACGGCACACAGCGTCGGCTCGCCGTCGCCGCTCAGCGCGATGTCGCGGAGCCGCCGCAACGGCTCGGGCGTGTCGACGAACTTCGTTTCCCGGTAGATCCGACCGGAGGCGACCAGTTCGATCATCTGCTCCAACTCGTCGCGGAGCCGGTCCAGTTCGATGGGGCCTCGCTGGCCCGGTTCGCGGCGATCGACCTGGCAGTAGATGCAGTTGAAGTTGCAGAGCTTGTCCCGGCTGAGATTCACGCCGATGGAGATCCCGCCCGAACGCCGGCTCAGCACCGGATAGACGTAGCGATTGGCTTGGAAGCTGCGCTGGTGCGCCCCGAACAGCGAGCGGCCGGAGTCGCGCGGAGAAGGCTTCTTCATGCTTGCTCGGTGGGGCCGCCTTGTCGGACGAAAGCGCCGTGCGATGTGGCGTCCACGGC
>Ga0180438_10011508_pt1 | contig 10681 bp, 11 predicted proteins | sample SS_ome_12_FD_132455 | JGI IMG/M metagenome (GOLD analysis project Ga0180438, IMG submission 132455) | Hypersaline lake sediment archaeal communities from the Salton Sea, California, USA - SS_3_D_2 metaG | ecosystem: Environmental > Aquatic > Non-marine Saline and Alkaline > Hypersaline >... | reverse complement strand
CCCCCGAGATCGCGCCGGGCGCCACCGTCACCGACCCATACACCACCGTCGGCGCAACGACCGCCCCGACCGCCGAGATCGCGACCGGCGTCATCGTCAGGCTAAACGCTACCGTTGGATCAACGACCGCCCCCACGGCCGAGGTCGACGTCGGCGTCACTGTCAGGCTGCCCAGCACCACCGTCGGCGCGACCACCGCCCCAACCGCCGAGATCGCGACCGGCGTCACCGTCACCGACCCATACAGCACCGTCGGCGCCACAACCGCGCCCACAGCCGTCACCTCGCCCGGCGTCATTGCCAGCGAGCCCAACACCACCGTCGGCGCAACCACCGCCCCGACCGCCGTCACCTCGCCCGGCGTCACCGTCACCGACGCGTAAAACGGTCCGATCTCTGTGCTGTCATCCCTCAGCACAAACTCGTCCAGATAGATCGTGCCGCTCGTCGTCGCCTCTATCCCGCTGCACGCCCCGAGCTGCGCGTTGTCCGGTTTTGTCCGGTTATACAGATCGAGCCCCGTCTTATTCTCCTGCTGGGCCCCATCGATCCACAGCGTCATCTCGCCATCATTCGCCGCCGCGCCTGACGCGTACTCGATCAGCACCTCGATATAATGCGCCGCATCCGTGATCGTGTACGAGGATGTATCTTGCCAAGAGCCATTGTCGTCGTACACCCGGCTGCGAATGTTATAGTCCGGGTCATCCCAACCGAGCTCGACCAGGACCCGGCTATTGCCGCTGTTACGCATCCTGCACACGTTAAACCCGGTCCCATCGTTGATCGTGATCCCGTTCACGTCCAGGTAGATCCGGAACCGGTACGAGGACGACGTCAGCGTGGTAAAATCCACCTGCCCATAGATCGCCGTCGTGTCATCGATCACCGCCTGCATCCCCCCCGAGCTGCTGGCCAGCGCCGCGCCCCCGGCCTGGCTCAAGTCGCCGCCATCCGTCACCCTGCTATCGTATTCCGAGAGATCGCTCTCGTGCCGGATATTGAAAATCTCAGCCACGCAACCGCTCCCGTGCGTTCTCTGGATCGTCCTCCGGCCACACAAAGCCTTTCGGCAGCCTGCCCGTCAGCATGGCCAGGCTCCCGTCCCGGTTCACGTGCACGTACACCGGCGGCAGCTCTACGTTGCTCAGGCTCGCCGCCGCGTCCAGCGCCGCCTTGACCTGCGCCGCCGGCCGGCCGCTTACCTGCTCGTGTGTCAGCGCGATCCGAGTCCGGTCGACCGTCAGCTCTGCCGCCGACCGGTCGCGCTTCTCGGGCTTGTGCGTCCCGACCGCATTCAGCGCCATCAGCCGCCCCACTCCACAGCAGGCACCGCCACCGCCTCCCTCACCTCTGCCTCCAACCCCTCCAAATCCCCCTCCGGCCACCTATCCGCCCACGCCTCCGGGTTCGCGTTCACCCTCCCCAACCGCTCTTCTCCTTGCTCTCCGTGTCTCCGTGGTAGGTCTCCTAACTTCACTTGGCGGACCAACTCCGCCAGCCCCTCCTCCGTCGTGATCCTGGCCAGCGTCGTCTCGTGCACCCGCGCCCCACGCGCCCGGAACAATTTCGCGTACCGCTTCGCCCTCGCCTCCATCTCCAGCGTGTACCAATAGCACAACTTGTAATCCGGCCACGCCTCCCAGCCATCCGCCGGCAGCAGCAGCACCCCCGGATTGCCCGGACACACGTTAAACTGCCGCCCCGTCTCCGTCCTCGCCGGCACATCCCCCCGCCGCCACATAGACAACGCCACCTCCCGATGGGGCCGCCTCAATACGATCAGATCGGGCAAAATCCCAATGTCCAGGATCGCCTCCAGAAACCCCTTGTTCACCACGTGCGAGGTCTCCACGTACACCCGCTCTTCGATCCCCGCGATGTAGGGCAGTTTCTTCTCCAACCAAAACCGGTACGCCGTCCCTGGCTCCCCCTGCGCCAGCTCCAGCGCCTCCGAGAACCTCGGCACCGGCTCGTGCTCCACCCGCACCCCCTCCAGGTTCAGCGAGCGCAGCGCCAGCGCCAGGTACCCCGTTCCACACCGGCCGGGCGAGCAGCACAACACGATCCGCTGATCCGCAAACGAAAGCGCCGGCGCCACGTACCGCCCCGACGCCCCCCGCTGCTCCGCGTCCATCAGCAGCCGCTGCACCGTCCGCAGGTCCACCTCGTCATAATGCGAGCATGGGCAGCCGATCGCCGCCCACACTCGAAACCCCGCCTCCCGGGCCCGCTTGCAAAACGCCAGGTCATGGCCCAGCGTGCTCACCCCGTCCTCGTCCACCACCTCGTAAAACGGATTCCGCATCGCCAGGTGTTCCAGCACCCGCCGCGCGATCAGGATGCACCCCGTCCCCCCCTCCGCGATCTCGATCACCGGCTCTCGCAGAGGAATGTACCCGTCCAGCCGCTCCCCCCGCTCGTTCTCCAGCCCGATATTCCACACCACCGGCTTGCTCGCCTGATTCCCGTAATTCCAGATCGCGCACGGAAACACCACCACGTCCAGGTCCCGCTCGATATAATCCAGCGGATTCCCCTGTGGCACCACGTCCTGGTCCATCGTCAGCAGCCAATCCGCATCACCCTCCAGGAACCGCCGCACGATCCGATTCCTGTTGTGCGTCACCGGCTTCCGATTCCCCCAGCCCAGCCGCACCTGGTACCTGGTCTCCCGCGTCAGCGTCTCCAGCGCCCAATTGCGCTGTTCCATCCGCACGTGCCCCGTGCTCAACACCACGATCTCGACGATCATTGTCCTCCAGCTCCTCTGATCGCTCTCCCTCCCCCTCGCCCATCGGAATGGGCGAGGGGGCCGGGGGGTGAGGGCCTCTTACAACCTATACGCCCCGCTCCCCTTCAAAATGTGCAACCCCAACGGCTTCCGCGACAAACTCCGCAGCAGCGCCGTGTACCACAACCGCGCGATCTCGAGCGCCTGGCCCCGCAGTTCCCGCTCTCCCCTCTTGACCTGGTGCACCGGCCGCCTGGCCAGCGTCCACGCCTTCGGGTCCAACCGCCGCGCCTGGCCCAGGTAAAACCGCACATCCCGCGCCCCGTGCGCGTTCACCCCCTCCAGCGCGTCCACCTCCCCCTCGACCACGTCCTGGATATAGTCGATCATGGCCGGGTACATCTGGTCCGGGTCCACCGCATAGTACACCCGCGAATGATCCCCGCGCTCTTCCGGCACAGCATACTGCAACACGTCCATACTGTCCTCCCACCCCCCACGCTCTGGCCGAGTCGCGGACTCGGCGTCACGACTCGTTGATCCGGATTTCCAGGTTTTGCAGCGTCAGCGTCTGCCCATCCGACACCGTCCGGTCGCTCGTCAGGTCCCAGTACACCTCGACCTCCCGGCTCGCCACCGTCGCCGTGTCGTCCAGCAGCACCGCGTACCGCGCCCCGTCCCCGCTGGAGGGCAAATTCCCGCCGCTGGCCGTCCACACCACGTCCTTGATCTGCACCAGCGCCCGGTCATTCCCATCGTCCTCGGTCAGCGTGTCAAAATCCGTGCTGTTCCGCGTCAATTGGTATCCGCCCGTGGTGTAACCGTTCCCCGCCGCGATCTCGGTCAGCTCCGTGAACGTGTTAATGTCCGCCCCCGGTGCCGTCGCGCTCGTGCACAGGGCCACATACAGATTCGTCTCCGCGCTCGCCCCTCGAAACCGTATCCCCAGCGCATTGTACTTGCCCCGATTCGTCCATCCTGCCATCCTGACCTCCTGCTCTATTGCTCCGCCGAGTCCGCGACTCGGCGCCGCTAATCTCTCTTAGCGGACTGTAGGGCGGGGTCATCCCGCCCCTACACCAACTCCCTCACCCGCCGCCTGATTATATCCACCGTCGCCGGTCCCACCCCTGGCACCCCACACAGCGCCGCGTCCGTCGTCCGCTCCACGTCCCAGATCGTCCGGTACCCTGCACCTCTCAGCAGCTCCAATCTCGACTCCGTAAACGGCAACCGCTCCAGGCCCATCTGTTTTCGCTGCGCCGTCAACCAGCGCCGCATTCCCCTCATCTTCCCTCGAAACCCCGGCTGTCCGTGCCACGCCCTGATCTGCGCGTCCGCCACCCAATTCACGTCGATCGTACTGTTCCACCGGTCATCCAACGGCTGCAAAATTTCCCCCCACTCCGGTTCGTCCCACATCTCGTTTGCGATCGCCTGTTGGTACCACGGTTCGCTCCCTGGGCCTCGCCGGAACACCTCCCGGAAAAACTGCCGCACCCGGTCCCCGTTTCGGATCACCATCACCCCTGTATTCCAATGCGCCGGCGGCCCCGGATGCCTGACGCACCCGATCCAGCAACCCCGCCGGCCCCCGCCGGCCGTCCGCACGTCCTCATTGCCTACGATCAGCGCGTCCGAGTCCACCCACACCAGCCACCGCGCCCCTGCGTTTAGCAGCCACTGAATCACCTGCCACCCGTCCCAATACCTGTGCCACTCCCGGGGGGCAAACGTCCCATGATACACCTCGAGATCGAACCCGTGCCGCTTTGCGTATGCCTCATGCAACCCGCCTGACAACCGCAGCAAAGGCGCGTAATAATGGCTCGCCTGCTGTACGATCACATCTCGCTCTCGAGCGCACTCAATAGAGGCGCCCAAAACCGCTCCACCGTACTGTCCCACGTGTAATCCTCCTGCACCCGATGCATTCCCACCCGTGCCGCCGACGCCCGAAACGTGTCCGACCACCTCGACACAACCCGCAGCGCCTGCCAGATACCCTCCACCGAGGGCACCGATGCCCAGCTCTGCAATGGCGTCCAGGCCAGTTGAACCGGCGGCACACAAACCCCATTCCACGTCAACTCTGACATGCTCGCGAACCCCGTCGTGATCACCGGGCACCCGCACGCCTGCGCCTCCACGATCGGCAGCCCGAACCCTTCCGTTCTCGAGGCCGCCAGCAGCACGTCCGCCGCGCTGTACACCAGCGCCAGGTAATCCGCCGGCAGCCCCATCGCGTACGCGTACCGGTCCACAAACAGCACCTTGTCCCGTATCCCGAGCCGCTCTGCGATCGCCGGTAGACTGAACCCACCGTGCGCCCGCGTCCAATCGCAGTGGATGTACAGCCTGGCCGCCGGGTTCGACTCTGCAAACCGGGCGAACGCCGTCATCTGCTCCGGATACGCCTTCCTCGACGGCGCGCTCGAATTCGCTGCCACCATCGCCGCAATAAAGCCCTTCTGCGGCCATCCCAGCGCCCGCCGCGCTGCCTGGCGATCCCGTGGGGTGAACACCTCCGTGTCCACCCCCAACGGCAGATACATCGTCTGTTCCACCCCTGCCTCGTCCAGCAGGTTCGCCCCCCACTGGCTGTACACCGCCGCCACGTCCGTCGTCCGCGCCCGCTCCACGACCCGAGGCGCCGCCGGCGACGTGTCCACCGGCATCCACATCACCCACCTGCACTCTGGCCGCTTCGACTTGATCCGCGCCGCGTAATCCTCTGGCAGCACCCAGATATCGTGCACAGAGATCACCACGTCCGCCTGAAAATGATGCACATGCGCCCCGATACAATTCGACCCGAACGAGCTCAACTCGCTCTGATCCGGCAGCGCTGGGTACATCCGCACGTCCCCCATCTCCAGGCTCGACCCCTGTAACCCGAACCACGCGAAATTCCCGATCTCGTGCCCCATCGCCTGAAACCTCGGGATCAGATTCGCCACCGGCACGCTGTACCCTGTGTGCGCCCACCAGGCGTTGCTACTAAACAGTATCCTCAACTTGTGTCCTCCTTGGCGGAGGGCGGAGAGGTGGAGGACATCCCCTCCCCGCCACTCCTCGATCAAAACATAGCTCAAGCCGAGTCCGCGACTCGGCGCCGCTAATTACACTTGGCGGACCAACTCCCCCCCTCCCCCGCTGCGAAGACTGGCAGGGGAGGGGTCGGGGGTGGGGGCTATCCGTCCTGATCCGTCCACGTCCCCGTCGTGCTCAACGGCAGCCACCCGGCCCCATCGCTCACCAAGAGAATAGCGTCATACTGCGCGCCATTCCCAATGTGATCGTCGGCCGCATTGGTCTCTGATAAAATCTGCTCCCCGCTGGCCGGCGCAATGTACACCGTCTGATTATCCTGCACCAGGAACCCATAGACCAGCCCCTCGGCCGCGCTGGGCAACGTCACCGTGATCGCCCCGCTTGCCCCGTCGTTCGTAAACCACGCGCCGCTCTGGGCCACCGTCGGCGTAAACGAGGCCGTTTGGTCGATCAGGTATTGCTTGAATCCCCATTCGCCGCTGACCGTTACCACGCCGTCGGTCCCGTTCTCCAGGACCTCGTCATTCTCCAGCGTGATATCGCCGTTCAGCTCTGTCGTACTGTCGAACCGGACCGCGCCGTCCACCTCGAGGAGCCCCTCCACGTACGCGTCCTCGCCATTGATCGTCGAATCCGCGACCCCGTCCCCGACAAAGAGATTCCCCGTCGAGACCACCAAGCCCTCGCTCGCTCCCACGGTCATCGTGATGTACCCGTTCGTCGCGTTCGAGATCGTCTCGTCGTTCGCCATCGTGATCACGCCCACTTGGAGGTCCATCCCGCCGCCGTTCGGAAACACCGCCACAGGTGTCGCTGCGTCTCTGACCTCGAACAGGTTCGACACGCCCGAGCTATCCACCACGAACGCCGGCGTCGCCGTGGCCACCGCCGTCGCCGCGGCCACCTTCCCTGCCCCGGTCACCGACATGTCGCCCGTGATCGACATGTCGCCCGTGATCGCCTGATCCCCGGTCTGCGCCACGGCGCCCCCGTCGTTCACCGCCCACACCCGCGTCCCCGCGTCCCTGACCTCGATCGCCGCGCCCAGGCCCGCGTTATCCACCACCAGCGCCGGCGTCCCCGTCGGCAGCGCCGTCGGCCCGCTGATCACCGCGTCCTCTTCCACCCGTAGGTGATGCTCCACCCGCAGATTCCCGACCCGGCCCCAACGCACCCCCAGCGCCCCGACCTCCCCGCTCTCCTCAAACGGCACATCCTGCGGCAGCAGCAGGCCCGCGATCGCCACGATCAACGCGATCACAATCCCACCCACCACCAGCGCCGTACGCCGCTTCTGCGTCCTATCCATCTATCTACCTCCATAGGGGAGGAGCATGCTCCTCCCCCTTGTGCCCCTAACTCACCTTAGCGGACCAACCTCTTACCTCCCCCCCGTGGTTTGTACGGGGGGGATTGAGGGGGGCCTCTTTAGCTGATCGTCGGGCTCGCGTACGACCCACTGGTGTCGATCTCGACCAGCACGCCGTTGGTCCGGTCCTCGCCGATCCCCACCCCGAACTCGATATACACCACCACCAGGTGCGTCGGCAGATTCACCCAATTCCCGTCGACCAAGGTGAATCCAAACCCCACGTTCGGATCGATCCGCACCCGCAGCGGGTTTCGCGGGTCCCCGGGCCCGTACGTCTTGAACGCGCCGTAATAGTTCGTCGGCACGCGAGGCGTCAGCCACACCCGGCACACGCCATAGTCCGTCTCGACGTATCCAAAGTAATCAGAGACCTCAGTCACCTGCGCCCGCTCGACCGCCGAGCTATGGTACACGATCCCCGGCCACTCTGGCGCCTTGAACCCCGTCAACGCCGTCCAGCTTGACGCATCGGTCCGGCTCGCGATGATATCAAAGGGGCTCGAATGCCCGTGCTCCTGGAGGTGCTCGATCGTGGTCCCCAGGTTCGCGTCCGAGATCGCCGCGTGCCGCAGCAAGTGCGTGTGCGAGCTGGTGAACGCCTCGCCCTCCGGACTCTCTGGAGGCACATAGGTCGAATCGGTCGCACCTGCGTCACACACCGGGACGCTCGCGTTCGCCGTGCTCCCCACGGTCTCCCCTGTGCTCAAAAAGAACCGGGTCAGCAGTTTCTGCTGCCACAGCTTCCGCGCATCCGTGATCACGCTCCGCACGTCCGCGTCCAGCTTGTTCCGCCTGGCCTTCCGCAGATACCGCATCGTCCAGCCCAGCGCCCGGTCATAAGGCTTCAACGGCAGCATGTGCCCCGTGGTCGCCCCGCGCTTCGGCGAGGGGGTCCCGTACTCGCTCGCGTCCTCGAACCCGTTGCTCATCCCAATGGGGTACTCTAGCTCTGGCTCGTCCTGCACTGCGAACAGATCGCCATAGTGCAGCATACTCAGCAAGCTCGCGTTCATCATACGCAGCCCGGTCTGGAGGTCCGCCACCATCCCCTCGATGCTCGACCCATCCGCCAGCCGCGCCTTCAAAATCTCTGTTTCATCCCAAAGAGACGGAAACGCCGTCTCCCTGAGATCTGCAAATCCCAATGTTGCCATCGTCTATCTCTCCTGTCGTGCTGTGCTCCTCACGAAACACGCAACACGTAACACGTCTTTAGGTGATCACCGCGATGTCATAGGTCCACGGGGCCACGTAAACGTTCGCCGCACTTTCCGCGTACCCGATCACCCAGATATAGTCGTCCGCCGCCGTCGCCGCCGCGTCCGCCAACTTGCCCGCAGTCACCGACGAGTACATCAGCCCGCCCGGCGTCAAACTCGAAAACCCGGTCACCGGGCCCAGCGTCACCACGTCCAACCGGTCCGCACTCGCGAAACTCGTCTTCCCGTCCGGGCCCGCCACCGCGATCCCGATCGCGCGGACACTGGCCTCCCCGTCCGCATCCGCCGCTTCGACGTCCCCGTCGCTGGCCAGGTACACCGCCATCCCGGCGGTCACCGTCCCGCCCGCATCATATCGCCGCACAACTGCGCCCGGCAAAGGCCGGACATCCGCAGCCGTAACTGTTACATCTGCCATCGTTCTGGCTCCTTTTCTAGCGTCTAACAAATCCCGTGATTTATTAGCGTCTCGTAATGCGCTCTTTTCTTGCTCTCGCCGAGTCCGCGACTCGGCCTAAATTCCAAACCGCCGCGCGATTCCTGCCTGATCCGGCTCCTGCTTCCCCCCGCCCCTCGCCGCGCTGTTCACGTCCGGCTTCTCTACCGACTTGATCAAATACGGCCTCGCCTTGGCCAGCGCCTTCAACGCCTTCTCGACCCCGGACACCTCTCCGTCCTCGATCGTAATCTCTGCCAGGTCCGCCAGCCCGTACGCATCCTCCGGATTATGGAACCCCAGCGCCGCCGCCGTTCGCTCGACCGCCCCCCGCAAGATCAGCGTCTCCATCTCCTGCTCCAGCGCCTGCAACCGCGCGTCCTTCTCTGCGGCCTCCGTGCGCAACCGCTCCACCTCGTCCATCTCGGCCCGCTTGCGCTTCTCCTCTGCCGCCGCCGCCTTCTTGAGCTCTGCCCTGGCCTCCCTCAACTGCTTTGCGAGATCGCGCTCGCTCTCTCGCTGCTGCCGGATCGTCGCCAGCGCCCGCTCCGCGTCAAACTCTTCGCCGTCCAGGTCCACTTGTCCCTGCTCGACGTCCTCTGTCCCCTCTTCGAGCCCTTGCTCGTTTCGCTCTTCCTCGCTCACCAATTCCTCCTCGGGGCACTCGCCCCCGCGCGGCACCTCTCCGCGACTTCTATCCATCTAACTCCCTGGCTCCCGGCGAGTCCGCGACTCGCCGCGTCCGCCAAGACCAATTAGCGGCACTTCAAAAAAGCCCGTCCCGCCAACAATGCACCAGACACCCCAGCGTACAACCCACTGCACACGAGAAGCGGAATATGCAGTGGTCTACCGGCCCTAGTCGCCAGATTCTCCCAGGTAAGCGGAATCCCCCGAACCACGAGAACGAGAGGATGGTCCAGGTCGTAGAAAATCCAAACGCCCAGGCTACAAACGAGGACGACCAGTGTAATAGCTCGTCTACGATTGCCAACCGTAGATATTGATTCACTTGACATTCTGCCGACGTTCATGCTCCACGCACCCAAAGTCGCTCTTGGTAGGTTGATTGAGTATGCAGCAAAGCCCATAGCTGTCAGCGCCCTCTGTACTGATAAGGCCCCAATGCGTACATTTGCCGCACCGCGAGGCGTCTCTTGCGGCTTCCCACAACTCTCGCCAAAATTCAATCTCTGCCGTCGAGGCACATCGCCAGTTTGGATCGTATTCATCCATCCACTGCTCGAACTGTCCGTCTCGTGTAGGCTGATATTGAATCAGACCGTCAACTTCTCGCCACGGATTCACACTACCGCCAGATCAGCAATCGCTGCCGGGGAGAGCGCAGAATCAAACAGCGCACCGTGAGACAAATAACCGCTCCATACAAGGGTCGGTGTTATGTTGCCTGCCCCGATCACCGTTGTGGTGCTTGCCAATGTGCCCACCCAGGCTCCCAAGGTCGTCTGTGTCGTTCCTGCCTGCGTACCATTGTAGTATGCAATCGCTTGATCATCTGTTGCAGACCACGTAAGCCCCAGGCACATCCAATCAGTGCTAGAGTATCCTCCTAAGACTATAGCCTCCACTGTGCCGTTTGCCACATAACTCCAGGCCAGCGTGTTATTTGATACCGCCTTAATAATCTGTATACGATTGTTGATGTTATTCCATATCGTAATACACTGGCGTTGTGCGCCATCCGTCCACACACCTACTCCAGAGACTCTAGCCCAGACCAGCACTGTGCCCTCTGCGCCGTTGAATGCCGTTGCAAGAGTAGTGCTATAGATGTTGCAATAATCACTCGTACCGTTGTAAAGTGGCGCTGTGTTCCCATCCCCGATGCCCGCCGCCGTGCCCAT
>Ga0180438_10011507_pt1 | contig 10681 bp, 10 predicted proteins | sample SS_ome_12_FD_132455 | JGI IMG/M metagenome (GOLD analysis project Ga0180438, IMG submission 132455) | Hypersaline lake sediment archaeal communities from the Salton Sea, California, USA - SS_3_D_2 metaG | ecosystem: Environmental > Aquatic > Non-marine Saline and Alkaline > Hypersaline >... | reverse complement strand
GCCGCCCCATAGCATGGTGTCCGGCCCGAAATCCCCGCAAAGTTGTGATCACCTTCTGCGACAAGCGGCCCGCTTGCCCCGAGGATCCTTCTTGTCTCAAGTAGGAAATCTGCTGAATCCTTGCACAAAACGACAGAACCCCCTATGATGTTGTGCCTATGTGGGTTGTCAAGCCCCGAAAAGGAGCGTGAAGATGACTGCCGCAGATGTTTCTTTGACGATTCATACGATTGGGGATGACCCCGCAGTACGGTTCGCCGGGGAGGAGTTGGCCAGGTACTTAGGGCGGATAACGAGCCGCGGGGTAGGCCTCGGTTCGTGCGAAACGCCTGGCGTCGCGGACGGCCTCTACATTGGTCCGATGGCATCCTTTCCGAACATTGTCCTGCCCGAGGTGGCCCAACCGAGCTTGGACGACGCTATTGCCATCGATGTTGTCGGTGCAAGGGGCACCCTTGCAGGCATAAACGGGCGTAGCGTGTTGCTGGCCGTGTATCGCTACTTGACGGAACTAGGGTGTCGCTGGGTTCGCCCCGGCCCCGACGGCGAGTTCCTGCCGGCCATCGACTGTCTCCCGGCGGTGAAAGTAGAAGAAGCGGCGTCGTACCGACATCGAGGCGTTTGCATCGAGGGGGCGGTGGGCTACGAGCATGTGCGAGACATGGTAGACTGGCTGCCGAAGCTCGGATTCAACAGTTACTTCATGCAGTTCCGTGAGGCACACACGTTTCTTGACAGGTGGTATTCACGTGCCGGAAATCCGTATATCGAAGGCGAGCCCCTGTCTTTGGACGCGGCGCGACAGTACACCGCGGATATCGAGACGGAAATCAGTAAACGGGGTTTGCTTTATCACAAAGTCGGTCACGGCTGGACCTGCGAGCCGTTCGGCGTCCCCGCGTTGGGCTGGGAAAAACAGGTGCACGAGCCCGACGCGGCGGTCGCCAAGTTTCTGGCGCAGGTAAACGGCGAACGGACGTTTTGGGACGGGATAGCCATCAACACGAACTTGTGTTACTCGAACCCCGAGGCCAGGCGGATCGTCAACGGGGCAATTGCGTCCTATATCCGAGCGCATCCGGACATCCGTTTTCTGCACTTCTGGCTCGCCGACGGGGCAAACAACAACTGCGAGTGCGATGAATGCCGGAAAGCCCGGCCTTCCGACTACTATGTGACGGCGCTCAACGAACTTGAGGATCTGTTGTCCGGCGACGGCATGGACACGAGCGTGGTCTTTCCGTTGTATGTGGACCTGCTCTGGCCGCCGACCATCGAGAAACCCCGCGTTTCCGATCGCTTTGTGCTGATGTTTGCCCCGATTACGCGTACCTACAGCGAATCATTTCGCGCGTTCGACGACGCGCCCGATCTGCCGCCGTATCAACGCAACAAACTCGAGTTCCCAAGAGCCGTCGACGAAAACGTGGCGTTCCTTAAGGCATGGCAGGAGAAGTTCCAGGGTGACAGCTTCGATTTCGACTACCATCTCATGTGGGACCACCTGAACGACCCGGGCCATATGCAGATATCGGAAATCATCGGACGAGATATGAAAGGCCTCCAAGAGATAGGTTTGAACGGCTGCATGAGCTGTCAAGTCCAGCGCGTGTTTGTGCCGACGAGCCTGCCCATGATTGTCATGGGGAGAATGCTCTGGAATAGATCGCTCGAATTCGCGGACATCGTCAGCGATTACTTTGCAGCCGCTTTTGGGCCGGAAGGGGCTGCGGTGTGCGGCTACCTTGGCGAACTGTCCGACCTTTTCGACCCTCAATTCCTTCGTGGCGAAAAGGGTGACGCCAGCGAAGAGGCGATCCACCGACTCACCGCCATTCCAGGGGTCGTCGAAGCGTTCGCGCCCACTATCGAGCGCAATATCGAGTCGGCGCAGCCGTGTCATGCGAAATCATGGTTCTACCTCAAACACCATGCCGAATTGACCAAGGAGTTTGCCAAGGCCCTCAAGACCAAGGCGCGAGGCGAAGACGAGGGCGCCGCGGAGATTTGGCAAAAGCTCAAGAAAATGGCCTGGGGCAAGGAGCCGGAGTTGCACCGCGTCCTCGATACGTGGCTGTTTACGGGCACACTTGGCAAGCGGTTTGAATAGCGTCGTCACAGCGGAAGACCAGGGGCGCCGAGCACCTGCAGACTTACCTAGCGTGAGTTTACCAGGGGTCGGGTTGTTTTTCATTCTAAGTTATTGTTGTGGCAAGGCTTCAGCGGTTTTGTTATGTAGGGCCTACGTTGTGTTTGTGGGTGACGAACTCTTGGTAGAGACGCATGGCAGCGGGTTGGGCCTCCTCGAGTTGCCAGGTGATGCGTGGGCGGCCGGGGCGGTGGCGTTTTTCTTTGCGTAGTACCATGCGAATCTCGTTGAGCATGGCCAGTAGTGCGTCCATGCCTTGGCAGTAGCCCAATTGGCGGGCGCGGCGCCGAACGAGTGCCGCCAAGAGGTAGCCAATGACACAACACAGACTGTGGACTCGGATCTTTTGGTCGGTCCAGTGGTATTGGGGCCGTAGGGCGAGGAACTCTGGGTCTTTAAGGTGGCGAAAGACGAGTTCCGCTTCGGACTGGCCCCAGTAGGCGCCAATGATGTCCGGGCTGGACCACCCCTCGCGGTCGGTCGCGAGTAGGCGGCGTCCAAACACGCGGTCGCGTAAATGGAGATAAGCGTTCATATCCATGTCCCACTCAAGGCGCCAGTAGCCGGGTTTGTTTTTCTGCTGGATGACCTTATAGGTAATCAGGCGGGCGATGTTGGCGGGTCGCAGAATGCGTTTTAGTTGTCGCTCGATGACTTCTTTGCGGCGCCGGCGCGTCGCCGTGCAAAGCGCATGGTCGAGATGTGCCAAGGCAAACAGGGGCTTTCGCAGTTGCTGTTGGAGCCCCCGTAGTTGGCCGTGGCGCAACGTCGGGCTGTCGAGCGCGATGACGGTGCGCGTTTTGCCGGCCACGTGGGCCTCGCTGCGCAAACAGCGCACCTCACCGCGTTCCGTGTCGTAGAACGTATCGAAATCTTTCAGCGGGCGTTGGGTCCATTCTTTGTAGTGGGAAGGGACCAGCGAAACAACGTGCCCGAGCGTCGAGGCGTCCAGCAGGCCCCAGTTTTTCTTTGAGAGGTTACCCTTATCGCACACCACGGTGACTTGGTCTGGCACGATGTCCAGTTCGCCGCACTGCTCCACGATGGCATCCAAGGCCTTGGGGAACGTCGTCACATCATTACGATTTCCCGGGAATAGCTTCGCCATGAGCGGCACCCCCCCGTCCTGAGCCACGAGCAGACCCAGATGAAATTGGCGCAAGTCACTGCGTTTTTGCTTGTTCTTGCCGCGTTGGGGCAAATCGCAGCGCGTGTTGCGCGAATCAATGAACGTGTAGAAATTCGTCGTATCGTAAAACAGGCTGTCCGCGCGGACCCCGAAACCCTTCAACACGCGCCGCCCCAGTTCCGCTTGCACGCCCGCCAACGCGTCCGACGGCAGACAATCCATCTGGTCCCAGAAAAACTGGCTGGTGACCTTCTCCGGTTCGACCTTGCACAAGTGTCCCAATGTCGTCGTCTTCGCCCAAGCGGCCCACCCCCGCTTGCTCGTGGGATGAAGCGCCCTGCCCACCGCCGCCAAAACCAACGTCTGGCCCACCGACAACATGCGGCGCACCGAACGGACCTTGCTCCTGGAGCGCAGATTTCGGTCGGCCCGGGCGCCTTGTCTTCGCTCCGCAGTTTGTGTAGAATGCCGCCGCCATGGGGAAGGTGGCCTGTTGGGCCGCTGCGAGTCGTTTTGCTAAGCCAGAGTGCGACCGGACGCAGGGGACGATCATTATGGACACGACGGGACTCGCAAGCCTCGACTGGGTAATTGTCGCAGTTTATCTTGTTTTTGTAGTTGCGCTGGGTTTCTATTTCGTGCGCCGCGGTAGCCGATCCATGGAGGACTTCTTCGTGTCCGGCCATGGGCTGCCCTGGTTTCTGGCGGGTACCTCGATCGCCGCGACCAGTTTTTCCGCCGACGCCCCGCTGTGGTTCACCGACCTTATCCGTACGCACGGTATTAAAGGCGCCTGGTACAACTGGGGCGGCATCTGGGGAATCGTCATCGGCATGTTCCTAACCTATCGCCTGATGCGGCGTACCCGCCTTATCACCGACGTGCAGATGGCCGAGCTGCGTTACGGCGGGAAGCCGGGCCACATCCTGCGCGTCTACATGGGCGTATGCACGGTCGTGCTTTTCAACGTCATTACACTGGGGTGGGTGCTGGTTGCCGCAGGGTCGTGGGGCGACGCGTTCTTGGGTATCGACAAGCGGACGGCCATTATCACAGCCGCCGCTCTGGCAACGTCCTACGCGATCTTCTCCGGTTTGTGGGGCGTCGTCGTCACGGACTTGGTTCAGTTTATCGTAGCCACACTTGGATCGATCGTGTTGGCGTTCATGGCCGTGCGACACGTCGGAGGACTCGGTGAAATGACAGCGCAACTCCGCACCTTGACGGAGTGGGAGGGTCATGACCTGAGCTTGCTCCCGCGGGTGACTAAGAACTTTGGCCTCTCGCTTGTGCTCACTTGGCTCGGTGTTCACTGGATATTGTCCGCGCATCCTATTGTCTTTGCCACACAGCGTGTGCTGGCCTGCCGCACGGATAAGGACGCGTCTTGGGCGCAAGGGTTCCTAACAGTGATTAGCAATGTCCTGAATGGCTGGCCGTGGCTTCTCGTGGCGCTGTGTTCTATGATCGTTTTCCCCAACCTTGCCAACAACCAAGACGCCTTTCCAAAGATGGCCACAACGATCCTGCCTATAGGCCTGCGCGGCCTGATGATTGCGGCGATCATATCGGCTTTTATGTCCACGGTGGACACAATGGTCACATGGGGGGCCTCGTATATGGTGAATGACGTGTACCGGCCTTACCTCAAGAAGGGCGCTTCCGAACGGCACTACGTTTGGGTGTCGCGCGCCTGCATGCTCGCGCTGGTGTTCGTGGGCATTGGCCTCGCATTCCAATTCGAGCGTATCCTCACGCAGTTCCAGTTTGTCGGACTTATTCTCTACTCATTTGTGCCCGTGTTGGTGGCCCGGTGGCTGTGGTGGCGCGTCAACGCCTGGGCAGAGATCGTCGCTGTAACTGTGGCGGCGGCGACGGCCATTATCGTCTACAGGATCCCGGACCTTGCAGGTCCCGAACAACACGGCGTTCGCGTCCTGATTTGCCTGCCTTTAACCGTGGTTTCCTGGGTAACGGTGACGCTGCTGACGCGGCCGGCGGACATCGAGATACTCAAGAAGTTCTACCAGCGCGTGCACCCGCCCGGTTTCTGGGGACCGGTGCGGCGTGTGCTCGGCGAGGGTCACAAGCGCCCGAAGGAATGGAAAAGCTGGACCGAAGTGGCATCCACATGCGTGGCCGCAATCGTCATGCTGTACGCATCCGTACTTGCGCCCGGCCTGGTGGTCTTGGGCAGATGGCCCGAGGCTATCATCTACACGGCGCTGGCCGTCGGCGCCATCTACTACGTCTGGAAGAAACTCGGCCAACTCGAGGAACGCCAACGCGCGCTTTTCCCACAAGAGGAATCCGCCCCGGGCAATACGAAACCCGCGTAAGGGATCGACAACTATATGGTGAACGGGGCGGGACTCGAATGCGCCTGAGGCGCACAAGCTTTACCCGCCTTCGGCGGGCCGCGGCCGGGACTCCAGGTTATCCAACCAGGCGCGCCCTTGTCCTGACTTCAGGAACTTCTCGCGCTGACGCGCTGCTGCGTGATCGGGGTATTCTTCCGTATGGATAAGCCGGAACGCGCCAAGAAGCTGGCCCGCTTTCGTGCGGCGGGAAGCATGCTCCTGCAAACGTCGCGCTAGATCATTGGTTATGCCGACATAGCGTTTGCCTGACGTGCCGCGCAAAACGTAAACGGTCACCGAACCGTGAGACATACAATGGTGAACGGGGCGGGACTCGAACCCGCGGCCACCGGATTAAAAGTTCGATTCGTTGTAAGGCAATATGCTGCAAGTGCTTGCAGCACATGGATCGGCTTTGCATCCAGCTGCAATGTACTGCAGCCAGAAACAGAGGTCTGTTGTACAAAGTGTTGTACAGGCGGTTCCGCAGTACGGCACACCCGTCAGCAGGAGGACCGTTAGATTGGCTTACGCCGCGTGAGCCGGCAGCTATCGAGTCAGCTTCTGCGGTGCTCGCGTGACGAGCTTGTCACCGTGACGCTTCTGCGACTCTTGGAGACGAGCGCCGAGTCGCTTGACATCATAGTCCGCTTCGCGTGCAAGTTCTTCACGAACCTTGCGCACCTCTTCGACAATCGGGTCAATCCATGTTTTCGTCTTCATAGAGGAGCTCCTCAGGCGTGCATATGGTAGGGGAGGCAAACTCCCGGGCAGCGTTGATGACAGGTAGCGCTCGTTTGACCGAGCCCCGGGCAATGTGTCGGCAGTTCCAAGTCAATAGGTAGTCCATCCCATTCAAAGTCGCCAGAGCAAGGTGAAGTGCATCTGCGCCAGCGCTATCAGGAAGCGGCAACTCGCGGAGATACACCGCCGCGAGTTCGCTCGCCTCGTCCGTGATCCTCAAAACGGGGTATTCGCCTATCGCCGCAATCCTTCTCTGCGCCGCAGCCGCGTCCCCGCGGCTCACTTCCTCATGCACCAGGTCAGAGACAAAGACCTCGTAACGCGACCGCTCTCTTTCCCACCACTCACTCGTCATGTGTTGGTGCGTGAGAATCACCACATCCGTTGACGGCTTGGCGATAAGGTAGCTCGGGACCGTTGTCTCCAGGTATAACGTTGGCCTATCAACGGGCACAATCCGGTGACCTCCATTCGCCCACACGTTTGCGACGGGACAAATCCACTCTCCAAATTGTAGACTATTGACTGACTTTTTGCCAGAAAGCGGGGCTAGGGCTCACGGGAACATGGCTCGGAGTTAATATGTCTGACGAAATCGACAAGCCGAAAGCTAAACTAGAGACAGCTCGCTGCAAATCCGAACAACTTCAGTCAGAAAACAGACGGCTGAAAGCTATTCTGGAAGCCTTTGCTGTGAAACCAGCGGCAGCACTTCAGAAGTCTCCGAAAAGGCTGCCTTCGGAGCGTGCCCCCAAGCGGACAGGTGAGTCGAACCGGACATTGAGGACCTCTGCAAGGCAGTCCGTCAAGGCCGTTCGCCGCTCGTTCTCACCGAACGCGTCGCGCATCTAGAGGAGCTTGAGAACCTACTGCGTGGGAAGATCAAGCACATCATTGTCCTCCGCGGGGGAATGGGCAGGCGCCAACGCAGCGCGGCACAAGAACGCATCAGGCAGGTCTCTCCTGAAGAGCCCCGCGTGATCCTCGCCACAGGACGATATATCGGAGAGGGTTTCGACGACGCCCGGCTGGATTCGCTCTTCCTTGCCATGCCAATCTCCTGGCGCGGGACTCTCCAACAGTACGCTGGCCGGCTGCACCGGACTCACCAAGGCAAGAAGGAAGTCCGTGTGTACGATTACGTTGACCGCAGCATTCCCATGCTCATGCGCATGTATGCCAAGCGATTCCGAGGCCATCAAGCTATGGGATACTCGACCGATGGGCAGTTGGAACTGGTATAGACCATCCTCAATCGGATTCGATGGGCAAGCAGGCTGATGAACCGGTGCGGAAAAGCCCGCCAAATGTCAATGGAAGGCTATCGCTTTACTCGCTCAAGAACGGACATCGGACAACAGAAGATGCGAGTGGTCATTGCCCAGGTCGACTGCTTGAGGCGACTACATTTTGGGGGCTCAGATGCTCGACGGCCCCAAGAGGACCCTATAAGTCATTGCTATGAAAGGTGTTATGGTGAACGGGGCGGGACTCGAACCCGCGGCCACCGGATCAAAAGTTCTACCCTGCGTAACGCAATATACCGCAACCACTTGCGACGCAAGGATCGGCTCTGCAGCCAGCTGCAATATTCTGCATCCGGATATCAAAGCTTGTTGTACAAAGTGCTGTACAAAGCCTTCTCAGTCTCCGTTGGCCTCCGCGTAGAGTCTGTCGACAACCGCCTCGGTGTCGTCGGTGACCGCCTTCTCGTTCTTGGCGGCATAAGATTCAAGCTCGGCACGCCGGAACCCGAAGCGGTTCTCGCTCAAGGCAACTCTCTTGATCTTGCCCTTCCGAACCAGTGTGTGGAGGTTTCGCACGCTGATACCTATGTATTCTGCGGCCTGTCGTCCGTTCAACACGGCTCCAGCGAGAAGATGGATCTCATCTGTTAGACGCCGTATCTCGACCAAGAGCGCCTCAAAGGCCTGGGGACCTTCACCTTTCATCTCATCCTTTTTCAATGCTTAGTCTTTGTGAGTCACCGCACTCTAGACTCCACCCTCCACTCCTTTTTAATGAGCCCGTTCGAGATTTTCATATCTTTGTCTAGAAGCCATTGCACATGGGCGTGATAGTAGTTGCTCGCCAAAAAGAATGAGATTTGGCAATAAGCCTTTCCCCTTTCCTTTGTTCTCCGTATTCCCACGCCGCCGCCTGCGGCACTCGACAAATAGAGCCCGCATTTTGCTAGCGCACGAGGCGTGCAGCAGCTGCGCTACCCATTTGTCTTCCTCCTCTCGGCGTGGTCTGCGGTTTATCGCCAATAGACATATTCCTCACTTCTGCTAATGTGTTTGGTGATGAAAGCATGTCGAGTTGATTGCCGTGGGCATAGAGAGACTGCACGTGCCTGGGCAAAGGATTCTGCAAGGTTCTGCCGTAAGCAGCCAAGAGCCGTGACGCGTCACTCCAAGAACCTGCGCAGTCTCATGAAGCGGACCTGCCCGGAGTTTAAAAGTTCGTTACCGCGTTTTTCCGTGATCGTCTTGTGCAAACGACCGAGTGTGCGCTGGCCATCGGCGCTATCTGCTACGTCTGGAAGAAACTCGGCCAGCTCGAGGAACGCCAGCGCGCTGTTCGGCGAACCGGCGCCCGCACCCAGCAACACGCAGTCCGCTTGAGGCGCCGGATTGCTGTCCTACGTTTCTCTTATTTTCCGGGATTTTTTTCTCAGAAAACGGAAAGACATGGCTCGTGCCAGAGCATACGCTGGGAACAGAGGTCCAAGAAATCGCGCGGCTGGGTGATGACGCGCCGGAGGGTCCTGGGGCGGTACTAAGCCCTTTCGCGGGTGCGAAATGTGCAAGTTTCGTTGCAGTTTCACCCTTAAGGAAATCCATTTTTGGAGCAGCAAACCATGTATCGATTCGTAATCATCCCAATTGTGCTCCTTCTGAGCTGCACGTCTTTTGCCGGATGCGGCCCTGGAAAAAAGGAGATCGAAGTGTCAACAACGGACCAGCAAAGGGAAATCGCTAAGAAGCTGGCCCCGATGCTGAGCAAAGGCCGGACGCCGGAAGCCGCTCGACAAGCCAACAAGAAATAGGGCGCCGAGAAGACAGCGCATTCGGCACAGGCCGCACCGTGGGAATCGAGGCGGGCCGCCCGAAGCCGGATAGGCCACATCTCCTGCCATGGTTGCCGCTGCCTTTTTTCGTGCGCGGGGCCAACCGTGCGTCAAACAGAGCGACGCCGCGAGTGGCAACGGTCCGCCGTTCAGTGGCGGCATCCCGTAATGTATCCAGCCTGAGCATAACATCGGCGTCCGCGAAGTCTGTTCGTCCACTTTTGTCGGAAGAGATGGTGCACTTCCTTGGGCATATAATCAGGCAAGCAATTCTCAGGTCTGACCCGCGTGAGAGACAACCGAAATAGACTGAAAACCCACCCGGAATTGGTGTCGCTTCGGGGCGCACTCCGTGAGGAACGCCGCCTCATGGAACAAGGGATTCAGCGAGAGGGCAAAACCGGCCGGGATTACTTCACCGGATATGAGTACAAGATGTTGTACGACTGGGATCAGTACTTCGAGGCAATCGTCCAGATTTACATGGGGTGGCCCAGCGACCTCATCAAAAACGCCGTCACCATTTTTCTGGATCATCAGCACAAAAGCGGACACATCCCCCGCTCCGTTCCCAGCAACGCGCTTCACGATAGTGAGCACGTCAAGCCGTTTCTCGCCCAGATCGCCGCGCTCGTCAAACGGTACTACGGCGAGGCGGATTGGATCCTCAATGGTACATACTACCCGAAGCTCAAACGCTACCTTGACTATTGGCTCCACGACATGGACGCAAACGACAATGGCCTCAGTGAGTGGATGAGTGCCCCGCATTCGGGCATGGACAACCAACACGAGCGAGCCGGGCATTGGCATGATAGAATATGTGAAGGCGTCGACCTCAACTGTTACCTTTGCCGGGAAACGTCCGCGATGGCCGAACTCGCCGCCGATTCGGGTCATTTGGAGGATACGGACCGCTACCGCGCACACGCGGCGTCCTTGAAGGAAAACATCCGGGACCACATGTGGGACGACGAGGACGGGGCATTCTACGATCTGGATATGCGCACGGGCGTCCAAACCCGTGTTCGATCCTGCGCGATCTTTATGCCGCTATGGGCGCAGGTCGCCACAAAGGAGCAGGCGAGGCAGTTGGTGTATGAGCACTTGGCAAACCCGAACAACTTCTGGACGCCGTGGCCCGTTTCAACGATGTCACGAACCGAGCCGGGATATAGCCGGACGCCGCTCTCAACGGACGTTCTCGGTGAGGAGACGTGCAATTG
>Ga0180438_10011506_pt1 | contig 10681 bp, 13 predicted proteins | sample SS_ome_12_FD_132455 | JGI IMG/M metagenome (GOLD analysis project Ga0180438, IMG submission 132455) | Hypersaline lake sediment archaeal communities from the Salton Sea, California, USA - SS_3_D_2 metaG | ecosystem: Environmental > Aquatic > Non-marine Saline and Alkaline > Hypersaline >... | reverse complement strand
TGAATTTCCACTTCGTAGGCTCTCCCTGTAGACCGTTTGCAGGATCGTTATTCATAAGGATCTTCTCGAGAGCCTCAATCTCAGCCTTCGATATTCCTAGCTTCGGGAGTTTCTTAACTTCCTGCTCGAAGTCTACTGAGATATTCGAGGCATCCTGAATTTTCTCGACCATCTCCAAACGGGTCTGAGGTTGATAAAGCTGACCTACAGCATCCGTAATAAGAGAAGCAGTCGCCTCGGTATCCTTTATCATTGTCCTCTCGGATACGATAAGATTGTCCGGGATACGGCCTCCAAGATGAACCTTGTTAAGAACAGACTGACCGACCATTCCGTTCATACAAACTACGTTCATCATAAAGCGATTAACTTCCATCGCCCCGTCTCCGAAATCGGAGTTACGGATACGGCTTCCGAATATTGCGTAGCTCTTCCCGTTCTTGGGAGTATCGAAATGAACAATCTCGGGATCTATAACCTCGAGAAAGTTTTTCGTATCCCCTGCATGAGCACGAACAATCTTGCTCCCGGTATCCTTTACAGCCATAAGGAAGGCAAGAAACAGCTTCATCGTATTCAGCCTTCTGTACCTATCACTAAGTACACCCCTGATCTGTCCGTCATAGCTACGAACCAAGATCCTCTCCCTAGAGGCATGATCGGTGTACTCGTTTAAGAGCCTTGCGGCTGCATTCTTTTGCCACCCTTTACCTGTCCAGATCTCCCGGAGATAAGCTGAAGGAATGCCGAGCTTTGATCCTAGCTGTCCTACAGCGTGAGGGTGTACCGTCTTGGATACCTGTTGTCCTCCAACCTCGAAATTCATAAGGATCTCGTACTTGTCCTCATCCTGATCTAATGAAGGGATAAAGCTAACGGCCTTAACAGGCGGTAGATAATCATCGAGAAGAGTTCCTGTTTGGGTGATCTTTGTGATCGTCTCCCCGATGTCCTTAGCGTTCTCGCCAAGTTTGCGGTTTACTTCCGCTTGTAAAATCTGCAATTCACGTTCCATAATAAATAAATAATTAAATTAATAATAGAGAATAATTAAAGGTCGGACTGCGGAAGGGTTTCGCTCCCTTCCGAAGTTCCCTCTAGGGATCGCAGTCAATTACTCTGCCCAAGGGATCTCTTCAACCTCTACATACAGGTCAAGTTTCTCGTGGAGATCCTGAAGCATCCGGTAAATAGCTGTAGACTGATCGAGAGTAAGTTTTCGTACTCTTATCGATCTCTCAATATCGTCTAAGCGGCTTAATGTTTGAGCTTTGTTAAACTTCATTTTGATCGTTTTTGCTCGGTGAATACTACCATTGAATCGTCTCTATCCGGAAAGGATTGAACCAATCTTTGAGCCTCTTCCAGAGATAGACCTGTCTCAATGATTTGCTTTCTGGCATTATTCCGATATACTCTGTATACCTTATAACGCTTCGGAACTGCTGTAATCTTATTCCAGAAGTCCATGTTCGGTTGTTTGCTCATTAGCACTTAACTTTATAGCGAGTTCTTGTTTCGGTGTAAGTCTCTTCTATGAGTTCGCATCCGTCAATATCGGAAGTACCTTTAAATTCTATATCGGCTCGGATTATCTCGTTCCACTTAAAGCCTCTCGTTACTTGGTGTACCCAAGTCTTATCGTATCCGTTTGCCTCTTTCGTGAAATTCCAACGGTCAGAGAGAGAGGCACACCAAGCGGTTATGAGCTTGGTATCATGTTCTGAGAATTTCTTGTACTTGGGAGAAACATACGCCCAAGTAAAATTATGAGCGTGGTTGATCTCTACCCTCGCCCTCGCCTTAATTTTCTGCGGAAGGGTATCGAGGATTGATCCAAAGGCTTTGAGGATTCTCTCTTGTCCGTTGTCTAGCTTTTGTAGCTCTTCAATAAGGTTCTTACGCTTTTCGGAAAGTTTGCTGATTGCTTGTGCTTGATAATTCATGATGTTTGGGTTTTAAGAAAATTATAAAATTGATTAATAAGAAAATCTGTAACGTAAAACTAAAATTCGTTCTTGTCCGGGTTCATCATAGTCAAACTCGGAGTCGTCCTCATCTCTATCAAAAGGGAAGGCCAGACCCGAGCCGCTATAAGCAGAGGATCTCGGGATACAGGATTCGATAGTCCCGATAGGATCTAATTGTTCTGTACTGTTATAGTCTCCGTAATTGCTAGAGGACATAACTTCGAGATCTCCTTCGATACGGAGTTTCTCTTGTAGCTCTTCGATAAGTTCTGATATTTTCATGGCTATCGTATTTTTTTAATTTTCATATCCTCGAAATTTACATCTCCGCTTAAGTCCATTTGCATTTCGTTTATCATCTCCTGCTCTCTTTCATAGTCTGTAGGAGAATTAAACATCGCCTCCATCTCTGCGGCTTGTTCTTCGATTCTCTCCTTCTCTTCCTGAGCCTCGATCCTTTCCTTCATGCACTCAGGGCAAAGTTGCTCTCCCGTATAGTAATCTGTAACCTGTTCGTCTATGTGATAGATATTATCGCATGATTCACACTCGAACTGATCGTTGTACCAAAGCATATCTGCTCTCGTCCAATCTTCTGGAAATCTTTCATTTTTCATTGTCTTGGGTTTTAAATAAATATTAAAAATTAATCATTAAGATAGAAAGGTTCAATAGTGGCTATAAGGTCGTAATACTTCATTGAGCAATTATATCCCCGAGCCAACTCCTTAACTACATTTTTGTATGTTCCCTTAACAGACTTAATATTGGTCTTGTCATTATTCCATACCTCTATAGTTCCCTCGTTGCTATCTAGGTATAAGAATGCGCTCCGGTAAGCTCTCTTAATATTAGAATATACTCCGATATTTCCATCGTGATTGCCACGTACAACAAATACTCTTTTCATGATTTTTGGGTTTTAAATGTAAGTTACTAATACGTTAATAAAAGTTACAGCCATTAAGACTGCATCGGGAGTAATTAAATTAATCATTGTCTTGGGTTTTAAGATTAGCAACTACAGGCAGATTCGATCTTAGCTCTCCTATATATATATAGGTATGCACCTGTAGCCGTTCTAAAAGTTCCTCATCAGCTTTTATCCCCTCTCTCACTATGCAGTCCCAGAGATCAGATCTCCAAAACTCTAGAAGCCTTACAGAATATCTTAGAATAAATACGAACTTCCTACTTTTATAATCGGAAGGGTTCTCAGACTAAGTAGAATTTAGAAGCTCGACCCTAGACTTACCGGAAAATATTAAGGCTTCCGCCTCCGCAGGGATTACCTGGATTGTGCAGTATCTAGAACACTTTATATAAAGAGTAAAAACTCTTTTTCTCTTCTCTCCTTCTCTCAGACTTTCAATGAACGCACTCCAAACATAGGCAGAAATATGTTTATATGGAAATATAGTAGGAAATATGGGAAAATAAATGTTGCTAATTGCTTGAGCTACAAGAATGAAAAAAGTCATATTTAGAATGATTCTATATAAAATATATCATATCTAGAAAGCTAGATATTTTGCCCTCGTAACTGATTGCTTATCAATTATTTAGTCGTTCTCTTTGTCAAAGATATATATATACTATGCGATAACAATAATCGTTTATATTGCTTAAAAATGGCATTAAACGAGAAGTGGCAAAAAAAAGAAATCCGAATATTTCTACCCGGATTTCACCCTTAATTAGTCTCCATTATTTCCGAAATAGGAGCGTAGCGAGAAGTAAAAAAGTAGAAAATATTGATATAATTAGAGAGGGTAATGCCCACCAAGGGCGAACTTTTTTTATCTCCGGTGGAGGTCTTAAGATCTTTTCGGAGTATAATTTTTCGAGATTTCGGTACTCTATTAGTACAGAATCTAGCTGAATCTCGAGGCGATTTTCCTTCTGAATAAGTTTTAATCTGAGAGATCCTTCCGAAATATATGCTTCCGCTAGGGCAAATTCGGTCTCTCCCCGAATAGTATCCGAAGAGATCCCGGAAGGTACTTCTACAGGGATTTCCTCGTAGACCGTATCTGAGGGCGTATAAACGATTATAGTCGTATCCTGATAGATAGTATCTCTTTCATAGAGAACGAGGGTGTCCGTAGAGATATACAAGTCGAGAATAGCAGGGTGTTTCTCTACATATCTTACAACCTTCCGCTCAGTCGTGCAAGATCCTAGTAAAAACATAAGTGCTAGAGTCGCCCAAAAAGCTATCCAAAAGAGTTTTCTATTCATCCCTGAGTCTCATTATCCGGGTATCGAGTACCCTAGATTTCGGATACCGACCTTCACCGTATTTATTATTCTGATTCCCTCCGAGCGTATATACGTAAGATCCCTCTTCTCGTATCCAGAAGGCAACGTGCCCTTTCCATGAGGCAAGAGACTCTCGCCAGAAGATAACCGTATCGCCTTTCTCCGGGCGGTCTGTATGAATACCTATATTAAGCCAACTACGGGCATTAAGCTGTCCTGAGTATTCGTAGCCTGTAATCTTATGAAGGAAGTTATGAACCGCAGAACACCAAGCCGTTTCGTCTGTCTTAACCCACGAATGGCCGATCTCGGAGAAGTATTCCAAGATCCGGGGAGAATTTAAAACGGCTCCCGGTAGCTCGATTACACCGAGTTCCCCAAGAGCCGAATTAATTAGTTCGTGTCGCATAGCTCAAATATACAACTATATGAGCCAGATTCCAAATCTAATCAGAATCGTCATTCATCTTAAAGATCCCTATAAATCCGAAGATTGCCGCTATTAAGCCTACGATTGCTTCGATAAGTACGGGAGCCTGTTCACCTAGCGGTCCTGCTTTCTCCGGAGAGAGCCACCCTACAGCTACGAGTACAGGGATTAAGAGAGCTACGAGACCGAGTACGGTCGATTTCCATTTAGTTACATTCTGCATGATAATAGTTTTAAATTAATTTTTGAGTAATAATATAGTGAAGCCTGCCGATATATCTGCGGCCGCTGTTGGTGTTCCGATAACTTGCATATCGCTCTTCTCGGATAAGGCTAAAGGAAATTCAAAGTCATAATGCCAATGCCCCTGCCCCGTATTCTGAATGCCCGTAGGCTGTTTGCTTCTCCAAGCTCCACCGAAATTCCTTTCGATAAAATCTACATCTGCTCCTACAGCAGTTACTCCGGTTGCCCGTAATAGGGAAGCATACCATCCGAGAAGGTATCCCGTATATCCGGCAGGGATAGTGTAGAGAGCCATATTCGTCTGTCCTGTACTAGCTAGGATCTGAGCCGTTACTGTAGCATCCGTTACAGCCGTAGCCGAGATAACCCCGGCATTCGTTCCTCCGCTCCCGGAAGTTTCTACACGCATACGAAAGATCCGAGTATATGAGATCTTCGTAGCTACATTAGAAGTCCCATCCATAATAACAGTCTCGGTCTTTAGGTTATAATCACCGTCAAGACCTTGTATGCTTACCGTTCTCGCTCCTGTCCCTGCAGAATCGTCTGCGGCATCCGTACTAGCGATATTATGTATCCGGGCAGTAGTGGGATAAGAGTACGCCCCCGACCCATCCCAGATAGGCTCTTGCGTTCCCGAGGCAACGGTTTTGTTCCTTCCGAATTTCTCTATATAGGAAGCACCGGGGATCATTCCTACGGCAACCTTCATGCGGTAGTCGAGACTTCTGAATCTTACTTCTTCGTACACTCTCATAGCTTATTATAAATAATGAATAATAATATTTGCGATAATTGATATTAATATCCCCGCCCCTGTTCCTATTAAAGCGGTTTTCGTTTTTATGATAGCTAGATCCTGTAGCAATTTACCGAGATCCTTCTGTATGGTCTCAATATCTTTGCTTTGTTTCTCTATCGTTTTAACAGTCCAGACCGCCCACCTCTCCCACGAGCCGATTCGATCATTTCTTATTCCGTTATCTTCCATCTCTTGGAAAGCCTTTCTCAGCCGGGATTGTGATTGCTATTAGTTCGACATTAGTTTCGGAATATGAGCTATGTACCTTCCCGGGTGGTACTGCTAGACAATCCCCTGCTTTCAGATCGTGTACTCCATCATCGGTAGTAATTCTGATATGCCCTTTATATACGATAATAAGTTCCTTCTCGACCTCGTGTAAATGGTCAGGCAGGGAAGATCCTGCCACGCCAAAAACTTTCTGAACGGCTATCTCCGGGATATTAAGTAATCCCCATCCGATAACCTTTCCACCGGGAAGATTATACTCAACTACATTCCCCGGATTCTGTATATAAGAACTTAGCGGAGCAAGTTGGTTGGTTAGTTCCTTTAATTTATTTACGTATTCACACATATTATGATATTATATCCTGTATTACAGTATGCACCATTGCCGCTACCTCTTCGTATCCGGCAGTCGTAAGGTGTATTTTATCTACGAGAAAATATGTAGTATCATCTTGATCTGCTAGCTTAGAGTTTGTGCGTAGATCAATATAGAAATCAGCATATTCCCTGTACTGAGCCTCAAGCAATACATTCGCCTCTAATAGATCTGCATTAAGTCCGGCATCACTACTACGAGGGAGAGAAGATAGTACGATTACCTTATATCCGAGATCCCTTCTTGACTTACAGTAATTGAGTATCGTAGTAACAGCCTCTTGTGGTGTATCTCCATCAGAGAAAATGCTGTTTGTTATTTCCCATGCTACGCAGATATTCTCTATTTTATGAGGGTCGTAGGCTTGGTCTACATTCACTAATGCTGCACTGATCATATCATCTCCGGTACGGCCTCCACCTCCATGATTCGCTATCTCATAGTCAGCATCAAGGGTAGCAAGTTTCGTAGTATATGGAACTTCTGTCCCTGTACCCTGAGTCAGGGAGTTTCCGTCACATTGAATATTATAATTATCCTTCGTAACTGTACCTTTAGAATTTGAAGCCATATATGCTTCCAGAGCTACAGATGCTCGTACTTCCTCTTCGTGAGTAGAAGCACCCCCGAGGTCAAACTCTCCGCAGTCACTAAGGTAGTAATTGGAGGCTGCCCCATCTACATTATAACAGAGGATAAAGCAGTCGAGATCATACAGAGCCTTTGGTGTTAGTCCTGTATTATCGCTATTCCATTTTCCGTTTTGGTATACATCTATCTGACCTGATAATAGAGAGCCAGAGAACCTTCCATTGTTCCCTGATCCTGTTATAGTCTTTGAAACTCCGTTAATATAGATATTCGCCTGATCCTGTGTCTGATCTAGAATATGAGAGGTACGAAAACCCCCGGCTACATTTCTTGCTCCTGCCGCTAGGTCGGCATTGCCATAAGCATCCTCTGATCTATAAAATCCGACAGAAGCATCATTTGATAAATAATTAGAACTATCGTTGGCAAAAGAGAAATTAGTGTTAATATATCCTGTTCCTGCCCCTGTAAATCCTACAAAGGGTGTAAAGGCAGGAGCAGTACCTACGAGGGTAGCATCATTCGTTCCAGGGTTTTTCCAATTTACTAGTGCCTCATCATTGTCATTAGTATGGATAGCAAAAACATATACTACATCTCTCTTTGCCCACCACCCTGAGGCAACCCACTCCCGAACCATAAGATCCTGTTGTTCTGCTACGGCGGCAGATGGTTTTGTAGTCCAAGAATCATAAACGGCTTGGTATTCAGCACTATATACAGCCTGATCTATAAATAAGGCTGTCCCGGCATCTATCTTATCTCCGAGGGCATCTGTTAATCTAAGAGACTTCTCTTGTAGCCTATTGGATAAGATAATATCGGCCTGTGCAATATCATCTCCGTATACCTCTGCCCCCGAGTTCATATTATCCTGCTGTAAGAAGAGGCAACGAGTCAGAAGATCAGTCTCGTTATATCCTACGAGCCACCACGTTCCGTTCCCATCTTTAACCAATGCACATATTCCGCAGGGAGAAGCATCTGCAAGGGAGTCTCGGAGGATTTTAACCGCAAGGCTCGGCCTGTTTAGCTTAAAGCCTACAGATATTTGATAGTGGGTACTCTGCGGAAGGGCGATAGATTCTTCGTTACGGAATATACTGTCTGTCTCGGCTTGGATCTCCTTGAAAGCTACGGGAGCAGTAATAGCGGAGACCTCTCCCGAGGTTACGGTTACTGAGGTAATATTAGCGGCCTCGGCTAAAAATATCCGGGAGTTGCCTCCAACATTCTTAGAACAGGATTTTGTATAGGTTGCTAGGGTCATATTTATAAGTCTTTATATAGACGAAAAAAGTTATCTATAATATGTTTTCTGATCCTCGTATTGCTAGGATAATCAGAATCAGTTTCTGTAGTAACTATCTCACATTTATAATCTCCGTATCCAGCATCAGCAGTTACCGATCCGGGAATGATCATAGATATTATCCCGTCAGTTGTAGGAGTTTCTTTCGTTATCTCTCCTGCCGCTAAGGTCAGGGTATCAAGAAGATCAATATTGTATTTTCCTCGAACCTTTGCTGTAATAGTTAGGAATATCGAAGTATCAATAGCGTTTCCGTCAGCATCAGTCAGTGATACTTCTCTGTATATATCTTCACCCTGTACGAATATATCCATCGCTTTATCTTTTTAATTATTATACTACTACACCTTTGCCATTGCTATCCATATATGTTTCGATAGCATTTGCCAAGACAGGAAAATCTAAGTCGGACAATTTACCGCCTATAAATGCACATGATAATTGCCTTGTAGAATAACTTGCCGGAGTACCGTTACTGTTTCTACACCCAATAAAAACTGATCCAGACGCTAGTCCTGTAGAATCTATAGCCGCACTCGTACCCTTTTTTACTCCGTTCTGCCATACTTCCTGCGTTCCTGAGTTCGGCCTGTTTCCTACAAATAAACCTAGAGAATCTGTTACAGCTCCGGCTATATTAGATCCAGAGTTAAGCCTCGATAGTATATCCCCTGTACTATACATACATTGAAGGGTAATATCGACAGGACCATCAACGCCAATATCATAGAGAGTATTTGCGGCATCAGTACGAGAATATACTCCGATACAGGCACTATCTCTGCTATAATTTATTTGGTCTGTATATGGGTTATATCCTGTATTCAGATAATTATCTACACTCGCTGTAAAACCCTCTAGAGCAACGAAAGCAGGAGAGCCGACCTCAGTAATATCAAACGTACCGGGATTTTTCCAATTTTTGAGAGCCTCTCCGGCACTATTTACGGACTGAGCTAAGAGATAGAAAATATCAAACTTCGCCCATATCCCGGCATCTACTAAAGTAGATACTAATGTATTTTGTGCTGCAGCGATAGCGGCACTCGGCTTGGTAGTGAGGGAGTCATATACGGTCTGATACTCCGGGCAATATCCGCTTCCCTCTACGTATGCCCGACTCACAATACAACTCGGCTCATAGCCTGTTTTATATCCTATAGCCTTAACCGTAGTCGTTTCTGTTAAGGTTATCGGTGCTGTATATTCTGTAGAGTTATTATCCGGGTCGCTACCGTCAGTAGTATAGTAAATCGTTTCGCCTGATCTTGCTAAGAGGACAACATCTACGGAAATAAGAAAATCTGCATCAGTAACGAATTTAGGACTTAACGCCCAATCAGCAACATTAGCACCGCTAGTAATCGTCTTTGTCGCTGTTATCTGCTCGGAGTGTAGTACAGGCTTTGCCCCACCTGATGAGTGCTTATAGGATATAAACTGCCAATCTGCTCCGTACCAACTCCGCTTTATCCTTATAGTATCTCCAGAGGCTTTCCAATTTACCCCGTCTATTGACCATGTAATCTTTCCGCTATCATCATCGGCAATATCAACCGTAAGGTCAATCATCTTATCTAGAGGATCTGATGTCGCAACACTCTCTACCGTATAACTCTGGCCGCCTGTTACAGGATATAGTTTTACGAGGTTGGACTCGAATAAAGGGATAAAGCGAGGATTGACCAAATATGTTATTGTTATTATCCCTGTAGAAGAGACAACAGTAATAGACTCATAGAAGTTCTGGAATAACCGTAATAAGGTATGTAGGTTTGCTTTTTCCGTTGGATCGGTAAGATCATAGTCGGTACTATTAACCGTAACAACCCCATCCCCATCTATAGCATAAGGAACGAGAGGCGTTTTGACCTCTCCTGTAATACCAGAAGGGACTGTAATCTGAGCAAAAGCTACATTCGGGCAAGTCTGCCCGTTATACATAGTTATCTCAGTAAAAGTCTGTACGGGTAGAATAATACTTGCCCCACTAGGTATCTGCCATATCCATGAAGTAATCGTAGCAACTCCGTTACTTCTTGCCTCGGCATTTACTATATTGTTAGCTGTAGAGGCTTCGTATGTAGATCCTTCCGGGTTGATCTTCTTTACAGGCTCAGTAACTAGCGTAGAATCTGCCTGTAATTCAGACATATTTGCCGGAGTATTATTTGGGTTGAAATAATAAACACCGTATCCTATATCATGGTACACCCCGTTAGCGGCATAGATATAATGGTCAGGGTCGGGGAGTTTATAATTTTGACCTGTATCTCCTATAGCATTTGTCATTCTCGTTCCCCACTCCCCGAGGTCGTCACAAATGCCAAACCCTATCGAATTAAGAGCTACGCAAACGTGATGCACCCATACTTGATCTGTAACCGTATCCGCTATAAATACTCTATCTCTTAAATACCGAAACCCTTTAGTGTAATTTCTTTCATTTGTTTCAAGATCT
>Ga0180438_10011505_pt1 | contig 10682 bp, 13 predicted proteins | sample SS_ome_12_FD_132455 | JGI IMG/M metagenome (GOLD analysis project Ga0180438, IMG submission 132455) | Hypersaline lake sediment archaeal communities from the Salton Sea, California, USA - SS_3_D_2 metaG | ecosystem: Environmental > Aquatic > Non-marine Saline and Alkaline > Hypersaline >... | reverse complement strand
CGACGAATAGGCTGTTCTGGGAGATCAATAACGAGGATCTGACGAAGACAAACATCTGGGATGCGGACATGCTCCACATTCCCAGCATGATGAGCGCGGACGGGATCATCGGCAAAGGCGTTATCAGGGCAGCGAGGGAGACGATCGGCTTTGGTCTGGCGGTCGAGCGCGAGGGGGCGAGCCGCTTCGGCAACATGGCTCGTCCTGATGTGGTGATCAAGGGCGGTAAGTTCAAAAACGACGATGCGCGGGAATACTACCGAAACACCTGGCAGGAACGATTCGGCGGCGTGACGCGAGCGGGTAAGCCTGCCATGCTGCCGGACGGTGCGGACCTGGAGCTGTTGAGTTTCAACGCCGACGATCAGCAGTATATTGAAACCCGCCAGGGCAACGTTGAGGAATTATGCCGCTGGTACGGGGTTCCTCCGCACATGGTCCAGCATCTCTTGCGGATGACAGACAACAACATCGAATGGCAGGGGATGTCGTTTGTCGTCTATTCGCTGATGCCGTGGATCAAGCTCTGGGAGGAAACGGTAGAGCGAAAGTTGCTCACGCCGCAAGAGAGGCGCGCGGGCCTGTACGCCAAGCACAACGTTAACGCATTGCTCCGCGGCGACACCAAGGCGCGAGCCGAGTTCTATACGGCGATGCGGAATGCCGGCGTGTTCTCTGTCAATGACATCCTCGAACTTGAGGATCGAAACCCGATCGGACCGGAGGGCGACAAGCGACTGGCGCCGATCAACCACACGACGTTGCAGCAGATCGGGGAAGATCCGCCGAAGCAACAAACGCAGCAGCCGGCCCAGCAGAACGCCGATGTGCTCAAGTTGATTGCGGAGCGGCTGTCCTTGCCGGCCGAGCTGATCAACGGTGCTCAACAGACCGCCAGGCTGGCGACGTCGCAACTGGCGGCCGTGGCCGATTCGCTCGCCCAGCAAGAGCCACAGCCAACTACGACCGTGGAAACACTTACAGTCGAGCCGACGCCGAACAATACCGAAGTGCTTGCCGCCACCTGGGCGGTGGTTGAGGACGTGTACGGTCTCATGATTCGCACCGAGGCGGACGCGGCTCGCCGGGCAAGCAAGCACCCAGAGGATTTCTTATCCCGAATCGACAAGCTGTACGAGGCCCATGCGGAGCGGCTCCTGGCGGCGCTCGACAAGCCGGTAGCGGCATGGTTTGCCGCGAATCCGCAAGCGACGCTAACTGCCGAGGAATCCGTGATCACGATGATTCGAGCGCACATCGAAACATCGAAAGCCGAACTCATGGAAGCGGCCGAGTGTCAATCCGACCAACTGGAACACCGCGTATCCCAATGCGTGCGGGGCTGGCCATCCCGACGTCCAAACTTGCCAACAGAGCCAAGTGATGCCTGACCTGACGATCATCTACCTGACGACGAATAAGATGCCGCAGCGGTGGGTTGAATTCCACCGCGAGCATCTGTTACGCGCCATTGGTGATCGACCGATGGTTGTCATCTCGGCCAACGAGATGGACTGGGGGCGCAAAGACACCAAGTATCTGAGGCAACAAGAACCGTTTTCCGCCTGGAACGTCTACGTGCAGCTCTACAACGGCGTGTGCGAAGCTCGAACGCCGTTTATCGCGGTCGCAGAAGACGACACGCTGTATACCAAGGAGCACTTCAGGGACTTTCGGCCACGGTCTGACGAGGTGGCTTATGACATGGCCCGCTGGTCGGTGTTCTCGTGGCAAGAGCGCCCGATGTTCTCGATGATTCGAAAGCGCGGCAATTTCACCATGATCGGCCCGCGCGAGTTGGTGGTCGATGCGTTGGCGGAACGGATGCACCTACACCCGGAAGCCACGCCGGACCTAGAGAAGCGCGCTGGTGAGATCGGTCGACCCGACGTGGAACGTCGGCTGCGGGTAACTCGCCGCAAGGCGGTGGAGTTCTACGCCCGCAAGCCGATCGTTAACCTGGCCCATCCCCAGGGTCTATCGCCAACGTACATCGGACACCCGACGCTGAAACGTGCCCACGGTGAAATGCGGGCCTACGAGATCCCACATTGGGGCAAGGCCGCAGATATCACGGAAATCTACAACCAGGGTATTCGGGAGGAACAGGATGGCGCGACGACCGCAGATCCCGCATGAGTTGATGAAGAAGTATTTTCGCTGGAACGGAGGGGCGGACAACCTGCCGTATCTTCGGACCGCCAGGGCTGGTCGAGAGCGCGGTAGGCAGGCCATCGCGCAAGTCATGGCTGAACTGGGATTCAAACATGGCATCGAGATCGGCACGCGGTACGGGCAGTCTGCGCGGATCTGGTGCCAAGCGATTCCGGGCTTGGAACTGCACTGCATTGATCCGTACATGGCCTACCACGGAATCAGCCAGAAGCGACAAGACAAAATCTATGCCGATGCCGTCGACAACTTGGCTCCGCTGGGCGTCACGCTGGTGCGGCAGACAAGCGACAGTGCAGTGCATTTGTTCGCAGACGAGTCGGTCGACTTCATCAACATCGACGGGAACCACGAGTTCGATTTCTGCATCCGCGACATGCTGAACTACATCCCCAAGGTCCGCAAGGGCGGACTCGTGCTGATCCACGACTACATCACCTGCCGGCTGTGTGGTGTCATGGCGGCGGTCGACGGCTACACGCAATCACACATGATCGATCCTTGGTACGTGACGCGAGACTACGAACCTACGGCGTTTTGGATGCGGGGGGTAGAGCGGGCATGATGAGCGACGACACGATTGACCATCTGTATTCACTGCGACCGCAACTCGATGTACTGGGCCAGTGGGCGTGCGTCATGAACGCCAAGACGGCATCGACCAGCATCACGGACGGCGTGTTGTCGCACCGAGTGATCATGCACCACAGGGGGTCACGGAATTGGGAACGTGTGTGGCGCCAAGTGATCGTGCCGCGAATCGATGACGTGGTGTGGTTCACGGTGGTCCGCAACCCGTGGGATCGGATGGTATCGGTGTTTCACTTCCTGCGGCAGCGCGGTGATTTGCCACAAGGTTTGGACTTCCCTGCGTGGATCGAGAACCTGGACTTGACAGATCACTTTACGGCGCCGCAGGCGCGATCGTTCATGCTCGACGGCAAACAGATTTCCAGTATGCACGTTCTCCGGTTTGAGAACCTGCAAGAAGAATGGGCTGTGCTGGCTTCGGTATTGGGGGTATCCGGCCAGCTACCTCACCGCAATCGGTCTAGCCATAGACCGTATGCGGAGTACTACAACCAAAAGACCCGCCAGGCTGTCGCGGATCGATACGCCGTCGAGATCGCGGCGCTGTCGTACCGCTTCGAGCCTGCTGTATAAGGAGAGATCAAATGGCATCCTCACCGTCATCGTCCCCCTCGTCGTCGCCTTCGTCCTCCTGGAGCCCGAGCGCTACGCCATCGGCCTCACCGTCGGCAACGCCAAGCTCATCACCGAGCCCAAGCAGTTCCGAGTCGGCATCGCCGTCCGCTTCGCCGAGTTCGTCGCCATCGTCGTCTTGGAGCCCGTCGGCTACGCCCAGTTCATCGCCGTCGTCAACTCCTTCGGCCTCACCGTCAGCCACGCCGTCAAGCTCACCGTCGGCTAGTCCGTCAACGTCGCCGTCATCGAGTGTATCGGCATCTGAGTCGGCATCTCCGTCGGCAACACCGAGTTCTACACCGTCGGCGTCGCCCAGTCCGAGTAGTTCGGAATCCGCCTCGCCGTCGGAATCTCCCTCGGCCTCGCCGTCTTCGACGCCGAGTAGCAGTCAGAGTCCATCTTCGTCGGAGTCGGCATCGCCAAGTTCGTCTCCTTCGGCATCCGAATCGGCCTCGCCATCCTCGTCGCAGAGTCCGAGTAGTTCGGAGTCTGCTTCGCCCAGTACGTCTCCCTCCGCGTCGGAGAGTGCGTCGCCGAGTTCATCCGCGTCGGCTACGCCGTCCAGCTCGCCGTCAAGTTCTGAATCGGCGAGCCCGTCGGCATCCGCGTCGGCAACGCCGAGCAGCAGCCCAAGCCCGTCATCGACTGTTTCGGCGAGCCCGTCATCTACTCCATCGGCATCGTGGAGCCCGTCGGCAACACCGTCATCAACACCATCGTCTACGCCATCGGCGACGCCCAGCACATCGCCATCGGAGTCGGCAAGTGCAACACCTTCGGCATCGTGGAGTCCATCGGCGACGCCAAGTAGTTCTCCGTCAACGTCTCCTTCGGCGTCTTGGAGTCCATCGGCTACGCCGAGTAGCTCACCGTCGGCAACTCCATCGTCTTCGCCGAGTCCGAGCACCTCACCCTCGGCATCACCATCGACGTCGCCCAGTTCGTCTCCGTCGTCGTCACATAGCCCAAGTGCGACGCCTTCGAGCTCGCCATCGGCATCGATGCCGGATGCGTTGACGGCCGACACGATGGCTGTTTTGGAGGCCGATACGACGCAGGAAAGCGTCGGGTTGTGCCCGTACCATCAATACCGGGTCACGCACCTGGCGGTAGATAGTAACGGTAACGCCGCTACCAACACGATCTTCCTGGGCGATACGGCGGCATTCGATGCGTCGCATGCTCCCGATAGCCCCAAGCTTGCCCTGAAATCCGGGGAAAGCATCTTGTTGCCGGCTCGCATCGAAACGCTGTACTTCATCACGGCGGCCGGCACCCCGGTATTCAACATCGCGCCCGAGCGCTATGCAGGTAATTGGTAATGAGAGTTTCCATCGTCATCCCGGTGCTGAATAGCCATGAGGTTGTGCGGCGTCAACTGCTGCACTTCCAGCGTATTGGCTTGCCGGATGACGTAGAGTTGATTCTGGTCGATGACGGTAGTGATCCGCCGTTGACTAATTGCGGAATTGACGTGCCGCTCACGCTGTACGCTACGCGCGATACTCGTCCGTGGACATGGGCGCTTGCACGGAATGCCGGCGCTCGACGCGCCACGGGCGAGTATCTATTGATGACCGACATTGACCATATTCTGACGCGCGAGTTGATCGAGGCAGTTCGCCGGTTCGACGGACAGAAAATCCAGTTTGTGCGGCAGTTCGCCGTGCTGGATAAAGATGGTGTGTTTACCCAGGATCATGCTGTGCTCGTGGAGTATGGTTTGCCGGCCGAACGGATCGCGGACCGCGGGCTCGACATCAAGCCGCTGCCCAATAACTTCGCCATGCGTCGTGACATCTTCTGGGAGCTGGGCGGTTACCGCGAAGACCTCGTAGAAAAACCGTACCCACAGGGCGAAGATCGCTTGTTCAAGAAAGCCTGGCAGGAGTGGATGCGACGAACAGGCGGCAAGGTGTGGGAGCACCGCCCGATGATCTATATGTTCCCGAATGGACAGTTCTGCGGTGACGTCGATTTCAACCCGCACGGATTGTTTCACGACTTGAGCCGCAAGACGAACCGCAATATGTGGCACAAGCGAGTTCTAGCAGGAGAGAGGCGATGATATGGTTTTTCGTTGTTTCCGGTATCGTCGCGATGTTGCTCGTGTTTGTCGCGACGAAGCGTCGAGAGATTTGTGGTAACTGCGGGAAGAGGATGGACGTAGACTTTTTGCCGTGGGGGGACCAGAAGTTGCTTGGCGTGTGCAATCGTTGCGGCATTGAGTACTGGGGCGTTGACGAATAGGAGTAACGCGAATGGACTTGAGCGTGATTATCCCGGCACGAAACGAGATATTCGCCGCCCAGACGGCGAACAACGTGCTGGATAAGGCGAAAGCGAACACGGAGGTGCTGCTTGTGCTTGACGGGTACTGGCCAGACCCGGTGATTCACGACCGGCCGAACCTTCGGATCATTCACAACTCGGAGCCGGTGGGGCAACGAGCGGCTACGAATCAGGGCGCGCGACTCAGTAACGCCAAGTACGTGATGAAGCTCGATGCCCATTGCTCGGTTGCCGAAGGGTTCGATCTGGCTTTGATGGAAGACTGCCAGCCGGACTGGGTAATGATCCCGTCCCAGTACAACCTGCACGCCTTCGACTGGGTGTGTGAGCAGTGCGGCAAGCGGAGATACCAGGGCTCGAAGCCGGCCGTGTGCAAAGAGTGTGGCGGCGAGCATTTCGAAATGCGGATCGTGTGGAAGCGCCGGCGCAATCGTCTTACTGTGTCTTGGCGATTCGATAGCGATCTGCATTTCCAGTACTGGAAGGAACACAAGCGGCGCCCGGAAGTTCAGTCGCAGGGCGACCTCATTGAGACGATGTCGTGCATCGGTGCCTGCATCTTCTGTGAGCGCGAACGGTACTGGCAGCTTGGCGGCATGGATGAGGAACATGGCTCGTGGGGGCAATTCGGGACTGAAATCGCCTGCAAGAGCTGGCTGTCTGGCGGCAAGCTGATCACGAGCCTGAAGACGTGGTATGCCCATATGTTCCGGACCGGGAATTTTGCCGCGAACGGCGAATCAACCTGGCCGTATGAGATCACGCAACGGCAGATCAACGCGGCGCGGGCCTACTCGCAAACGATGTGGCGAGACAACGCCTGGCCCGGTCAAGTCAAGCCGCTGTCGTGGATGCTGGAGCACTTCTGGCCCGTACCAGATTGGACCGACGAGCAACTTGCCGAGCAGAAGAAACGGGAAAGCAACTTCACAATTTCAAGCTAGGAGAATAATCATGTCCGATACACTCGATGCAGTAACGATTCCTCGTGAAGGTTGGCTCCGTGTTGCGGCGCAGGGACGGCCGGTCGAGGTCGACCGAGATTATAAGGTCATCCGCGGCTATGTCGTAGCCCAAGAGGGCACGTTCAAGACCGAGCGAGGGGAGTTCGACAAGAAGTCGCTGCTGGCTGTGCAGACGCTGATGCGCAAAGCCGGCCCCAAGGGGCTCAAATCACGATTCGGGCATCCCGGCCTAAGCGACGACGGAATCGGCTCTTTTCTCGGGCGCGCCCGCTCGCCGTGGCGCGATGTGATGACCAAGCGTGTTGACGGCGAAGACCGGGAGATCGAGCTGATCCGCGCAGATCTCCACATCGCCGATGCGGCGTTCGAATCGCCAGGCGGCAATATTGGCGGCTACGTGATGAAGCTGGCCACAGAGGATTCCGACGCGCTGTCTTCGTCGCTGGTTCTCGAATACGACGAGGAGTATCGGTTGCAAAAAGACGGGACGCTCGTCAAGGACGACGAGGGCTACCCCTTGCCGCCCCTGTGGCGTCCTACGGCTCTACATGCGTCGGACATTGTGGACACCGGGGACGCGGTAGACGGGCTCCTGTGCGTCGAGGCGCTGCCTGACGGGCTCGTTCGCAAAGCCACTGAGATGCTGGACGCGGCCTTTGCCGGTAAGGATCGCCAGTTTACCCACGAACACCTGGCCGGCTTCGTCAATCGTTACATGGCAGCTCGGTTCCCCGGCGAGAATCCGGATGCCGAGCGGATTATTGCCGAGCTGGGCGCCGAGTGTGAGGGCCGGCTGCGGCGGATGGCGATGGAGGCCGACGCGACGGCAGCGGGAGTCTTCGATAGCACCCTATGATCAGCAACGTTACTCGCACCATCGAGATCCACATTCCGCGAACCGGGGGCCGATCGCGGCGCAGTTTGTTTACGGATGTCGATCCGCGCATCTTCCACGGCGGACACCGGCCCGTTTCGGAGTTTCTGGCGTACTTCGGGGACGATGCCAAATTTGCTCAGTACTTTTCCTATGCCTTCATCCGCAACCCGTGGGAGCGGATCGCGTCCCTCTACCACTGGGTTCGCCGGCAACGGGCCTACAACGCCCACCAGCTTGAGTTCCCGGCCTGGCTCGCCCAGATGTACCAGCACGGCAAGGGGCATTTGTCGCGGTCTCAGTGGGACACGATAGCCGTCGGTGGCGAGGTCAAGGTTGATTTTGTCGGCCGGTTCGAGCGGATGGAGAAAGACTGGCGGGTCGTGGCCGATCGTGCAGGTCTGCCGCGGACATTGCCACGCATCAACAACAACGATCCGTATCCGCACTACTCGACCGTCTACGACGAGGCGGCTCGTCAGATGGTGGAAGAGCGGGAAGCGGGCATCATTCGATATGCTGGGTACAGGTTCGAAAGGGAAGACGGGGGATAGTCATGGCTAAGAAAGCGGCAACGAAGCGTACAGCAGGGACGGAAGACCTGTCGCTGCGGTTCGATCCGGATAACACCAATCGTCATTCGGACCGCTCGCTCGAAGCGGTACTGGATTCGGTGGATGAGTTGGGCGCCGGTCGGTCAATCGTTGTCGACAAGACAGGCCAGGTGATCGGCGGCGAAGCGACACTGAAGGCGGCTCAAGAGCTGGGCCTGAAGACTCGGCAGATCAGGACCAAGGGCGACGAGCTTATCGTGGTGGTCCGCGAGGATCTCGGCCCCGACGATCCACGGCGACTCGCGCTGTCGATCGCCGACAATCGCACGGCCCAGTTTGGCGAACTGGACATCAACGCCGTGGCTGAGCATATCGGGAGCCTGGCTGAGCATTCGCAAGCGATCGCCGATGCCTGTGGGTTTGCGGCAGAAGAGATGGAAGAGGCACTGGCGAGTTTTGAACCGTTCGATGAGTCAGGCAACGGCGAGATCGATGAGGTGGAGCCGCAGATTGATCGCGCAGAAGAGTTGCAGAAGGAATGGGGAACTGAACGAGACCAACTCTGGGAGATACCGGGTAAGGCTGGGGTGCATCGGATTCTGTGTGGAGATTCGACCAATGCAGAAGATGTCGAGCGGTTGATGGACGGACAAAAGGCGGGACTGATGAATACCGATCCGCCGTATGGCGTCGCTTATGCAAACGACGAGAGGCCGAACCCTGGGGTGGCGAAGCCACGGGTGGCGAAGGACGAACTGTGCGACGAGGAGTTGCAGTCGTTTTTGGAGAAGGTTTTCCAGGCCGCGGTTAACATTGCATTGCGGCAAGATGCGGCGTGGTATCTTTGGCACGCGCATCTCACCCAGGGGTTTTTTGCAGCAGCAGCAGCAGCAGCAGCAAATGTCGTGCTACACCGGCAGATTATTTGGGTGAAGCCTGTACTTTTATTGACACGAGGTCAGTATCACTGGAAGCACGAGCCATGTTTCATGGGCTGGGTGAAGGGCCATCAGCCACCGGATTATGGCGAGGGCAACGGAGAACGCACACAGACGACCGTGTGGGAAATTGAGTCGGTTTCGCAGGCAGACCGCAAGGAGTACAACCACTCGACGCCAAAACCGGTGGGGCTGTTCACGATACCTGTCGTTAAGCACTTGAAGCAAGGTGAGATTTGCTACGAACCATTTGCCGGCAGTGGGCCACAGTTCGTTGGTGCGGAGCAGCTTGGCCGGATCTGCTACGGAATCGAAATCGAGCCCAAATATGTAGCAGTGTGCTTGCAGCGGATGAAGGATATGGGACTTGAGCCTCGCCAGCTTGCGTAAATTACCACAGCGGGTTTTCGGTTTGTTTTTCCTTGAAAACCGTTTCTTTTCGTGCGTTCCCCAGCGTCGCCCGTAGCGCATTTCCCGCGGGATGAGTGTTTAGTCGCGATTGCTCACAACGTGCGGGAGGAGCGATCTGGTGAGCGGGATCGGCCCCTGGTGCATCTTTCTCTTGACAACTCCGGCCCCATCTACTAGACTTCCTCATGTACAGGACAACGTCCTGTATAGGACAACCTCCTTCTTGCACGCGGAGCGTGCTCGATGGTTTCCGATTGCTGACGTCGCGGAGCGGCACGGCGATTTGAGACCTTGAGCCCGTTCCGTTTTTTGTGCGCCCTGGAGAACTGTGATCTAGCACCAGCCGACAATCCAATCCCACACACGCGGAGCGTGTTCTTTGACTTCACGCTGACCGGACCCGCAGAGCGGTCCAGCCGGCACGGAGCCACCGAACACGCTCCGTTTTTTTAAGCGCTAAGGAGAACCGCAATGGACCACCTTTTGGAACTAATCCAGACCGCCAGCAACGAGGCCGCTGAACTGCGCAGTCAGATGGAGGCAATATTCGAGCTGGCGAAGACCGAAAAGCGGGGGCTGACCGATGACGAGCGGAAGCAAGTCGACGAATTGGACGCGCAACACAAGGCGAAGCTCGCCGAGATCGATAAACTTCGCAACGACATTGAACGGGAGAAGCGACTGGCCGCGACGCCCGTCCCGCTGGTTGATCAGCCGGATGATACCGCTGACGGCAAGGCCATGAAGGGCCGGCTGTCTGGTGCTGATTCGCTGCGGTTCGGTCGCCAGACCGATGCGGCTGCCGAAGATCCCAAGCGGGGCTTCAAGACGCCTCGCGAGTTTTTGAACGCCGTCCTGACGGTCAGCACGTCGCACGGTCAGCAAATCGACGACCGGCTGAAACCGCTTCGTGTCCCGGCATCACACACCGCGGGCTTGACCGCGGGCTCCGATGAGTTCGCCGGATCACACGACGCCTACGGCGGCTTCTTGGTGCCCGAAGGCTTCTCGCCGGATCTACTCAAGACGGGATTCGACGGCGACCCAGTGGCGGGCCGTACCACCTCGATTCCGATGACCAACCCGATTGTTAAGATCCCGGCCCGTGTGGACAAGAACCATGCGAGCAGCGTCACGGGCGGATTGACGGTGACTCGCCGGCCCGAAACCCAGACCGGCACATCTTCGCGGATCGCGACCGAACTGATCTCGCTGGAAGCGTACAGCCTATTCGGCATCAGCTATGCCACCGAGGAGATCCTGACCGATT
>Ga0180438_10011503_pt1 | contig 10682 bp, 3 predicted proteins | sample SS_ome_12_FD_132455 | JGI IMG/M metagenome (GOLD analysis project Ga0180438, IMG submission 132455) | Hypersaline lake sediment archaeal communities from the Salton Sea, California, USA - SS_3_D_2 metaG | ecosystem: Environmental > Aquatic > Non-marine Saline and Alkaline > Hypersaline >... | reverse complement strand
TTATAAAAATATTGCGTATCTTTATGGCGGGGGAACCTATATTGTACAAGGAACTGTTACGAACTGTACTGTTTTCGAAAATATCCTTGATTCCTGGAACGGAACGGGCGGAATTTTTAATGAACAAGGCATGGTCGTTAACACCATCTCATGGAAAAACGAAGATAAAGACATTTCTGGGGGAACAATCAGGTTTTGTTGTTATGACAACCCATCTGAAAATAATGGGAATATTTCTTCTACTCCTTTTTTTAAAAATATTGATGGAGATCCTTCCACCTGGGATTTCCATTTGCGAAACGGCTCGTTATGCATTGATGCCGGAACCCTGGAAGGAGCCCCGGAAACGGATATTGAAGGAAACCCACGCCCCGGGGGTGATGGCTTGATTTGCATGGGCGCCTATGAATCGCCCGATTACTTTTTACCCGGTCCCCTGGTTCCGACCAAAAGATTTTACGTGAAGAAATCCGGGAATAATAGTAATGAGGGAACCAGCTGGGAAACCGCACTTCAAACCATAGATGCCGCAATATCCAAAACCCTTCCCCAGGATGAATTATTGTATGAAATCTGGGTGGCTGAAGGAACCTACCAGGAAGGCAAAACCTTGCAAATCCCTGTATTTGTCAGAATATACGGAGGATTCAGCGGTTTCGAAAACGAACTTTCTCAACGCGATTTGATCTATTCTAAAGCGGAAACAATCATTTCCGGAAATAACAGTTTTCAGTGTGTGGAAAATTTCGGCATGATTGATGGCTTTCATATCACAAACGGAAACGCGGAAAAAGGCGGAGGTGTCTATAACGACTCTGGCACGGTTAGTAATTGTAAAATTTATGAAAATGAGGCTTATGTGATAGGGGGGATACATAACCTGAAAGGAACCGTCAAAAATTGCACGGTTTTCAGTAACAATAGTTCCAATGTCTCGGGCGGTATCAGAAATAATTATGGGAATGTTGTAAATTGTGTCATTTTTCTGAATAAATGTAAAATAGTGGGTGGTGGTATATATAATGATCACGGGAATGTCATAAACTGCACGATTTTCCGTAATGATGCAGATTTAAGCGAGGATGGAATATATAACGATAATGGAGTTGTATTAAACTCAATTATATGGGATGATTCTGTTACTGGGGGAGCCACCCAGTATTGTTGTACAGACTATCCCTATACGGGAGAGGGAAATATCTCTACTGATCCGCTTTTTGTAAATACTTCAGGAGATTCCTCCACCTGGATTTTTCTTCTGAAAGATGATTCCCCATGCATTGATGCAGGCAATCCTGATCCGAAATATAATGACGCATGCCGCCCCCCGGGAAAAGGAACCCTAACAAACGATATAGGAGCTTACGGAGGTCCCGGCAATTGTAATTTTGGAGACTATATCCTTAAAAATGCCTTAACACAGATTACTCCCTATGGGGATTCTTGGAGTGCTACCTGTTATGGAATACCACCCCTTGGAATTCCTTATAGAATGAACTGGATAGGATTTTATTTCGATCCGATACATAACTGGTATCCCTTGAAAGGGAATCCGGATGGCGCAGGCATCGATGATTTGATCCAGGTGACACAATACGGCGATGTATGGGTATATCTCTCAGCTCCTGGTATTATATCGGTTCCGGAGCGATGGGCATGGCTCGGTTTTCGTTATGATGAAAAACAGGGGTATAATGGTTGGCTCCCCCTTTCCGGCGATGCAAACGGCGACGGCTATGATGATATGATCCAGGTAACCGAGTATGGAGATGCCTGGGTTGCGCTTTCCACAGAAAGCTCTTATGGAATCCCCTCTAGATGGGCATGGCTCGGTTTTGAATTCTCCCGCGGCGAACTTGGCGGAAACGGCGCAATCCCCCTTTCCGGCGATGCCAATGGGGACGGAATGGATGACTTGATCCAGATCACGCGCCATACAGATGCCTGGGTTGCGCTTTCCTCCGGAACCTGTTTTCTACAGCCCGAACGTTGGGCGTGGCTGGGTTTCAAATACCGCTTTTGCGATAGCTGGCTCCCATTTAGCTATTATGGCTGGTTCCCCCTGTGCGGCGATGTAAATGCGGATGGTAAGCACGACCTGGTTCAGATCACCCCAACCGGAGACCCCTGGGTTTCCCTCTCTACAGGAACCGAGTTTGCAAATCCCACTCGCTGGGGATGGTTGAATTTCTATTACGATGAGACGCTAGGGTATTATCCCCTTTTGGGCGATGTGAATGCGGATGGAAAAGATGACCTGATTCAGATCACGCCTTCGGGCGATGTCTGGGTGGCAATTTCCCTGGGAAGTTCGTTCGATATTCCTGAATATTGGGGAACACCCGGATTTTATTTTAACAGGAAAAACGGATATCTTCCGCTTTTCCTCGGGTATTAAATGAAATATTAATCACGGAGGTTAATATTATGAAACACAATAGCTTGATACTGTTATTCCTCAGTGTTTTATTTACATTCATTGTAATAAACGCTTTTCCCGATCCTTCCCCGGATGAATATTTGAAAGTGGAAATAAGTTATGATAATACATCGCAATATTTCAACCACCAGTATGTCACACCCAGGATTATTAATATATCCGGATACAGGGTTATCTTCGAAAAAAATCATCCCAACCAGCTTTACGATTTCAGCGGAAAAACCGATATCCTGGAAATGAATATCCAGGCGGATACCCTGGTTATTCGCGATCCCCTCTGGTTTCCCCAGACAAAAGTGACCATTCACTCCAGGGAACTCAAATTCGAGGATAAACCAACCACCCACTCTCAGTATTCAGGTCCCGCCAGTATTAACACAAAACCAGTCGATATTACAGAAAAGCCGGAATCGGGAATTAATGGAAATCATGGATTGAAAGCAGGGGACATCTTCATACTGTTGGATTGCCCGGTTTCCTCTAATATCCTAAACCTTCGATTTTTGTTAAACGGGGGAAACGGACAACCCGCAGGCTTGGGAGAGGATGGAGAAGATCAAGTGGATATTTATAAATCTTATAGCAGAATCGATTCGGATTGTTATCATTGGAGTTGTCATCTACCTTTTTCTGAGTCATCCGGTAAAAATTCGAACACATTTATCTGCGATGTGCCCTCTTCTTATATCTCTGGAAAAAAGATCGTTTTTAATTCTCCCTTGTTGGCTCCTGCTTTAAAGGTAATGGAATCAATTGAAAAAAATCGCAATGATCCCGGACTATCGAGTTTCCTTGATGCATTGTCTCCGGGAAGACCGGGTGAAGGCGGCGATGGAGCTTACCTCTTTTCCAATGTGGAATTGCCACAGGAGATTTTTACTTTTAACGGTGGATTCCCGGGTGAACCCGGGTTTGATAATGACGATTCCCCTAATGTATATGAAGGAGGAGATTATATACATAGAAGGGAATATTATTGGGTGGATTGTAATGTAGTAACTATATTATCACGATATTTAATTATATGTTTTATGGATTATGGAATATCATACATTGATGATCAAATATTATATTCAGGAGCTGATGCTGTAGTTTCTTTTCCTTCGATGCCTTCCGGAACTGAAGGCTTGTATTGGCTCGACGGAATCAGTGTATCCTGGCTTCATCCCGAAATCTTGTGGCGCACCCTGGAATATGCCTATGATTTGCCTCCCGGTGATGAGCAAATCCGTTTGAAACTCCAGCTCGAATATGAGCTCGAAAACCTGGAAATTTATCGCGAATCAGAACAGTGGAATCAACTCCCTGTTGATATTCAAACGGGCTTCACCGAAGTGGAAAACCAGATCGCTATTTTCCTTTCCGAACTCAACCATCCAACCGCACTCCTCGCGGATATCACTCAATATGGCGATGTGTGGGGAGCCGCCAACCAGGGTGTTTCTCCCTTTTCCGTTCCCTATAGAAGGGCATGGATCGGTTTCCGCTTCGATCCCAACCAGGGATGGTACCCCCTTCGGGGCGATGTTAACGGTACCGGGTATGAGGATATGATCCAGATCACTCCTTACGGAGATGCCTGGGTTTCCCTGAGGCAACATTTTCTCTTTTCTGAACCCTCCCGTTGGGCATGGCTGGGGTTTACTTACAATGAGAACCCTGATGACTTCGGAAGCCTTCCCCTCTGCGGCGATGTCAATGATGACGGGCTGGACGATCTGATTCAGATCACTCCTTACGGAGATGTATGGGTGGCGCTTTCCTCGGGAAACTCCTTTTCAGAGCCTGAGCGTTGGGCATGGTTGGGTTTCTTCTTCTCTTATCCCAGCTCCGATAACTGGGGAGCTGTTCCCCTTTCCGGAGATGTCAATGGTGACGGCAAATGCGATCTTGTTCAAATCACACAGATCGGGGAAGTATGGGTTTCCCTCTCTCTTGGAAATACATTTGGCGTTACAAGCAAATGGGGGAGCGATTTTCTTTACTATTCTCCCCAAACAGGGTATACTGTGATGTGCGGCGATTATAATGGCGACGGAATGGACGATCTTGTTCAAATCTCTCCACAGGGTGAAATACAAACCGCGCTTTCTAATGGGAATGGGTTCGATCCCCTTTCCTATTGGGGGGAGGGTCCCATTTTTTATGATGATTTTGACACATACCTCCCCCTCCAGGGTGATGTGAATTCCGATGGCATGATCGATTTGATCCAGATCACCCCTGAAGGATGCGCATACATTTTTATATCCAACGGAAATGACTTTAATCCTCCCCAAGATTGGGGATGCTTCAATTTTATCTATTCAAGGGAGGGGAATTCCCTTCCCATGTATTTGAATTATTAATATAAACCCGGATTTCCTCTATGATAAAGAAACCCATTCCTCGGAAATAATTTCCCCCTCGATGCTTATAACAATCAGCTTCAGGGGGATTTTTCTCTGCGTTTGTTTTAAAGCCTCCTGCGCAATTGCCAAAAGCCCCCTGCAGCACGGCACCTGCATGATCAAAACCGTTAGAGTATTGATCCTTGCTTCATCCACCATTGACTTTATCTTTTCCACGTAAATATCCGTGTTGCGATCCAGCTTGGGGCAAGCGATCGCAAGGGATTTCCCTTTAAGAAACCGGGAATGAAAATCCCCCATGGAGTATGCCGCGCAATCCGCAGCCAAAATTACATCCTTTCCCTGGTAATACGAAGCCAGGGGAGAAACCAGGTGAAGCTGGATGGGCCATTGCCTAAGCTGGGAGGGTTGTTTTCCCGGCTCCGCCTCTTCTTCTCCCTGTTTTTCAAAGACCATCTCTTTCATGCCCGGGCATCCCTCGTGAGGCGTTTTCCTGTACTTTGTGACAAAAAACTCCTCCGGAACCTCGAAGTTTTTCTCTTTTAAAAAGCTGATCGCCTCGTTAAGGTATGCCATTTCCCCGCGCTGTTTAAGGTGCGTAAGGTGTGCAAGGATCGTGTTCTTCCCTTGTTTGAAAACATTCTCCATGACTTTTCGTTCATCGTACGGCTCTGCTTCCCGCTCCTCAACCGAGATTGCATCTGCGGGGCATGTTCCGATGCACGCGCCTAACCCGTCGCAAAAAAGATCGCTCACAAGCCGCGCCTTGCCATCGATTATCTGGAGCGCCCCTTCCGGGCAGTTCGGAATACATTGCCCGCATCCGTTGCATTTCTCCTCATCGATTTTTATAATCTTCCGTTTCGCCATGCTTTTCCCTTCCTCCTCTTACTTTATCTTTATCTTTATCTTAATCTTAATCGTAATCTTAATCGCACTCGCACTCGCACTCGCACTCGCACTCGAATTCCCAATATTATTCCCTCTTCTCTCTTTCCCTCTTATTTTGCAAACAAAAAAATGGATAAAAATTTTCTAAGGCATTCCTGCCCCAAATAAAACTCCGCTATTTCCCCTCGAAATCGAAATCGCCCCTCCTCCATAGTCTTGATGCTGAAAGTCAAGCCGAAGGCATGAAAGGAGGGTGTCTCGGGATCGCCTGCCCCCCGTAATCTTGATGGAGGGGGGGGGATCGAAACTCGAATATCGAATCCCGATAGCCCCCCCTCCGTCAAGACTTTGGGGGGCAGGCGATAGCGATACCGATAAAAAAAATCGATGCTGTTAATGCAAAAGCAAACCGTGGTAATGGTTCTGAAGGGTAACACTGATCTGGGAAACTGCTTCGTTTCCCGCTTTATCCCGAACTTTAAGGATCATGAAATATTCCCCGTCCTGGAGCCCCGAACTATCGAACTGGGCAAGAACCCCGTTTTGAACCGATTGTTTCTTAGGGAGCCCGATCCACCACAATGCCGAACCGTTCTTCGGCTTCATCTGCACAAGGTAATAATCCAGGTTCGCATCTGACGCCGTTCCCATAACCGAAACCTGATCTTCCAGTTCCGAACTATTTATGGGTTGGGTAATAAGCGCTGTGGGCGCCTCATCGTCCACTGTAATCATGCGAATAAAGATTCCCGTGTTTCCCGCATTGTCCGTTGCAATGATCTTTATTTCATGATTTCCCTGGGAGAGAAGCGGAACAGGGGTGTATTTTAAAAGCTCTGTTTCCTCGTTGTATGTTGACGATACCTCCACATTATCGATCTCGAGCTCCACTGTATCCACCCCGCTTACCTTGTCGAATACCAACGCACGAATTTCTGCCCCTGATGTTGTGAATCCATCCGATGCCGTGGGAAGAAGCGTAATTGTTGGCGTGGTAATATCCGCGCCCACTGCATATAATCCCAGCTCTGTAATCGAGGCTGTGGCAGTGTGCTCGTTCGTATCCATCACCGCTCCGGAAACCGCGTTCCATTTCTCCTCCTGGTTGTTCCAGTGATATAGCCCCAGCTGGGAAGGCTCCGCATTCGGGGGAAGGGGATCGTACCCGTACCCGATCTCCAGCTCCAAGGGAAGAAGGGGAACAAGATCGCCTGGTTGAAACTCGTGGCTTTTGCCAGTTATATAAAGCCCCTCGCAGGGATTTTCTAATGGCGTGTAAGAGAGAATCGCCAAATCCGTTTTCTTGGAAAGCGAATGCGCCTCGCCCGAAAGGCTCGCCCAGCTATCCGAGGTGGGAGCATCCTTTGATAATGTTGTTCCCCGGATTCCCCCAATCGAACCAAGGGTGTCAATTGTCCAGGATCCAAGTGATGAGACTGATTGCGTTATCCACCCGATCGCATCCGTTACATAAATCCAAAGCCCATCCAGGATTGCCTCCATAAGATCGCCCAGGCTGTGTGTGTCGCCCCTTACGTAGCTATCATACCCATACGAGCTGATTATCCTCCGTTCTCCTCCCTCGAACACGCCGACTTCCGCGGCATACACACGCTTTTCCTCGTAATTTACGGAAAGTCCGCCACCAACGGTTATAACCTGGATGTTGAAATCGAGCGATAGCGTATAATCGAAATCCTTGATCTTGTAAACTGCCCTGCGTTCATAATGAACAGGTATCTCCAACAGCATCTGAAAAAGGTTTGTCAGCTCCTGGGAACATGCCTGGAGCCCCAGCTGAAGCCCGCCTGGATCTTCTGCAAACGAACTACCCAATGCCGTGATGTTTGACGCCCCGGTTGAAAGCAAATCCTGGATTGCCTCCATATCGTCCACAGTATAGATCACGATCTCCTCACCGTCGCTTATGGAAAGAATAAACTCCCGGGGATTTCCCGAGGTGTCGAACACCATTTCTTCAGAAAACACAAACGAGTTGTTCGCCGCATCGAGCCCGAAATAATCGCTTGCGCTGAACCATCCCTGACCCGCCACGGAAAAACTCATCATCGATAGCTGGGTCTCGATCTCCTGGATTGCCTGGATGCCGATCCGGTTATCCTTGGGGTAAAGGTTTATTCCTATAAGATAGGCGATGTTTACAGAGGCATCGATCAGGCTTAAGCCGATATTCGCCCCGGCGCTGGAATCCGAGGAAAGCCCCAGGCTCGTGCTTAAGGAACCCCCTGCTGAAACCGAAACCCCCACATGCGCAGATTCCTTTTCCAGATAATCCGAATATCCCACAGCGCTTAATGCCCCGATGATCGCATTGAACGTGGGATTGCTTAAAACCGATGCGGTTCGAGCTATAGAGGCAATCATGAGCGAGGCATAAGCCTTTCTACGCTTCTTGCAGTCCGCATCGTCCAAATCATCGCACAATGCATCGCCCATGTTGAAATCCTGGTCTCCACGCAGCAGCAGCATAACTGAGGCTCCCACGCTGGCGCCCGCTTCCGCAATCCCCACACCCATCTTGGGTCCCACTTCCACTCCCACGCCAAGTCCCACGTCAAAACTCTGGTTTATGGTAAGGTCCTTGTTGTTCGCAACACTAACCTCTGTGCCCCCTCCGGCTTGCCCCTCCACATACGCGGTAATGCCCGCTTTCAGGGATTGAGCCAATCCCCCTGCCCACACATGATCCGCCTCGCGCGGCTCCACTAGCACGGGTATTGTGGGAAAGGGCTCCTCCGGGGTAAAGGAGCACGTGGAATATCGCACCTCCGTGATCGGCACATTCACCAAAACTGCTTCTGTGATCCGTGCGGAACTCGCTAAAAGATCCAGGGAATCGATGTTCAAATCCGCCACACCTTCCGTATCTGCTATAACGCTTTTTGTGCCCGATTCCGTGGAGTAATAGATCCTTGCCTTGGATACCGGGTTTCTCAGGCTGTCTTCCACTCGAACCCAACGGTGAAGCTCCCCTCCCTGCATTACTTGGGATGCCTCTGCATGGGTTTCCGGGTAAACCGCAACCACCTTGACACGGGGGGAAAGCGTAACTGTTACTCCCGGTTTCGGGGTTTCCACATTTCCCGCCCAATCGATCGCGCGGCTTTTAAAAGTCACATCCGTGCATGAATTCGTTGTGCTCCATTCATAGCTCCAAGCCTCTTTCCCTTCAGCATCGTGCCATGCCTTGGAAAGGGAATCCCATACCTGCACCTTGGAAAGCTCCATATTATCCGATGCGGTTCCTGTTACTTCCAGGGAAAGGGTTTCCAGGTTAAGCCCGTTTGTGGGATACGTGATCGTGGAGGAGGGAGGAGTATGATCCTGGTTTATGGTAAGCTGATCGTCAACCGAAACAAGACCTGCCTTATCGAACACCCGAAGCCGGATGCGCCAGTTGCCGTCTCCCATGGTGGTGGGATCCCAAAAGCTGATAAACGGTCCTTCATATTTTCTGCGATCCGTTCCCGAGTTTAAAAGAGTCCAGTCTCCCGGGGTATCCATAGAGTTATATTCCAGCTCCCAGTGATCGAAGTTAAAATCGTTTGCAAAACCGGAAATAGTGATTTTCCCGGGATTGAAAAGCGCCCCTTCCGGCTTCGTAATTTCCGCAAGGGGCGGTGCGGTATCGTGCCCGAAGGCTGTGGCGCAAAAATAATCGTTGGATTCCCTGATATCCGTCAAAACAAGGGAATTCACTACCGCGGGTTCCATGTATCCTCCCAAGAGAGTTATTCCGTGTTCGTATTTAAAATCGAAAAGAATCTCATCCATGGCAGGATTGAAAATACACGCATCGGATTGAGTGTGAATGATGTTGTTATCTCCCGTAATGATCACGGGGCGCGCATAATTTTGCACCAGGGGAGATTGCCCCGTGATTGCCCCTGTTGTTCCGTTCAGGGTGATAATCTTGTCTTTCAGCTGAGTCCAGGAAAGCGTTGCATAAACCGTTCCGTTCGCATAGGAAAGGGAATTGATCCTTGATGTGGAGTATTCTTCTCCCAGCTTGAGCCACTGCCACACGTCGTTTCCGCTACCTGCGTCAACGCACATGATCCGTCCCTGTTCCGTGATGTTTACATTGTGTTCGCAGAAAAAAACCTTTCCGTCCGCCAGGGTAAGGGGAGGGAACAGTTCCCCGAAATCAAGCTCGTGCGAGGAACTGATCGACCATGCCTGGGTTCCATCTATAAGGTTGACCGCATAAACGTTTCGCACATCCTGAAAATACACCTTGCCATCATAGGCGCACGGGGGATTCGGTCTTTCCCTGTAAAAATCGCCGCAAATAAATCGCTCCTTTACAGGAAAATCCCACAGGAAAGTTCCCGTGTCTTTGTTGTATGCGTATAATTTCCCCGTGTCTCCCTGGAGGAAAGGTTTGTATAAAACCGGCACTACAAGGGTCTCTCCGCTTATGCACGGGGGGGTAGCCCACCATCCCTCGAAATGTTTTTCCCAGGCAACGGTTCCGTTGGAAAGCCTGAGCGCCCAGAGCGTGGAAGCATAGGGATCTGCCTCCGAGCTCCTCGCATCCCACGAAACCACGTACACCTTGTCCCCCGCAATCTGCGGCGCCCCCACAACGCCACCGAAAACCGGCTTTTGCCATGCCACGGTTCCATTGCCAAGATTTATACACCACACTTTAAGCCCCTGGGTGGATTGCGGAAATTTCGTATCCCAATCCCGGAAGCTTCCCACAACCGCATAGCTGTCGTTTGCAACAATGGGGGATTGCCCACCGTTCATCCATTCGCAAAGCTGTGTTGCCCACTTGATCTCAAGGGGCAACTCCGGAGCATCCGTTGTGTTTCCCGTATGCCCAGCATCATGTTGAAAAAATTGCCATGTATCCGATTTTAGGTTTCCGGAAAGCGAAACAAATAATAATAAAAAAAATAAGATAGGTATAAAAATCCCTATGCCCCTGCGACTTTTTAAAATATTCATGTACTAACCTTCCTGAATGGTAT
>Ga0180438_10011501_pt1 | contig 10686 bp, 11 predicted proteins | sample SS_ome_12_FD_132455 | JGI IMG/M metagenome (GOLD analysis project Ga0180438, IMG submission 132455) | Hypersaline lake sediment archaeal communities from the Salton Sea, California, USA - SS_3_D_2 metaG | ecosystem: Environmental > Aquatic > Non-marine Saline and Alkaline > Hypersaline >... | reverse complement strand
GACGAAAAGCACCGGCTGGCCATGTTCAACCTGATAGTTGGCGATGGCGGCCGCCAGGTGCGTCTTGCCACAGCCATAGTTGCCCTTGAGAATCAGCCAGCCCTGTGGACGCTGCGAGTACGCTAACGCGCGTGTGTAGGCCTTGCGCAGGTTATCCTGCAGCTGCGGGTTGAGACCGTGGCCCTCTGGCACAAAGGCATCAAAGGTCATGCGCGTCAGTAAGCCCAGGTTGCTGGCACGGCGCAGGTCCTCCATGCGTTGTTGCTCAATCTCGCTTAGTTTGCACTTGCAGGCCACGATGCGCCCAAAGTCAGGATGGCCTGGTGGAACGTCGAGGCGCAGGTATCCGGCGCCGTGACAGATGGGACAGACGTCGTTGTTGCCGACGCTAGCGCTCGATGAGCTTCCCGTATTCTTCGTACCAGCTTTTCTCACCCGGCCTGCCTTTGCCGGCGTCTTTGCCCTCTGACGCCCAGCGTTCCAAGATGCGCCTGATGTACTTCCAGTTCCGTGCGTTGTTCTCAACCGCGATGCGGAAAGCTTCTTCAATCCAATCCTGAGGGTACGTGTGGGCCGCTTCCTTCAGCTCCTCGGCGATGATCGGCTGCAGCAGAGCGATGTTCTGCTCATACAGCTCAAAGATGTTGGGCCGTTCCAGGGGGACCGCCGGTTGGACCCATGCTGCACCGCCCGCCGGTTTCCACTCGCCGACGAGCGCCTGCTCAAGGGACCGGCGTCCGCGTGCGCTGTTGGCGAGATAGACGTGCTCGCCACTCTCTGGATCCTCCAGCTGCAGCAGGGTTCCTCGTGCCACAGCCTGGTCCAATCCCTGGCGCAGCGCTTCCTCAGGCGCGGCAGTGAGGGGCTTGAGGCTGCGCAGCAGCGTGCCATCGCCAAGCAGCTCTGTCTGCGTCACATACTGATGCGTTGCTTCTTTGTGATACAGCCGCCACAGAACGTGCAGAGTGACTTTGAGCTCTGCCAGGTCACTGATCAGCGGCAACAGCTCGCTGAAGAACAGATCCGGAAGCGGTGTATGGGTGACTTTGCCGTTGGGAAAGCCACGGAACTCGTTCATGCAACGACAGTCTCTGCTGCGTATCCCAGATCCTGGTCAAAGGTGGCCAGATCAACGAATCGGGTCTGTTCAGCAGCGAACCGCAATGCGATCTGTCCCGTCGGGCCGTTGCGATGTTTGGCCAGAATGATGTCGGCAATGTGCTTGCGTTCGGTGTTCTCATTGTACAGCTCGTCGCGGTAGATGAACATCACGACATCCGCATCTTGCTCGATGCTTCCCGATTCACGCAGGTCGGACAGGATGGGCTTTTTCTCCTGGCGCGATTCTACCGCACGTGAGAGCTGTGACATGGCGACCACGGGCACATTCAGTTCGCGGGCCAGAGCTTTGAGCTGGCGCGAGATGTAAGACACCTCTTCAACCCGGTTGCTGCTGCGGGTGCCGCTTTGCATCAGCTGCAGGTAGTCGATGATGACCAGATCCAGCCCGTACTCGGCTGCCAGGCGCCGGCACTTGGTGCGCAGTTCCATGGGGGACGGGGCGGGCGTGTCGTCGATGAAGATGCTCGTCTCAGACAAGGTGCCTGTCGCTTTGACGAACTTGTCCCACTCGATGTCGCGTATGTCGCCGGTTCGCAAGCGCTGTGATGTGATGCCCGTCTCCCCGGCGATCAGGCGCTGCACGACCTGCTCGGCGGACATCTCCAGGCTGAAGAAAGCCACGACGGACTTGTGCTTGAGGGCCGTGTTGTAAGCAATGCTCATCCCCAAGCTGCTCTTGCCCATGCCGGGCCTGCCAGCCACGATGAGCAAGTCGGAGCGCTGCATGCCGCCCAGCAGGCGGTCTAGATCAACGAAACCGGTAGGGAGCCCTACCATTTCGCCCTGGTGCTGGTGCAGGTACTCGATACGGTCGTAGTAATCGACCAGTAGGCGCTTGATGGGTGTCAACCCGCGCGAGATGTGGCGCTGTGACACATCAAAGAGGATCTGCTCGGCGCGGTCGACGACCACTTCAACGTCTTCCGCCTCGCCGTAGGCGAGGGCCGCAATCTTGCCGGCTGCTTCGATCAGGCGGCGCAGGACAGCGGTGCGCTCCACAATGTGTGCATAGTACTCTACGTGGATCGCTGTGGGGACGCTGTTGATCAAAGAGGTCAGGTATGCCGGACCGCCCACGGTCTCCAGCTCGCCGCGCCGCTCCAACTCATCGCTGAGGGTCACAAAGTCGGCCGGTTCACGGCGTTCGTGGAGATCGTAGATGGCCTGGTAGATCTGGCCGTGGGCTTCGCGGTAAAAGTCATCGTGGTGCAGGTAGGGCGCAATCTTGATGATTGCCTCGGGATCCAGCAGCAGGCTGCCGAGCACGGACTGTTCGGCCTCGATGTTCTGTGGCGGCAACCGGTCCTGGGTCATGTGCTAGGAATCCTCACCTGGGCCCCTGTTGTCCAGGCTCTCCAGCAGATCGCGGTATGCGGAGAGACGCTCCTCCTCCTCTGGCGAGACCAGATCGAGCTCCGGGCTGGGGACGATGCCGGCCTCCTCCATGACCTGTTCGGCGACGAGAATGGGAACCCCGCAGCGCGCTGCCAAAGCCATGGCGTCGCTCGGTCGCGAATCGATCTCCGCGTACCGCCCGTCGATGTCCATCACGATCCGCGCATGGAAGGTGTTGTCCTTGAGTTCGTTGACCAGGACTTGCGAGACCTTGGCACCTAATGCTTCGGTCACGTTCTTCAGCAGGTCATGCGTTTGGGGTCGAGGCGGGCGTATTTGCTGCAACGCGAGGGCGATGGCTTCTGCCTCGTATGGCCCGATCCAGATGGCCAGGTATCGCTCGGCCTCATCCTCTTTTAACAATACCACCCGGTGGTTAGACAAGAGGCTGACGAGGATCCGGCTGACACTCATCGCAATCATTCACGGCATCCTTCCAAAGCGCCAAACGGTCATGGTACATGACTAGGGAAATGGAACGCATCGAGGGCTCTGCGATCGATTATACCATAGCGACTGGTGATGCCCAAACCCGCACTCTACCCGGCAGCTGAAACTTGGCAGATGATTAGCAATAAACTCCAAATCGGAGTATAATCTCGCGCACATGCTTGGAAGGAGTACCTATGGAGCTACCAGCTAATCTTCAGACTATCATCAGCACCCTGCTCCTGTTGCTGGGTGCGTACGCGGTCCTTCTTCTCATCGCTATGGTTGTGTGGACCTTTCGCGATATTCGCTCGCGCTCGCGAGATATCCTGGTGCATATCCTTGCCACCCTGCTCGTGCTGGTGTTCAACCTGCCGGGGTTGATTCTGTACTTCATCCTGCGCCCGCAGTATACGCTAGACGAAGCGTATGAGCATGCGTTGGGACAGGAGGCGCTGCTGCAGGACATTGAGGAGCGCTACATCTGTCCGAGCTGCAGGCGCAAGGCTGCAGCCGACTATCTGGTGTGCCCGCACTGTCACGCTACCTTGCGCAAACGCTGCCTTGACTGCGGGCGTCTCATCAGCCTCAGTTGGGATGTTTGCCCCTATTGTGGATCCGAGCAACCAGAGATTCAAAGGGAGCCGGGCGCCGAAGTCGAGGAGGAGGCGATCCCAGAACCGGTGGTCGGATCTGAGGCCTAGTTCGGTACCAAGACGCGAAAAGAGGGGGCGCGCCCCCTCTTTTCTGTTCTGGCGGGATGGAGTTATCTCTTGAGCTCGGTACTGCCCTTGTAGTTCACGTGGCCCGGTAGCAAGATTCCGCCTCGTGTCTTGCGCAGCGGTACTTCTTCCTCTTCTTCGTCCGGCTGCTCCAACTCTCTTTCCAGCTCTGCAGCGCGCTGTGCGGCCTTTTCGCGCAGACGCCGCTCCGCTTCCTGCAACTGCTCTACCGCGTCCGAGGCATCGTAGTACTGTGCACGCCCCTTCTGCGTCCCGCCGGTCTCTGTTCCCAATCTGAGCAATTCGTGGTTCATCAGGTAGGAAGAGCGTGACAAGAACTCCGGCCAGGACGCTTCAGTGTATCGCTCGCGGTACTGTCCGTATGCTCTCGTCATCTGCGAGACCAGGTTCGCCTCCACCGTCGCCGGCAGCAGGATAGCCGCCCAGGAAAAGTGCCCGGGCTCTGAGGTGTGCAGCAAGCGCCCGAGCAGCAGATCACCCTCCAACCCCAGCTGGCCCAACGAATCGCCTGCGCTGGCTTCCTCTGTGTCTTGGAACACATCGTGCAGCGAGATCGCGTCTGGCTGCAATTGGGTGATGCGATAGAGGCTGATGTACGAGTCGGACCAGCTGCGGACGCGTTCGAGTTCGTCGGCCAGCAGGGTCGTGCCCATCTCTTCGAGAAACAGATCGATGATCCGCTTCTTGCTCTGCTCCAGGCGGTAGTCGTGAATGTACCACTCCAGGAAGCGGCCAATTTCGCCCTGCTCAAGCAGATTCCAACCCTCAACGCCGTACCGGCCGTTCCAGAAGAGATCAAAGGCCACGCTCAGTTGCCGCTGCAAAGCGGGGCGCTGCGCATAGGCCAGCAGCTTCTCCGCAGTTGCTTGTTCCTGGCGGTGCCAGGCGCTCTCGCGCAGATGCTGGGCACGGTCCTTCTTCAGGCAGCAGTTTTTGTACTTCTTTCCGCTGCCGCAAGGGCATGGATCGTTGCGTCCTACTCTAGTCACTGCGCAATTCCTTCATCTGTCTGTCACCTGTTGAGCCACTGCGGCATGTAAATGATCATCGACAACATGGCGTCGGTCAGGACGAAGATGACCCAGGCCACGAACAGCGATCTGTAAGGTGTGCGCCGGAAGTAGAGCCAAATCGCTCCCAATGCGACCAGCAAGGTGAAGAGCGGTGTGCCCAGCACCGTCACAAACTGCAGGTTCGCTGGCAGGCGGTCCAAGAGTGGCGCGTAGAACAGTACGCCTGGGGCCAGGATGAACTTTGCGGCCAGGTACAGCACGATGGAGACGACCAGAGCAATCTGCGCTGGACGCCGATCCAACCCACCTTCGGTCTTGACAAAGTAGAAGGCTACCACCCAGACGAACGAAGCAAAGCTCCACAACAACAGTACCGGCGGGAAAAAGCCCATCGCCGGGGCCAGGGTCCAGAGCGCGCCAAAGAAACTGTTGGCCCGATCCTGAATCGTCACACGGTCGAGGTTGGCCTTGACTGCATCGGACGTACTGGCGTAGTAGATCTCGTAGCGACCGAATCCCGCTGCGTTGAGGAAAACGAGATGGGCATTCCCGCGCTCGTCGAGCGTGCCGCGTGGCCGCAGCGCGCCCCCAACTTGGGTGACCAGCTGGTACCCCTTCAACTCGCCATTGGAAAAGATGGCCCACACCACCTCGCGGCTGGACTGGGTCTGGGTGGCTACCTCAGCAATGAGATAGAGGCCGACCTCCTGGCCTTGATCGCCGGACGTGGAAGGCATGTACAGCAGTGAGGTAGGCCATCCTGTCCTCGGCGAAGCCAGACGCTCGTAGGGCAGGCTGCCACTTGCTGTCTCGTAGCTGGGTTTGGCCAGGTAAGGGATGTTGAGCGTGCGCGGTTCCTCATATTTCGGTCCGCTCAGCGGGAAAGCCACGAACGAGGTCTCGGCATTGCCGGCTCCGGTAAGCCCGCCACCGCGGCGCTCAAGCGCCCAGAACAGGTACGCGGTGCTGTTGTCGAGTGCCACGATAGGCGGATAGGCGACCAGACCGGTCATTGTCTTGTACGAGCCCGCACGCGTTCTGGCCTGCAGTTCCGAGGTCGACGGATCGAACAGCCCATAGTACACGTCCTGGACCATCAGTTCCTGTTCCTCAACCCAGGTGAGGTGGATCATCCCGTCCCTGCCAACCTGCAGCGACGGCTCTGCACCTCCAGGGATGAGCAATGCGTTGTCGCTGACCACACCTCCGCCAGGACCGAGCTCGAGGTGGTAGATTCCGCCTTCGGCTGGGATCTCGTTGGCCCAGAACACATCGACGCTGCCATCCGCGTTGTTGGCCACTGCAAATGCCGCGATGCGCACGCCCGACAGTGACAGTTGCAGTGGCTGGCCGAACAACTGGCCGGCACGGCTGAGATTGGCGACGAAAAGCGCCCTGGGAATGTCAGGGTTGTCTGTCCAGAAGGCGAGCAGCGAGCCATCCGGACGCACCAGCAACTCGGGCCAGCTGGGATGGGCACCATGTAAGTCCAGATCGACGCTGACCGCGGGATCGCCCGTACTGTCCAGTTGCAGGTAATGAAGCGTCTGGGCCTCCGCAGCCACAAAAAGGACGTGCACGTACTCGTCATCAGCTACCACACTGATAGGCTGGTTGGCGGCCGAAACGCCGACTTGCTGAGCACGGCTCCAGTCCGGCAGGGCCTTGGGCGTCTTTTCCGCCTCTGCCTGGCACCCGCCGATGGCAAGCCCCACGCTCAGGATCGCCAAGGCGAGAAGAACGCGTCTGAACATGTTCCTACCCTCCGATCCAGTGCTGACAGCCATCCACTTGCTGCATCACCTCGTGTCGCGAGCATTATAGTCGAAGCCACAACTGGGTCCAAAGCCTTGCGCATTGTGCTGGCCAACTCTCTGCCCAATATATGTATCACAGGCGCCAGCCACCGTCCGTTCAACACATGGGCAGCATCTTTCAACGCGAACGAAGGAACGGAGTGGCGCGATCCACCCTTACCGAGTTGTGAAGGGCCCTGGCATCGCGCCATTGAACGTTGTCCGGCACCCCAATCTTGGGTATAATTGCCGCAGGGAGGGTGATCATGCGACGCATAGAAATCCAGGCGGCTGGTGTTGAGATGGTGGCGCAGTTGAATGACACGCGCACCGCGAACGTCATCTGGGAAGCGCTGCCCCTCTCCGCGTCTGCGAACACCTGGGGTGATGAGATCTACTTCGCCATTCCCGTCAAACTGGAAGCGGAGGACGCGCAAGCGGTGGTATCCGTGGGGGACCTCGGGTACTGGCCTCCCGGCAACGCGTTCTGTATCTTCTTCGGGCCGACGCCGGCCAGCAGGGGCGACGAGATTCGCCCGGCGAGTCCGGTCAACGTCTTCGGTCGATTGGTGGGCGACCCCACCCTGTTCAAGGCAGTGCGCGATGGGGAGACCGTCAGCATCGAGCGCGTCGAGCCCTGAGACATCAGCAGTGCTGCGCCCTGCCGGGCTGGCAGGGTGTTGAAGGATAGACACAACATGGCCGTACATGCCATTGTCGTAGCCGGCGAGCCCGTACTGCGACAGAAAGCCAAGAAGATCAAGCATTTTGCTCCTGCCGTCGAGTCCCTGGTCCAAGACATGCTAGAGAGCATGCACGCTGCAGACGGCCTTGGCTTGGCGGCCCCACAGATTGGCGTGCCCTTGCGCGTGATCATCATCCAGATGCCGCCTGAGACCGATGAGGAAGGCAATGAGACCGCCCCTGGCGAGCTGTACGTTTACTGCAACCCGCAGATCATCAAAGCCGAGGGTGAAGAGGAAATCGACGAGGCTTGTCTGTCGGTGCCGGGATACGTGGGCGCGGTCAAGCGCTCCACGCAGATCACGGTCAAGGGACAGGACGCCCAGGGGCACAAGGTTCGCACCAAGGCCGAGGGCCTTTTGGCACGGGCCTTCCAGCATGAGATAGATCATCTGGATGGCATTCTGTACATCGATCGCGTGGACAGCCCCGAGAAGCTGCACCGCATCGTGGAAGACGAGGAAGAAGCGGAGACCGAACTGATCTAGAAGCTCCCGCCGCTTGTTTGGAGGATTGAGGGCTTGTGGCCCTGCCTCATCGCGCCCCTGTGCGCGGCTTAAACATGTCTAGGACGGTGGCAAGATGGACTTGCTGCAGGGAGCCGCAGCGTTTGCCAAACGCACGTACCCCGCCTCTGACTGGCCGCACATCGTCGAAGTGGTCCGCTATGCGCGTGACCTGGCTGACACGACCGCTGCGGACAAGGAAATTGTGACCCTGGCGGCGTACTTCCACGACATCTCGCGGCCCCAGTTCGGCGCGCGGGAGCACAACGTCCGCTCGGCACAGATGGCGCGCCAGTGGCTTGAAGAGCGCGGCTATCCCGCAGAGCGCACTGTGCGCGTGGCCGATGCTATCGTTGCGCACATGCGCCCTGTGCTCGGGGCGGAGCGGGACATGGTGTCGCTGGAAGCGCGTTTACTGTACGACGCTGACAAGATCAGCCGCGCCATGGGGATGGGTTTGCTGGCAGCGCTGGTGCAACTGGGAGGCAAGGTCCCCTGGCACGAGCTCAACTACGGGGCGCTGGCTGACGCGCTACGCAAGGGGCGCGAGGCCGCGCAACAGACATATGAGAGCCTGTACACCGAGGCGGCGCGTGAGATGGCCAGGGCTGGCTACCAGCAGGCCGTAGCTTTCTGCGATCAGATCCTGGAGATGCCTGCTTTCCAGTCCCCTGAGAACGACCAGCAAATCCCCGCCTGACTTCTTCCCACGCCTCTGCTATCTCCAGCGATGTTGTGGGGCGCTTGATCACACGGTGGCGTGGATGATCGGATTGGCGTAACAGTAGCGACAGCCGTTGGGGCAGCGCATCTGATACGAGCCGATATCCACGCTGGAGGTGCAGCCGCACTCCGTTCGCTGGCCCGGATCTTTGCCCAGCGCTGCTGGCAGCTTGAGTGGGTGCAGCGCCGAGAGCAGCTCTCCGTCGATGCAGCGGGATGGTTGGATGCCGGCCTGCTGCAGGTCGCTCTGGCTGCAAGCATAGAGGGTGATTCCCAATGAGCCCGCCAACGCCGATAGCTGCCCTGCGATGTGCAGGCGTTCCTCAAACGATGGGTCGTACCAGCGCCACCCCTTGCGCCGGCTCACTTTGCCGTACAGCGTGGCGAAGGAGACCCTCACGGTCGCGATGCCGGCTCGGCTCACCTCGCGCAGGATCGACTCGGCCAGCGGCAGGTTGCTGCGCACACGGTTGCCCTCGTGCCAGTGTACGATGGGGTCGTAGCGCACTGACACACGGCGCGTGTCCCCGGCAAAGGCAATCAGCTCCGGCAGTTGCGTGATGACCTCACGCCACGGGGGGATGCTGGGCTCCAGTGCAGTGCCACCCAGGCCGGTGACCGTTAGGTGGCAGTACAGCTGATCGTAGCGTGACAGCGCCTCCCATGCCGCCGCGTTGTTCAGCAGCGGGCGGTAATCCTTGGACCACAGCACGAGCGTGTGTACGTCTTCGGGCCGCAGCGAGACCCGCCGCAGGCGGCGGCTGTAGGGCTGCGGCACGTCCGCATAGCCCTGGCGCACCACCTGGGCTAGCCACCCCGCAAAGTGCATCGGGATGTCCGTGCGCCGCGACGCAGAGATCACCGTTCTCACGAGCCTTTCTCCCTCTGCCGCGATTATACCGCCTCGCCGCCGCCCGTCACAACAACGATGGCGACAGTGGTCCATTATGGGGCCCGTCATGAGCGCGCAAACGTATCATTTACCATAACCGTAGAGTAGGCCCTTGCCGTTCGCCTCGCTATGACGAGGTGGCCGTCGTCCTAGCTCTGTGCAGGCGCCTCGTTTTGGCCTTCGCCGAGACTCTCTTTGGTCCTCCCCATGAGCGTGCCCTCTCCCCGCCGAGCAGGCCGCATTGCCCGCCACCGCCCGAACAGGCTATAATGGCAGCAAGGGACTACTTACTCCCAGATCTCTTCCCAGGAAGTCATCCGTGAGGGCGACGCCTCACCGCCGCGGATGATAACGGCATGGAGCAGATGCAGAGTTCGTGGTCCGTAGGTCGGGTTCTTTGCCTGCATCCCGCCGCTCATTGGCGGGGCTACCCGACGTCTCTGTTGCGAGCACCGAGCAATTGGCGGCTAGAGAAGCCGCCCTACGCATTTTCAGAGTAGCAGGTGAAATTCATGCGCCGCATCTACCCCGAGGCACCCGTCGTTGGCGTGGGTGCCGTGGTGGTCAAGGATGGCCGCGTGCTGCTCGTGCGCCGAGCCAACGAGCCCAGCCGTGGCCGGTGGAGCATCCCCGGCGGAACGGTCGAACTGGGTGAGACCCTGGCGCAGGCCGCCGCGCGCGAGGTGTGGGAGGAGTGCCAGGTCGAGGTCAATGTCGGCCCGGTGCTGTCCACCTTTGACCTCATAGACCGTGATGGGCAGGGACGGATCCGCTACCACTATGTGCTGCTCGACCTTGCTGCGCGCCATGTGCGCGGGGAGCCGGTGGCCGGCACGGACGCTCTGGAGGTGCGCTGGGTGGCCGAGCACGAACTGGCGGGCCTGGATCTTGTGCCGCGCCTGCTTCCAGTGCTGCGCAAGGCACTGCACACAGCCCAGGACGGAGACTGAGCGCCGCTGCCCGTGGCGGCGGTGCGGAAGGAGGCGAAAATGCCTGTGGAGCTTGGTATTGTCGGGCTGCCGAATGTCGGCAAGTCGACGCTTTTCAATGCCCTGACCAAAGCCCACGCCCTGGTGGCCAATTACCCGTTCACCACCATCGAGCCCAACGTCGGCGTGGTGGCGGTGCCGGATGAGCGCCTGCAGCGCATCGCCGACATCGTGCAGCCGCAGGAGCTGGTGCCCAGCACGCTACGCGTGGTGGACATTGCCGGGCTGGTGAAGGGTGCCCACCAAGGTGAGGGCCTGGGCAACCAGTTTCTGGGGCACATCCGCAATGTCGACGCCATCGCCATGGTGGTGCGCGCCTTTCGCGACCCAGACG
>Ga0180438_10011499_pt1 | contig 10687 bp, 6 predicted proteins | sample SS_ome_12_FD_132455 | JGI IMG/M metagenome (GOLD analysis project Ga0180438, IMG submission 132455) | Hypersaline lake sediment archaeal communities from the Salton Sea, California, USA - SS_3_D_2 metaG | ecosystem: Environmental > Aquatic > Non-marine Saline and Alkaline > Hypersaline >... | reverse complement strand
TTCCGATTGGGGAGATATTATTATGAAATCGTTCTCCAAACTTTTTTTAACAACATTAAGTTCTGTTGACTTTCCCACCCCAATAGGACCAGTTACTGGAATTTTTGGATTCCCCTCACTTAGAAGATACGCTTTAAGAAAATTATATGATTTTTGTGGTCTGGGAACATAGAAATCTTCTATTTCCTTATCCCTTAAAGGTGGATTGGGATTGAGATTTCTAATTGATTGTATAAACTGTTCATTCATCTGAATCACTTCCCGAAAAGCTATGGGAATATATTTTCCCGAGTTTGCGCCTTGTTTCAAGCTCAATCTATGTTTCTCATTTTATACCGAGCACATCCTGCATATCGAAAAAACCCGGCTCCCTGTTGAAAACGAACCGTGCCGCACGGAGCGCTCCCAGGGCAAAGGTGTTTCTGCTGTGGCAGCGATGCGTGAGTTCCACCCGTTCTCCCATGGTGGCGAACACTACCGTATGCTCTCCCACAACATCCCCCCCGCGGAGGCTGTGCATACCGATTTCTTTCGGGTTTCTTTGATCCGTTATTCCCTTTCGCCCGAAGATCACGGCATCCTGGGAATTTTGCCCCCGAACCACCGCGATTTTTTCGGAAAGGGTGACAGCCGTTCCGCTAGGGGCATCCTTTTTGTACCTGTGGTGAATTTCAACAATCTCTGCATCATAATCCGTTCCCAGTATTTTCGTGGTTTCCTCAACCAGCTTGAACAAAAGATTCACACCCACACTCATATTGGAACCAAGCACCAGGGGAATTTTCTGTCCTGCAATCTTGAGCTGTTGTATTTGATCCTTGCCAAGAGCCGTTGTTCCGATAACCAGGGGGCACGCGTTCCGCACAGCCCAATCCAGGTGATCCATTGTGGCTTCCGGGTTCGAGAACTCCACCAAAACGGGCTTTTTTTCTTTGAGATCGGGGGGGTTATCCATAATTAAAGCATCACAACCGGGTATGCCCAGGGCATTAGAAACGGTTTTGCCAATATCCGGATGCCCGGGCGCCTCCAAAGCCCCGAAAATCTCGAAATCTTTGCTTTCCGCTCCGCAGGTTACAATCGCGCGTCCGGTTCTGCCGCACGCCCCGCTTATAATAATGGGTATCATACTATTCCTCCATTTCCTGTTCCTCTGTTCTTTCCAGCCACGCATACTTAAAAAGAAAACTGAGGTTTCTTTTATCATCGTTTCCAGAAATATAATCATAAGGACTCCATACAGGATGATTTACAACTATCCGTAGTTCTTTGTGGTTTCTTGTTATGCGTACTAATCCTTTAATATGAAATAAACCTTTTTTTGTTGGAATAACATATTGGCGTTGTTCCTTCACGAATTTGAGGTTCATGTCAACTGTTTCCTCCGGATAGGGGGTGCGGTATCCAAAGAGGTGAAGCTTATAATTTCCGGGTGGGGGGGCGATATCGAATCGCACCCGGCTTTCGTTGCCCAAGCCCCAGCGAAAAAGATACATATCGTCGTCACATTCCAGAAAAGACCAACCCTCGCTTAATCGTTGCTCCTGGGGCAGGGCTCGGGAAACGGCATGGGAGGGAATATCTCTTGTGGCGGGTTTTATTCCGTTGCCAAAAAGCTCTTGTGCTGTTTTATGATCGAATCCCTTTAAATGGTAGTTCCGGAAATCCATCATGCCTTTGGGTTCTTCTTTTCTCTCGAGTTTGCGGGAGAGCCTGCCTTGCTTCAAAACAGTTAAAAAAATAATATCGCGTTGCTTTTGAAGGATGGACCAGAAATTCAGGTCCAACACGAAAACATCCTTTTGGTCCAAGGGAACATTGCCTATGTAGTCTATGGATTTTACATCGAACTCTTCGAGGTTTTTGCGAAAATAGGGGATCAGTTCAGGGGGAAGAACATAAAGGGGGTCTCCCTTTTGGGGAAAACAATTTTTTGCGATTTTTTTCCATAAAAAAAGCCCCCCCCTTTTTTCCTGCTTGTATTTCCAAACCTGGCCGTACAGGGAGCAGAAAAACCAGGGGAGAAGAAGAAAGAAGACAAAAAAGGTTTTTCTTCCCAGTTTCCGGGATGCCCAAATACCGGCAGCTATCAAACCGACGCTCCAAAAGGGAGTTGCGAGGGAGGGATACCTGGGACCATGAAACACCTGGATGCCTCCCCACTTGTGAAGCAAAAAAAGCAGCGTCGTAAAAAATATAGAAATCCCTGCTCCGGCAAGGGCAATCCATGGCAGCAAACCGTTTTTCTTTTTTGGCTGTTTCCCCCAAATCTCCCCCAATAAAACCGCGCCCCAGGGCAGAACCAGGCTAAGGCTTCCTAAAAGATAAATCACAAAGCCTTTTCCCTGCCCCGGATCGAAAACGCGGCCATAAGGAAACCAGAAAATAAAAACGCGGATAAAATTCCACAAACTGCGGGGCGTCATCCAGAGCCGCTCATCCGCCTGGATATGTTCCAGCTGGGTTCCGATGCGAAAAGCCCAGGGAAGAAAAACCAATACAATCGCAGCGTGAGCTGCGGCGCCGCCCCGAAAAAACGAACGCCTTTGTTCCAGCCCCTTAAAGCAAAGAACCATCCAGAATATTCCCAATGAAAACAGAATAAAGCTGGTTAAAAGATGGGAATACAACCCGATAATCCCGCACAAAGCATATAAAATCCAGAAAAAGCAATGATGCTTTTTGCGGGTTGTATCAGGTTGCTGTTTTTTTCTATTTTCCTCCCGGAGATATAGCAGGATCAAAAAACAAAAGAAAACAGCAAACATGGCGAGTGCATAGCTCCGAATCTCCTTTGTCACATGAGCCACCTGCGCCCCGATCAGGATGACCCAGCTCAAAAGCGCGCCGCGCCCCCGCCCCAGAATCCTGGCGCTTATAAACCAAACAGCAACGCTGAAAACAATCCACAAAACAAGATTCAAACAGCGTGACCACAAAAGAGACGGCGCACAATCCATGATTTTCCCTAGCTCATTCCAGCATTTAAGCATCGTGTAAAAAAGAGGGGGGTGGTCATCTACGGAAGTCAGCTGGATCATTTTGTCAAGGGGGCGTTCCACGATCATAATGGAGTAAATTTCATCGATCCAGAAGCTGTTTTCCTCCCTGGCTCTTATGATCTTCAAAGGCAAAAGAGCGGCGAGAAGCAAAAACAAACCGAGCCAACCGCAAAATACCCTGAAAAGCACGCCACTTTTTTTTTCGGGAAGGCTTTTAAAAGCTGTTTCTTCTTTTGTTCCGTAAGGAACCAATCGTTTTCCGCCTTTCTTTTTATCTGCTTAGGTTCTCTAAAGGTTCGAGCTGCAAACAATGAAACAAAAAGATTTTGCTTTCAAGTATAAAGCCACAAGGGATTTCACCCTTTTTACAGAGTTAGAGTTAATCAATATCGCCTGAAATAATATCGCCGCGTATGGGGAATTTTTTTCGAGCGCCTAAGAGCATGGGAACGGGCTTGCCGTTTTTTTCCGCATGAAGGTGGAGGTGGGGCAGGTCAGCGCCTCCGGAAGCGCCGCATTTGGCAATTTCCATGTCCGCTTTTATCTCATCTCCAACAGATACCTTTACAGAACCCTCCTCAAGATGGCAGAGCCATACGTGGGAGCCGTTTTCTGTTTGAATGATCACGATATTGCCTTCCGGTGGTTCCCAAACGCCCTCTTTTTGATCGCCCACAGCCTTTATCACTAATCCGTTCACCGGGGCATAGATTTTTTTCCCGCGCGAAGCGCCGATATAGCCGCGTTTGACAAAATCCACCGCATAATTTTGGGAGTCCGGGTTTCCGTGATGATAATTCATGAATTTGAACCTTCCCCCGGTTACAACGGACCACTCCCCGCGAAAGGGAACATCCATCACAAGGGCGCGATTATCGGAGCCCGGAGCGCTTCGAATAATAGCCACAAAAACAAAAATTGCCAATCCTGTAAGGAACATAAATAACGAGCTGAAGGTTTTTATTGTTTTTTGTCCTTTTGTTTTATCCAGGGGATAGTGGTACTCAATGAAAAGGTCCACGGAAGCAGCCAGGGCAATGGAAGCAGCCAGGGCATAAATAACAACCAGGAGCCTTCCTTCGAGAAATATGCGGGCGCCGCGAAACATGGCGATTGAGAGTAGAACGCTTCCCCAAAAGGTCGCAAGCATAAGAAGAACGTCTTTTTTCCCCAAGCGTTGTGGTCCCCGGCTTTTTTGTTTCCGTTCTCCAAGGAAAAACCGCATCACGGAAAAACCGGGAAGCCAGAGCACGAGAAGCGCCAGGAAAACAATTTGCGGATTGGAAAACATCTCTAAAAATAGAACTTTCAAAACAAGAACATTGTTTGCAATATAAAATCCCCGCCCTTTCTTTTTTTTTCTTCAAAAGAGATATTTTCTCCCCTTGCATTATGCTTTTTCCTGCGATACCAAACAGGGTGTAAATTTCATGAAAAAAGAGGAGAGTGCTTGCCATGGGGGGAATTTTCGGAGTTGTTTCCAACCAGGATTGCGAGATGGACCTTTTCTACGGTACGGATTATCATTCCCACCTGGGAACGTGCCGCGGCGGTATCGCCGTGAAAAACGGGGGATGCTTTCAACGATCCATACACGATATTACCAATGCCCAGTTTCGATCCAAGTTCGAATATGATATCATGGAAATGAAGGGCAACGTGGGTATCGGCGTGATAAGCGATAATGAATCCCAACCCCTTATAATAGGCTCCCACCTGGGAACCTATGCGATTGTTACTGTGGGAGCGATCAGAAATATCGATGAATTGGCAAAGGATGCCTTTTCCAAAAGCGGGGTGCATTTTTCGGAAATGAGCGGAGGCGGGATCAATCCTACGGAACTCGTGGCAATGCTCATCAACCAGGAAGCCACGTTCGCCGATGGCATTGAACATGCCCTGGAACGGATTGAAGGTTCCTGTTCACTTTTATTGTTAACTGAAAATGGGATTTATGCGGGAAGAGACCTCCTGGGAAGAACCCCGGTTGTGATCGGGAAAAAACCGGGCTCTTATGCTGCCACGCTTGAAACCACGGCTTTCCCCAACCTGGAATTCGAGGTTGAACACAACCTGGAACCCGGGGAGGTGGTGCTCCTTACACCGGAAGGCATGGAAAAAATGAAGCCCCCAAAAGATAAAATGCAGATTTGTTCCTTCCTCTGGGTATATTACGGTTTTCCCGCTTCAACGTACGAGGGGATCAATGTGGAGGATGTTCGGAACCGGTGCGGGCGCGCCCTGGCAAAAAACGACAAGGAACAGGTGGATTTCGTTTCCTGCATTCCGGATTCCGGAACAGCTCATGCCATTGGGTACGCAAACGAGAGAAAAATCCCGTATAAACGCCCCTTTACAAAATACACTCCCACCTGGCCCCGGAGCTTTATGCCCCAGGATCAAGGCATGCGCGATCTTGTGGCAAGGATGAAACTGATCCCCGTGAAAGAGCTGATCCAGGGAAGAAAAATCCTTTTTTGCGAGGATTCCATTGTACGCGGCACACAGCTTAAGGTTACCATACAACGGCTTTATGGTTGGGGCGCCAAGGAATTGCATATGCGCCCCGCATGTCCCCCCCTGGTTTTCAGCTGTAAATACCTGAATTTTTCCCGCTCCCGTTCGGAGATGGACCTTGCCGCAAGAAGGGCGATCAAGGAATTGGAAGGCTCCGGGGATATCAAGCCCGAGCAATATATCGATCCAGGATCGGATAAATACCTTGCCATGGTGGATCGTATTCGCCGCCGCCTTAACCTTACCACGTTAAAGTACCAGAAACTAAGCGACCTTGTTTCTGCCATTGGCATTCCCAAGGAAAAACTTTGCACCTATTGTTGGGATGGGTGCGAAGGGTGAACAGTGGGTTTTTTCTATTATATATCCCCTGAAGATTACTGAACAATATCGGATCAGGGAAATATGGCTCGAGATTCCAACACGAACAAGAACGAAGATTCCTATTTTGATAGAACCATTAATAATTGGAACGGGGAATTGCATCGCGCGGAAGCGCGGCTTGGGGTTGTTTTCACAGGTGTGGCGCTTTCCTTTCTTCTCATGATCTTGGGTGGGCTTTATGCGAGCGAGAATGTGCTTCCCCTGAATTTCGGGCAGGAATATGCGCGGCTTTCCCAAAACCCGTTCGATTTTCAAAATCCCAATCGTTTGCACTACCGCATTCTTTCCCCGTTGATCGGTTATGTCCTTTTTTTAAGGGGCAATCTTTTTGTGATTCTAACGCACGGAGCCAGCCTGGTTTTTCTTGTCACGATCTATGTTCATTTTCGCAGGAAATCTTATGAACCCATAGAGGCCCTGATTTTTTCCTTTATGATGGCGTTTTCCATTAATGTATTGAACGAAATTCATTTTCCCGGAACAACAGACCCGGTTTCGTATTTATTTTTGCTCTGGGCGATCCTGAATATAAAAAAGCCGGTTGTATGGGGGGCGTGTTTTTGCGTTGCCCTGCTTAATCACGAGGCGAATTTTTTTGCCCTGCCCTGGCTTGTTTTTATGGCGCTTATGAAAAATAAGGGTTCCAGGGATCGCTTTCTTGGGATTCTTGTCGGGATTGCGGCGTGCCTTCCGTGGTTTGCGGTTCGCATGGTTCTCAGCCGGGCAATTTCCTCGGATATTCCCTTTTCCGCGGGGTATTACCTAAGCTTTGCAAACATTACCAGGAACCTGGAGCAGATTTTCCCCACGCTGTGGGTTGGAATTTTCTCGGCGTACAAGCTGGCATGGGTTTTCCCCTTTGCTGCGATTATGATCTATATTCGTTCCGGGAAGAAATATAATGCAACGCTCCTGGTCGCGATCGTGTTTTGTGCGATGGCGCAGCTTTTTTTCGGGTGGGATGTTACGCGGCTTATGGGGCTCGGGTTTCCCGCTATTGTTTTGGGGGCGGAGGCTGTAAGGGAAAAGTGGGGAGCGGATAATTTTAGAAAATGGGCATGGCGCCTTTTGTTTTTGAACCTTCTTGTTCCCCAGGCTACCACGTGGGGGGATCACATTATCACCTTTTATCCCCTTCCCTATACCATGCTTGTTCAATACTTTTCAGGTATCCCCTTGTAGCTGGGAAGCTATTTCCCTTTTCTATAAGGGAGAAACGACATAAAAAAACAATCAAAGCGAGTTTTGAGAATTTCTGTCCCTTTCGTCCTTTTTGTCCCTTTATCACGCCTCCTTTTTTCCTGAACCGGTTTTTCAACTTGACGAAATCCCTCATTCATAACAATTAACAAGTTGGAAACGCGAAAAGGGGGGAATTCCTTGAAAACAGGGAATCCGAATTTTCCCGGGGAACGCCCGAACCTGCCGGAGGTATATTCCATGCCGATCGTGGAAACATTTGCCATCAGTTTGCTCGCAAACCTAATTACACTTTGTGTAAGTATTCTAAGGGAATCCGAAAACAAAAAACTCGAGAAAAAAGAAAAGGAAAAACTTCAAAAACTCGGGAAAAGAGTGAGGGAAATAAAAGAATCCCGTACCATTTTGGAGGATGCGGGAACGCTTTTTAATAAAGCGCTTCGAAATGCGCAATTCGATGTTCCTGCGAATGTTATCGAGGGAATTTCTAACGATCCTGAAATTCCCGGGATTTTTCGCAATTGGATTTTTACAGTAGAAACGAAAAAACAACAGGAAATTCAAGAATCGCTGAATAAGCGGTTTTGTAAAATCCTTTCTTTTAAACCTGAAAAAGCGGGAGTGAAAAAAGAACAGGTTCAGGGAATCGTTGAAAAGATCCTGGGGCATTTTCACAGGGTTGTTTTATCTGATCCGGAAGTTTCCTCTATGAGAAAGGATCTCGCGCACGGGAAAATCCTGCAAAAGCTCGATTCGCTCGATAAAAAAGTGGAGGATATTCCACGGAAAACCAGGGAGGAAATCATAGATTATTTATCTCCCCCGGAGAGAAAAACCTTTATCCATAACATCCCCTTTCCCCCGAACCCGGATTTCAAGGGAAGAACAAAAGAGATGGAGTATCTTTTTCATCGCCTCCTGGAAAAAGGGGAGAACCTTGCAATCACACCCCTGGGATTAAGCGGTTTGGGGGGATTGGGGAAAACCCAGCTAGCCATTGAGTTTTGCCATAAATATCTTCATCCCCATTTTCCCGGCGGCGTTTTCTGGGTTTTGGCAACAACGGAAAAAACCCTGGAAGATCAAATCCTGGAACTGGCTTCCCTTATAGGAAGGGATTCCCGAAGCTTTGAAACAAGGGAAGATTGCATAACATGGGTAAGGCATCGATTGGGAGAAGGAGAAAATTGCCTCCTGGTTCTGGATAATGTTACAAGGGATTCGGAATACAGGAAGTTTCTCCCGTTCGGGAAAAATTGCGGTGTGTTAATAACCACGCGGCTTTCTCATGTTCCTTATACAAATAAGCTACCCTTAAAAGAGCTGGATGAAGCCTCGGGATACCAGCTTCTAATCTGCAAAAGAAAACCGGAAGGAAGCGAAGAAGAAAAGGCTGGGAAGGATATTGCGAAACTCCTGGGGTATTTTCCCCTGGCATTGGAGATTGCCGCGCATTACCTGGGTTTCAGGAGAATGGTTACCTTTGGAACGTATCTTGAGAACATCCGAAACAAGGGAGGATTGTCTCATATCGAGCAAACAAGAAAACATCTGGAGAAAACCTTTCAAAAGAGCTTCACGAATCATGATGTCTCGGTTTATGCCACGTTTCAACAAAGCCTGGAGCTTTTAAAAGGGGAAAGGGAGGCGTTGGATATCCTTCGCCTTTCTGCGTTGTTCGATTGCAACGCCGCGATTTCCTCGGAGCTCCTGGAAAATGCGTTTTTGAGATTCGATAAAAAACAAGGGGATGCAAAGGAAAAAGTCTTTGTGGAAGCCCTGGGAAAATGCACGGATATCTCCCTTTTGAGTTTGATTGATCCCGAAGAAACAAGGGGAGAGGAAAAAGAGAAAAACCTGAGAATCAGGCTCCATCCCCTTGTGGCGGAATTTCTCCTTATGGATATTTCGGAACAGGAAAAAACAGGTTATGTAAAAACGTTTCTCCGAACATATACCCTATATTTAAATATAGAACAGGAAGAACGTTCCAGAAGATTCAGGGAGCTCCTTTCGGAGGTTCCCCACTTCAGGAAATCTATTTTATTGTTCAAGGATTTTCCCGGGATCGGGTGGGAACTAAAAAGGGATTTTTATTACTACCTGGCGAATTTTTATCTCACTAAACAGGATCTGAGCGAGGCATTGGAAATTTTCAATACAACCGAAAAAATTGTGATTGAAAATGATCCGGATGATGAAAAAGGGTTATCTTCGATTTACAACCAGAAGGGTTTGGTTTTGCAGGATCAGGGGGATTTAGAGGGAGCGCTTTCCTATCTGAACCGGGCGTTATCCATAGATGAAAAGGAGTTCGGAAAGAATCACCCGAATGTGGCAAGAGATGTGAACAATATCGGGTTGGTTTTGAAGGATCAGGGGGATTTAGAGGGAGCGCTATCGAATCTGAAACGGGCGTTATCCATAGATGAAAAAGTGTTCGGAAAGGATCACCCGAATGTGGCAAGAGATGTGAACAATATTGCAATGGTTTTGAAGGATCAGGGGGATCCGGAGGGCGCGGTTTCGTATCTGAACCGGGCGTTATCCATAGATGAAAAAACGTTCGGGAAGGATCACCCGAATGTGGCAATTCGTGTGAACAATATCGCAATGGTATTGAAGGATCAGGGGGATCTGGAGGGAGCGGTTACGTATCTGAACCGTGCGTTATCCATAGATGAAAAAACGTTCGGAAAGGATCACCCGAATGTGGCAATTCGTTTGAACAATATCGGTTTGGTATTGCAGGATCAGGGGGATCTGGAGGGAGCGGTTACGTATCTGAACCGTGCGTTATCCATAGATGAAAAAACGTTCGGAAAGGATCACCCGAATGTGGCAAGAGATGTGAACAATATCGGAATGGTATTGCAGGATCAGGGGGATCTGGAGGGAGCGTTTTCGTATCTGAACCGTGCGTTATCCATAGATGAAAAAACGTTCGGAAAGGATCACCCCAAGGTGGCAATAGATGTGAACAATATCGCAACGGTATTGAAGGATCAGGGGGATCTGGAGGGAGCGAGAAAATATCTCGAACGGGCTTTTGAAATCTTCCTCAAAACCTATGGGAAGGATAATCCCTCCACGAAAATCGTTTTGGGAAACCTTGTTTCCTTGAAAACAGAAAACAATGAAAAATGAAGAACCGGAATTTTTAACTACGAAATACACGGAAACACACGAAAAATATAATAAAATCAAGCAACATTGAAAAAGCTATGGAAAAAGCCGAATCACTGGGGATGAAAAAAGTTGTTTAAACTTTTCGTGAAAATCCGTCCCGCCATAGGCGGGATTCGTAGTAAGAACTCTTGATTTTTTATCAACTACGAAATACGCGGAAACACACGAAAAAAAGAATAAGCTTAAGGAACGTTGAAAAACCTTGGAAACAGACAAATCACCGGGGATGAAAAAAGTTGTTTAAATTTTTCGTGAAAATCCGTCCCGCCATAGGCGGGATTCGTAGTAAAAATTCTTGATTTTTTATCAACTACGAAATACGCGGAAACACACGAAAAATATAATAAAATTAAGCAACGTTGAAAAACCTTGGAAACAGACAAATCACCGGGGAT
>Ga0180438_10011498_pt1 | contig 10687 bp, 7 predicted proteins | sample SS_ome_12_FD_132455 | JGI IMG/M metagenome (GOLD analysis project Ga0180438, IMG submission 132455) | Hypersaline lake sediment archaeal communities from the Salton Sea, California, USA - SS_3_D_2 metaG | ecosystem: Environmental > Aquatic > Non-marine Saline and Alkaline > Hypersaline >... | reverse complement strand
CGGCGATGGGGGCGCACAAGAAGGCGCAGCTCAGTACCGCCAGGACATTCCCCGCCAGCAAGCCCAGGAACAGATCGGATGCGGTGACACCGTGCGCCACGAAGAGCGGGCCGATCACGAACTCGGTGCCGGCCACATGTTCACCCGCAAATGAGCTGGCGAACTTGCCGAACCCATGCAGTTTGTCGGAGGACACCGGTTCCCGGTCGAATTCATACAGCGCATCCAACCGGGCGGTCCACGAGGGACTCACTTTGGTGGGCATATTTACCGCCTCCTTAAAATGACCTCCAGCGCATCGGCTTATTTGCGACCTATGAACACCGGCTGCGTGCAGGCGAACCGTCCGGATGACTCCTGGATCCGGGCCCGAACATAGTGTTCGTCTCCGGTAAAGACGTAAGCCGCGCGCATCTCGTGGGTTTCCTGCAGCACCCGGCCGTCCTTTCCGATGAACTTGGTGGTGTAGGTCAGGTCCCGATAGGGCTGGATTTCCACCCTGTACTCCTCTTTGGTGATCCGGATGTCCTTGAGAAGGACTCCCACCGTGGCATAAAAATCGCCCTTTTCCATGGCGGTGATGATGGCCTTGGGTGTCAGCCGGTCCGCCCTGACCATGATCCATCCGGTGCCGGGATTGGATTTCCGGGGATGAAACTCCCCCAGGAAGTCGTGGGCATCATCCGAAGCCACTCCGTACATCAGAACTCCTCGAGAGAGGATCCGGTCCCAGATATCTTCCATGCCCAGGCGTCCTCCGGCCGAGAAATTGTTGCAGTCATAGCACACATTATAGAGTTCGAACAGCCGCACATCGGTCAGCTGGGACATCTCGACATCGGTGAAGGACCATTTCCAATTGGGATGGTTGATTTGGGGGACCGCCCCCGCTTCCCGAATGGCCTCGATATTGTTCTGTAGGGTCTCGGCGATGGAGGGCCCATGCCGGGGCTCTATGAGTTTGCGGGTATTCAGGGCATTGAGATGGACCGGATTTCCTTCGAAATCGTCGGTGACCTCCTCACCCTGGATCAAGATGAAATCGTCATTGGGATCGCTGTCCAGGTATTTGACCTCGGTGATGTGGTTGTGGTCGGTGATCACGAGGAAGTTGTATTCATGGTCCCGGTACCACCGTATGACACGACGCGGGTACTCGTCGCCGTCCGAATGGAGCGTATGGCAGTGTGTGTTTCCCTTGTACCACATCAACTCTTTGGCCGTAGAGAGCCCCGTAACCGCACTCATCAATCCCAGAGCGAAAATCAGGCTCTTTCTCATGAAAATCTCCTTTCCAGCCAGGATCGCTGCCGACTCCACCGGTTTCAGCGCTGCAGGATCACCGAGTCGCGCCAGTAACGCAGCTTTCCCTTTCCTCCCTGGTCGGGGCTGGCATCGAAAGCCAGGCCGAAGAAAGCCTCCTCGACATTCACCAGCAGCTGGCTGCGAAAGATCGCCCTGGTCAGGTTCACGATGGTGTAATCCAGCCTATCTCCTTCGAGGGCGGCGAAGAGAAAGTCACCGTTGGTCTCGAACTCACCGAAGGCCACCTTGCCCGCCTCATAGGTGTATCGGGGCCGGCGCCAGTCTCGTATGATATCCATGCGCAGGTCGCTTTTTACACCGACAAAGAGGGTCTTGCTTCCGTTTTCGATACGGATCCCCATGCCGGCGCGGGGATGCTTCACCGGGAGGAGATGGACGCGCTCGACCCACGCCTGCGGCGGCTCGGCGGCGGGATGGGGGATGAGGGCCGTGATCATGCCCACGGTCTCTCCCAGCTCAAAATGCTGTGCTGCGGTTTGATGGATCACCCATTCGTCTTGGCCGTGCCGCCGCAGCGGCTCCACTCCCTCCAGGCGGAAGTGGGAGGATGGGAACAAGACCAGTAATCGGGTTCCGGTGGGGAGTTCTTGCTCCTGGAGGCGGTCATAGACCGTGTCGTACCAATGCTCTCCCTGCGACAAGATTTTTCTGGTATGCCACAAATTGGCCAGGGTAAAGAAATCCTCCCGTCGAGACTTGAAGATGTCGAACACCACGAACAGCCCGGGGTCCTTGACGTATGCGATCACACGGTCCCATTCATAACCCAGTTTGTCGTCGATCAGCCGCGAACGGCTGTAATCGAAATCGGGAAGGGTGATGAAATCCACCTTCTGGGTGCGGACGAGGCGGTAGGAGCCGGCGTTGCGCAGAAATTCCAGGATGTTCTGGCCCGGGACTGCTTCCCGTGTGCTGTAGCGGTACTCACCCTGCCTCTGACCCATGAAGATCTTTTCCGCCCGCACACACAATCGGTTATGGAAATAGTCCTGGCGGTAGGCCCCGAAGGGACCGCTGGGCATAAAATCGCGATAGCCCCCGTCATGCAAAAGGACCGAGCCGCCCGCCATGAGCAACACCAGGGAATTTTCGTCCGCATGCCCGTGGGTCATCTTTTCTTCTTCTACCGGGATGGTATCCCTAAGATAATCGCGGAAGTTCAGGCCCCCGTCTCCCTCGTCGCGGTAGTTGAGCAGCAGATAGGTGGCATCGCCCTGCCAGCCGCTGCGGAACACGATTTTTTTCCCCTGCACATCCTCCATGACTTCTTCCGATAGTGTGGTCGGCGGGCTGGACGGAACGGCATCGCTTCCCCATAGATAGCAGTCCAGCAGGATGTATCCCAAACCGATGTTACGGGCATCGGAAAAATCGATGAACTTGCGGGCCAGGGTGGAGGCCGCCCATTTCAACTCCGGGTCTTGGTACTGGGCGGCGGCCGCCTCGAAGAATGCCAGGTAGCGGCTCCAGTTGGACAACCAGGTCGCGTCACCGAAGTCCGGAATCATACCTGCGGGACACATCAAATGCAGGAAGTAATGAGCGTAGTAGTACGTTTCGGGAGTCCGGAACAACCGCTCCATCGAGTCCATGGCATGGGCATAGCCGCAGAGTGCGTACAGCCAGACGGCGTGGTAAATGGTGGCATCCTCGATCTCCCAATTGCCCCAATTGTCGTCACCGAGGGCGCGGCGCATCATCTCCCAGCGGGCCCGGTCCGGGTGGTTGGGCAGGGCCCGCACGGCCCACGCCAGCGATTCCGCCCGCAGGGCCGTCCGGTTCATGGGGCCCCATTCCTGGGAGCGGAGGAGATAGCGCATGCTGTCGGCGATCGATTCGGAGATGACGGCGTGCTCCTGCGGAGTGAAGAGGCCATGCGGCTTGAGTATCACATAGGCGCGGATGTAACGCATGACGGTAAAAAAGTCCGGCAGCACCGGAGGAGCTTGGTCGTAATCCGCACGTTTCCGCACGGCCCAGTCCGGGTATTCTGACCGGAAGTCCCGGTAGGTGAGCAGGACCTTTTTGGCGCGCCGGGCGTACTCGGGCCGTCCCTCCATATCGAACAGATGGGCGAAGATCACAGCCATCTCGAGCAGTCCTCCCGGAGGCCGATATCCGAAGACGTTCTCCGGATCCAACTCGGCCTTCCACCGGCGGATGCGCTCATCATAATGGTCCCAGGTCCATAGCGCCGCAGATTCGGCATAGGCCAGATATTCCTGTCGTGCGACCGGTTCCTCCGCCTGAATCTGATGCGCCGGCCCCAAGGCGGCCACGGACGCGAGTATGAGGATCACGGCATTCATCCGCATTTGGCGCATGAGATGTTCTCTCCTTTCGGGATGGGCTACTTCCGGCGGTCTCCTGCGATGTGCCCGGCTGAGGTGAAGGTGGATCTGCTGGATAAGTCCGAGCCGATGGGTGGCTTTGAGGCACAGGGGCTTCATTTCCGCTAACCGAAAATCTTTTGTATATCATCGGCGGCAAAATGGCAACCACTTTACATCAAGCCGAAATTTCACCCCTTGAATCATCCCTAAAGGCGATTGCCCAGAATTTTGGCCATTTGCCATAATGAAAACACGTTATACGACAAAATATATGCCGGGATACCGGATTGGACATGAATCGGTAAAAGGAATGAGACGATGAAGGAAGACCAAAGAACAAAGCTTTTAGAAGATTTGGACAATGTGCGCCGGCGCATCACGGAGCTGGAGCAGACCGAAAGGGAGCGTGCCGAATCGGAGAGGTCTCTGCAGGAGGATTCGGACCGCTATCGTCATGCGGTCGACACCGCTCCTTTGTCCGTATTGTCGGTGGATGTCCAGGGACGGATCAGATATACCAACAGCCAGCTGCGCAAGAAGTTCCGTCTGGACCCCACTGATCCCGAACAGGATCAGGACGTGATGTCTCATCCTTCATTCGCGCAGACAGGCCTTTCCGAGGCCTTTCGCCGGTGCCTGGAAACGCAGAAGCAGAATGTTTTCGAGCAGGCACGGGATGATCAGAACGGGCATCAATCCTGGTTCCGCTATTTTTTGAATCCCATCATAGACAGAGACGGATCCATCAACGGCGTGCTGGCGGTCATCGACGACATCACCCAACAAAAAAGGACCGAGCTGGAGCTCACGGCCCGCCTGCAGGCGGAGAAACAGCTGACGCATGTGTTTTCCAAATTGATCGGCGAGTTCGATATCGACCAGGCGCTCAACACCACCCTTGCTGAACTGGGAGGCATCGTCCAGGTCGACAGGTCGGTTCTCTACCTGATCTATGAAAAAGGCACCAAGATGGACAACACGCATGAATGGTCCGCCTCCGGAGTCAGCCCCCAGATCGAGAGCCAGCAGAATCTGGCTACGGCGTCTTTCGCCTGGATGATGAGCAAATTGGATGCCGGTGAGGCGCTCACGATAACGGCACTGGAAGACCTGCCGCCCGAAGCCGAATCGGAAAAGGCCTGGCTGACGCAGATGGAGATGCAATCCGGGATCCTGCTTCCGGTCAAGGTCAAAGGCCAATTGATCGGATTCCTGGGACTGACGGCGGCCAAAGCGCGCACGGCATGGGACGGGGATCAGGTGCTGATGCTGCAGACGGTGGCGGATATGCTGGGGGATTTTTTGGATAAAAAACGCGACGATGACCTCCAGAAAGAGCGGGATGAACATTTCCGCCGCCTGGCCCATGCCGCACTCGAGGGCCTGTTCATCCTGCGGGGAGGCAGGGTCATGGACGCCAATCAGAGGGTGGAGTCTATGCTGGGCCTCGAACCGGGAGATTATCGCGGCAAGGAATTCAGCGGCTTTTTTGACTCCGGCGATTTGCCGGCGGTCAAGGACTATCTGAAAGACGGTCCGGATGCGCCGCTCGAGACCTCGATCAAAAAAAAGGATGGAACCCGGCTTCCGGTCGAGCTTGCCAAGCGGTCCCTGAAGTATCAGGATGAGACCATGTCCGTCGTGGCGCTTCGGGATATCTCAGCCCGGCAGCAGCAGACCGCTTTGTCCCAGGATAGCGTCAGCAACTTCCGGAACGCCCTGGACGGACTGCTCCGGGCCTTGTCGTTGAGTTTGGCCCTGCGTGATCCCTATGCCGCCGGGCACGGCGAAGGGGTTGCGGACCTGGCTTGTGCCATTGCCCAAGAGATGAAACTGGCCGAGGACAGGATCGAAGGGCTGCGCTTGACGGCCATCATCCATGATATCGGCAAGATCGGACTTCCCTCCGAGATCCTGAGCAAACCCGGAAAGATATCCGAGGCCGAGCGCATGATGGTGGAGAATCACCCCAAGATCGGGTTTGATATGCTTAAGGATGTCGAATTTCCCTGGCCGGTTGCCCAGTCTGTACTCCAGCATCACGAGCGCATGAACGGGACCGGTTATCCCGCCGGCCTAGCGGGCGACAACATACTGCTGGAGGCCCGGATCCTGGCTGTAGCCGATATCGTCGACGCCATGGTGTCCGACCGGTCGCACCGGCCGGCGCAGGGCCTGGAAAACGCGGTCGAAGAGATCACGCGCAACCAGGGAACGCTCTATGATCCGCAGGTGGTGGAGGCGGCGGTCAAGATCATCAACCAGCGCGGATATCCCTTTAAATCTTAGCCTCGTCTCAGGCAGGCCGCCCCCGCCCTCCCTGGGAGGTGGATGCAATCCGGGATTTCTCCGCGGACGTCAGGCCCCCCCCGCAAACACCTTCTGCATGACACCCACCAGATCGAGCGCGTAGGCCACCTCGGTAAGCGGAATGTTCTTTTCCTGCGCGATCTGGGAGAAGCGGCCGTCCTTGTTGCTGTCCCGGGTGACGATCAGATAGTCGGCTGACGGCGCGACCGCATCGATCATACGCTCGTTGTCGCTGCCGGGGGCTCCGCGCCGGGATACGCCGCCCACATGGACGGCGATGATGAATATTCCCTGCTGTCGGCAGTACTCCACCACCTTCCGCAGGCGATCGACCTCGTCGTCCACGGTTAGCCCGGACGCCCCCATGCCCTTGAGACTGGCGCCGATGGCGAAGATAACGGTCTTATAGGGCGTTCCCTGAGGGTAAGCCTCGAGATCGGTATGGACCTCGATATGAAACCCGGACCGAGATTCTCCTTCCCGACCGGCCAGCCCGGCGCCCGCGCTCAGCAGCTCCACATCCGGAACGTCACAGTAGTCGTAAAGGATTCCCGCTTCCTCACAGATGATGTTGAGGGTGGTGACATCCTGGCTCTGCCCGGCCGAGGTCGTGAGCAGCGGGAGCTGAGCTTCGGGGATCTTCTCCTGGGCACCCATAGGGGCGGTCAAGGTCCAGACCAAGGCCAGAAACCAGACCAGGGGGAATCGGAAACGTGCTTGGTCAAACATGATTTTCACTCTCCTCGATTATTTCTTGCGCGGCGGCTGGGGGGGGAGCCGGTGGTAGCGCACCACCTCCTTCAACCAGTCCTCCGGATATGGCAGATTGACACGCTTGCGGGTCTCTCGGTCATAGATGCTGAGTCCCCGGTATTTGACCAGCAGGTCGTCGCCCAGCTTCCACCAGGCGTTCACCACCAGATTTGCGTTGTTGTTGCAGTACTCAGTCAGGTAGACCGCGGCTTTTTCAGGAGAATCTTGGTACATTTTGAGGGCGAAGGCATCGATAGCCGGCGTCATCTCCACGGCCCGAGCCTCCCATCGGTCCTGCGCGAGTTTGACATCCGCGATGGCGTGCGAATAGGCCACCAGGGTGTGGAAATCCACGTAATCGAAAGCCCAGCGCGCGGATTGTCGGTTGAACTCCCAATGATCGCCGATCTGGAACGATTGGGGGATTTCCGTAATCCCGATATAGAGCGGCATGTAACAAGAGGTGTCCTGGGCCCCGAAACAAAGCCAAACGATCCCGCCGATGGGATCGGGCAGCCACCCGCGGCATTGGGTCAGGGTGGTGTACTCGGCCCGGTTGACGCCGATCGTTCGCGGCGTGCTGTAGGTCACCCCCTCCACCTCCACCGGTCTTGGATGGTAGTTGGGATTCTTGAACGGGCCGCCCCGGAGGCCTGCGGCCGGATCGAAGTCGGTTCCCTGATACTTGTCCCGGGTGAGATGCATGACGTCCTGAACGGAAAGCTTTTTGTCCGGCTTTACCGAGAAGGGAAGCTCCATGTTGGGGGTGTCGGGGCTGAAATTCTTCGACGGGGCGACCAGGTCGAAGAAGCGCCACATGCGGGCCCAGGTCCCTCCGCTCTCGGCAGCACTGGTTTCCCGGGGCGAATACGCCTTCTTCCAGTTGAAGGGCTCCCCGCTCGCCGGATCGTAGAGTCCCTTTTCCACCGCAAACTCCACCACATTGGATGACGCCATAAAATAACCGGAGTCATTCAGATCGATCTCGCCGATGCGGGATTCGTTGGGGCAGACACTCACGTGGTCATCGGGCACCCGCTGGGCGCACCAGACCGCTCCCGGCTGGCCGCTTTCCGGTGTCCACAGCGGCCCCACCGGCATGATCTCGAAGATCCAGATCTCGGAGGGATCGGACACTGCCAACATCTCGCCGTCGTCATGAAAGCCGTAGCCGTATTCTTCGGCCAACGAACCCATGATGCGGATGGCGTCACGGGCGGTTTCGGCCCGCTCCATGCCCAGAAGCGTAAGCATGGTCAGATCCAGTTGAGCCGAGGGCGTGGAATTGACCAGTTTGCGATGGGTCCCGATGGTGGATTCCGATATAGCGACCTGGTTTTCGTTCATATACCCGAACATGCCGTGGATATAGGCATATGTGCGGGGCGGCTGGGGGATGTCCAGGTCGATATAGTCGTCCTTGATCTTTTCCCACTTCAAACCTTGAGCCGGCGGCCATGTTACGTACTGCGAAACATGATAAATCGGGCGGTCGGCTCCCCCTTTGTGCTCCGCCCCGGGGACATAGCGGAAGGTCCAGTCGCAGACGCCGCAGTCGCAGGTGTGAGTGCTCATGACCGAGCCGTCCGTCGAGGCATCTTTGCCCACCAGGATCACGGTGCACCCCTCCGGCTCGGTCCAGGCCGTGGTTTCCTCCGCTGTGCCGTTTTGGAAGGCCGCGTCGGTCGGATTCCAGCCCAAAATCAAGATAACGGCCATCCCCATAATCATCCAGATGTGTTTTCTTTTTCCCTTGTTCAAAACTCACCTCCCAGACAAGTATTTGGATTCTTTTTTATTTCAATTGGCATAAACACCCTTGGGATCCGCCTTTTCGGGATCATGGAAGTAAAATCCGACGCCGTTTTTAAGAACTTCGGCGTAGCGCGGCACACCCTGCACGAGAATGGCCCGTTCCGGCGTGCGCCGGGAAAACTGGCGGCAAAGTTCCAACACCACCGAACAGTGCTGCCCCACCCGTTTTTCCATCGGCCAGCCGGACTCATCATAAGGTACGAAGAGCATCCCCTGGCGCGCCAGGCTGAGCAAAAACGGATCTTTCCCGTTGAGCAGGAGATCCGTGGTCTTGGGGCCCGTGGGCTGGTCGAGGAAAGGAATGGGCGCTTCCAATAGGAAGGGCAGGGTCTCCGAATAATCGCCGATTTCACGATGTGAGAGCCCGCGGAATCCTTCCGGGGAGGATTCCACGTGGCTGTCGAATCCTTCTTTCGCCTTGACCGTCAGCACGGTCATGGTGGCCAGCCGCACCGAGCTGCCCGGAGCCACGATGCAGTTGGTGACCGGGAACATGGTCTCGGCTCCGTGAATGTCGACCGCCAGATCGATTTTCTCGCGCCGCATGAGCTCCATGGCGGCATAGGTGACTCTCTCCATCAAAGCTCCTCCCGGCCTTCCCGGCCAGGTGCGGTTGGTGTTGCGGATGTCGAGAAACGAAAGCAGCTGCCGGTCGGGGTAGTGGATGTAGACATCCGGATCGGGCCATTGGTCCAAGGGGGAGGCGTCGCGGTTGCCCATGCTGAACCTTTTGGCTCCCCATGAGGTGGGGATGTCGAAGTAGAGCGGGTATCCGTCCCCGGGACGGGTGTTGCGTCCGCCGCTGAGGTTGAACTGAGGTATAATCACCAGGGTGCCTTTTTCCACCACCGCGTTCTCGATCAGGATCACGGCGGTGAGGAGTCCGGCCGGTTCATTGGAGTGCGTGTTTCCCAGGACGATCATTTTTCCCCCTGGTTCGCGACCCTCCAGAAAGAACACCAAGGTATCCGCCCCGGTCCCTTTCAGCCCGGGACCGAAATCGCTGAGCCGGACCACTTTGGTGACTCCAGGTCCGGCCACGATGGGGAGTCGGAAACGCCGGTGGGTGTTGAGCTGGATTCCCGCCTGCAGCGCGACCGCGGCGGTGACGCCGGCGGCCGCTGCCTTCATCGCCGTTATCCGCCGCATGGTGCGCATTCCTTTATTTCACCCTCAGGAGCCGCAGCACCAGAGGGATCATGACCAAGAGATAGAGGATCATGTCGTTGAGGCTCTTCTTCTCGCGGACGAAATTCCAGGCCAACATAGCCAACACATAGGCGGTGATGAGGTAGTATAGGGTCATGATCACAGGCATTTCAGCGACTCCACTCCACAAGAAAATCCAGCCGGGCGCTGAAGACCACCATCAGGATCCCCACTACGGTGATGACGAGCCACGGTATCCAGGTGCTGCGCAGGAAAGACCCATAAGAGTCCCGATACTCCGAGACCATGACGCTGAGCCGGCCGATGAGGGCGGTGGGGGGAAGCCCGTCGCCCAGCGGCCAGAGCAGGCTCAAGCCGGCGATGGCGACGGTGGCGTGCAGACCGATGGAGTCCAAAAACCAGATCAAGGGGATGCCGATGATGGCGGCGCCGCCGTAGGTCAGCACGCCCTCTGATACCGGGATGATCACCGCCAAGGATACGAAAAGCAGCAGCAGGGGAGTGCTGATCACGGCATAGGAAAGCAGTCCCCTCACTCCGGTGGTGGTTAAGATCTGCTGCAGCATGCCCACCACGACCATGGTGGCCAGCAGCGGCAGCAGGCGCCGCACGGTGTCGCGCGAAAGCGCCAGCACATGGATCTTTTTGGGGCTGACGACCAGGGCCGTGGCGCCCGCCAGAACGAACTGCAACGGCAAACCCAGGATAGGGGCAGAGAACGGCCAGACACGGTAGGCGGCGACCAATCCGAAGAATACCGCAAAAGGCATCAGCACCCGCCAGCCCCGCATACCGGGGGGGGCTGCGGGAAGTTTCTCCCGAGGGATCTCCTGCCCTTCGGATTTGCCGCGGGGAAGTCCCAACACCAGAACCGTGAAGGTTCCCAGGATCAGAACCGGAATCCCCAGCGGCAGTTCGAATCCCACGTAGGGGATGGCGGTCCCGGCCGACAGGATCATGGCCCAGATGTTGACCGGAGG
>Ga0180438_10011497_pt1 | contig 10688 bp, 9 predicted proteins | sample SS_ome_12_FD_132455 | JGI IMG/M metagenome (GOLD analysis project Ga0180438, IMG submission 132455) | Hypersaline lake sediment archaeal communities from the Salton Sea, California, USA - SS_3_D_2 metaG | ecosystem: Environmental > Aquatic > Non-marine Saline and Alkaline > Hypersaline >... | reverse complement strand
CTGAAAAACCTGCGGACCGATCATGTGGACATATTCTTCATGCACGAGCCCCAGACCGTCGATGAGGCCAAGCAGATCCTGGCTCGGGGCGGAGCCATGGAGGCCGCGCAGGAGGCCAAAAGGGTGGGCAAGACCCGTTTTATCGGTGTGAGCGGACACGGGAAACCCGTTGGGCTTCTTCACTCGATGCAGAACCATGACTACGACGTCCTGATGACAGGATTCAACTATTTTGACCGTTTCAACTTCCCGACGATCGAAGACAAGCTTCTGTCTCTGTGTCTGGAAAAGCGAACGGGTGTGCTGGGCATGAAGGCCCTGGCCGACGGTTACCTGGCACGGAACACCGAAATGGCAATCCGTTACACCCTGAGCCTGCCGATCACCTGCCTGGTGTTGGGTATCAACTCCCGGGAATATCTGAGGCGTGACCTGGAAATTGCCGCTCGTTTTCGTGCATTGAGCAAAGAGGAAAAGGACAAGCTCTATCGCACAGCTCCGGAACTGGGCACCTATGTGTGCCGTCTCTGTGGTCAATGCAGAGACAGCGACGGCTTCGAGCCCTGGCAGGTATTTCTGCTCGAAGGACTGTATGACCGGCAGATGGACAACTACCAGATACCGGACCCGGCTCAGTATGCGTTGCAAGAGCGCCTGAAGCACTGGTTTGACCAGACAGATCTGGCCCGGGATGGATATGCCGGGCTGAAGCAAAAGGTGGATCCGGAGAGGAACTACTCAGGGCTGAACGCCGTTTGCCCTTATGGGATTGATGTGAACAGAAAACTCAAAATCGCCCACGCCAAATTGTCTTCAAAGGGATACGTCGACTACTAATCCTGAGGTCGTGTAACCACAGCTGCATCTGGCCTGGGTGGCATCTGGGGCTGGCATCTGATGGCATCTGATGGCATCTGATGGCATCTGGGGTCGGACCAAGCTATCTTATTAATATATCAGGATAAACATTCCAAAAATAGGTGTTGTTGAGGCTTAAAGAGCTATTTTTAGGTCCAAAATCACGCCCGTAAGCGGCCGGCGGTTCCCGAACTTCATATGACCCCTCTTCCCCCATCACTCGGCGTCCTTTTGCTTTTATCCCCAGTAAATCCTTAGTCGTTTCCACGAAACGTTTGTTCCCCACGGCGATAGCCTCACTCCATTTACCCTCCCGAAGGTGATATTCAGATCCAAGAGCCTCTTCAATAGCGTGTCTACAGGTTTCTTGAACGCCCTGAAGATCTCTCACCTGCAGCAATGTCATTAGTCTTTGGTGGTCTATGATACCATATCGTTGCCGAGGGTTTTGGATCTCATGGTAACCGCAAAAAGGCCACTCTTTGGGATGATTCACAACTCCGGCTCGAACCATATTCATGTCCACATAAACCATGCATCGGATCAGGTGTTCATCATTCCCAACGGCTGTTGCATGGTAACGATCCTCCCAAAATGCTCCCTTACGCTTCTTTCGTTGATTATATTCCTGCGCCGTCCTCCCCGCTATCAGTTGAATCGATTTGGGGATTGTATGACGATCCCCATTGTCTGAAACCAGAAGATGTATATGGTTTGAGGTGACCATGTAGTTCAGTACACTAAGACCAAAACGCCTTTTCGCCTCAAATAACCAGACGAGCCATCGTCTCCGATCTCTTGAAAACCTTAGAAGAAATTCCTTCTTGTGGCACCTATGAGTTATGTGCCACAGATAGCCCGGAATGTAATGTCTGTTAGCTCTCGGCATCTCAGAGCTCTTTTTTAAGCGGGTAATTCCTGCCTCAAAATTGCCACTCTAAGCCACAGAATCGAGTCATTTTGGAAGGATTATCTCATTGTTTTAAATGCTTAGCTTGGTCCGACCCCGTTTGTAGTTTGCTTAGTTTGCTTAGCCCGTTTGCTTACCGACCCCGTTTGAACGAACCCCCCGTTTGAACCCCGTTTGATTACGTTTGATTAGTAAACTTGCCCTTTTCCTCAGTTTTACCGTCCCCTCTGTGCCTCCTTGGTACCTCCTGGTCCATCATGTCATACATGATTTTTATGGTCAGCTTCTTGGATTTGGCAGTACCATATCCTGAATGGGGGATGTTCTCCACTGCCTCACCGAAATCATTGGACGGTACGGAGACAAATAAGTTGCTGGAGGGGATCTTTAGCTTAAATATTTCACGACCATGCCGAGTAAGAAAAGATATGAGAGACTTTCCCGTTACATAAGGATAAGCCATGGGCATGCATACGCTATTGGCCGGATAGTGTTTTATCGGACCATAACCGGAAAAAGCAATAAGAGCAGTAATCCTGTCTGCCTGTTCCGGATTGCAGCAAGTCATCACAACATGTGGATTTAAATTGGCTTTTTCCAGGGGACTGATTATTACAAACGGTTTTTGTTTCCTTTTAGTCCAAGGCCAGAATCCAGGAGGTTTGGGACCTTTTATCATCTGCCATTTCGCAACCTTCTTTGATTCAAAACCCTTATGATATTCCGTCCATATATCTATCCCCACTGAGAGAGGGAGATTGTCAAGCCCTAAGTAAAATTTCCCACCAATACATAAAAGATTCTCTTTAGACAGATTGATTACTTCATTTTCATACAGAACCTTTTCTAAAGCCTTACAAGCAGATAGTTGTGTATCCATACTTCCTTCAGGATCTGGATTATCTGAAAAAGTGATGGATATAGGACTCCATTCTAGTCCAAGAGCCTCCTTTAAATCCTTTACTTTATCTTCGTATATCATTTTAATACCTCCTGGTACGCTCTTGATACATAAACCTCTCTTCATCAATGTCGCCTAACATCATATATTGAACCGATTCAGCTTTTTTCACCAAGCTCTTTTAGCATCCATTCTACTGGATTGAGAAAACACGTCAACATATATCAATTTGACCTTGATTTTTGGGTAGTTAAAGCCGATATAGGAAGAGAGTACAGTCTTTCTGTGAGTTTTTTCAACGTGGTAAGGGACCCAAGAAATCTGGGGAACAAATCCTAACTGCTGCACGTAACACCCCCATCCCGGAAACAACAAATCCGGGAAGAAACAAACACCTCCTCTCAGGATTCTATTCTTCCTTTTCGCCGCCGCTCACTATTGAACAATCCCGGGCCCCATGGTATAAGACGACATCAAAAATCTAGGGAGGAACCACCATGACCAAAGCCGAACTCATCTCGAAGGTGGCCAAGGAGGCCAGTATCACCAAAGCGGCAGCTGCACAGGCGGTCGATGCCATCACCGAAACCATCGCAAAGGACCTGAAAAAGGGAGGAAGGATAAGCCTTCCAGGGTTCGGGACCTTCTCCGTGGCAAACCGCAAGGCCAGAACCGGCAGAAACCCACAGACCGGGCAGCAAATCCAGATCCCGGCCAGCAAGACCCCCAAGTTCACAGCAGGCAAGACCCTGAAAGAGGCGGTGAAGTAATCCTCTGGTGTCAACCATGAAAGGATGACTGAGGCACTAAGAGAACAATCAAATCAGTTTGACAACGGGGATAATTGAGACTAAAATTAAATTGCCCCACATCGAAACCGCCTCAAAGGGTGAGAAGGATTTGCCCCCCAAAAACAAGTCCTTCCTCGGTGTGGGGTTCTTAGCATCCAGATCCTATCCAGCCTGTCTGGTGGGCTACGATTTACGGGACGTACATGAGATTATAAGTTTCTCACTGCTAAGAGATTCATGCCCTTCGCGAGGGGGCTCCTTCCCAGGATTAGCTCTCGTTTGGCACTGTGCCCAAGAGCGATATGAGTAGCTAAAGACCGGGATGGAATTTCGGCATGTTGAGGTCTGCAAGGAACTTATGAATCTATGTACGCCCCATTTTTTTATCTGGTGAGCATGCTCGGTTCCATCTTTTCCTGAGGGAGAATCGATCGACTCATGTTTCCGTCCCATCTGCTTGGTGTCTTGCTTGCGATCATCTCGGCGCTTCTTTACGGGTCTGGAGATTTCAGCGGGGGTTTTGCAACACGGCGCAGCAATCTGTTCCAGGTCTTGGCACTTGCTTCTCTGGCTGGGTTGGCTTTTCTCACATTCTCTGCCGTCGTCAGGGGCGAATCAATCACTTCCTGGAGAAACATAGTGTGGGGAGGGCTTGCTGGGGTTTCAAATACGCTCGGGTTGGCCAGCCTATATCGCGGACTCGCCATCGGTAATGCGGCATTTGTGGCGCCGACGGCTGCGGTCATTGGTGCAGCAGTGCCCGTGTTCTTTGGTGCTGTTCTGGAAGGCCCACCTGGCATATTTCAGCTCGTTGGTTTTGCAGCCGGTATGCTAGGCATATGGTTTGTCAGCAAATCACCATCCGAGACTGACAATATCGGAAAACAAGATTTACTTATGGCCGCTTTGGCGGGATTAGGATTTGGGGGCTTCTACGTGCTTTTTGCCCAGGTTGAAACAGGTTCGGTCTTTGTTCCGCTCGTCGCTTGCAAGATCGTGGTTTTCGGCTTGGCTCTGGCGGCCCTTCTGAGGCGGGACTCGAAATTGCCTTCGCTAGGTGGCAACTTGGTTGCTGTGCTTGCGGGTGTCTTGGACGCAGGTGCGTGTGTTTTCTATGTATTGGCAAAGCAATTCACCCGGATGGATGTGGCCGCAGTGCTTTCATCACTGTATCCTGTATCAACCATTCTACTGGCAAGGATGCTTTTGAAACAGACCGCCTCTCGTGCACAATGGACGGGCGTTCTTCTGTGTCTCATTGCCGTGGCTCTGATTGCCATTTGAATGCCTCGATACTCCGAATGATTTGAAAATGCTGGCGTTGGTGGGGAATGACTCGAAGATCGATTAAAGGGGGAATAATCAGCGAAAGAGACGGCGTAGTTCCTGGACGGGCGGCGAGCCGCCTTCTTGATCGGTGGGCGTTGCTTCCTTTTCCATCTGCGGCTCGGGAAGAACGGACCGCGTCTGATCTTGTCGAAGCCTTGTCACAAAGGTCCTGAATCCCCTTTCTTCGAGTTCCGCGGAAAAAATCTGCGCTTCCTGGATGGTGGAAAAATCCCCGATGGACACGCGATGCCATCTCCCCTTCTGAGGAATCTCGGTTTCCCACTCAAAGGCTTCGATCCCTTGTCTTCTCAGCTCCTCGATGTAGCGATCGGCCCGGGTTTTGTCCCGGAATGAGGCAAGGTTGACCGTATAGCCTTCTCCAGTGGCCGAGGATTCTGTGGTTGGTTTTACTGGGGCTTCAATGCTCGCCAATTCTTCTTTGGCCCTTTCTTTCTGTGGCGCTTCAGGATCAGCCCCTCGAATGGAGGAAGAAACCAGAGCCTCCTCCACCGCGGATAGATCGGCCTTTGAGGATTGCACGCTCATTCCATCAACATCGAATCCGACTGGAGGGGGGGAGACTTCGAGCCCTCCCTCTGATGGGTACCCCATCTCATCAGCCTGTCGATTTTCGAGCGATACAATCCTATAGGTTCCTTCCTCACCTTCGGTCCACTCGGCACGCTCTCTCCAGTCTTTCACGGAAGGGACCAGGAGAAACAGTCCGATGAGCAATGCCAGAAAGACCCAGGAAGGCCTGGCCGCTTGCCTTTCCATCTGAGCGACGCCAACGCCTATCTGATCGGGCGCGGCCTCGGGCCACTTCGGCACCTCCGGGATGGTCACAGAGGCGTCTCTCGGTTCTGGCGGCTCCCCTCGCTCCTCTGTTTCAACTGGAGCCGTTCGCTCGACCAGCGCTCCTTCTTCTATCCTTTTCCCGTGTTCGCTCGCCACCTCGATGGACATGACTTCTCTCGTGAGGCTGAAGTAATCTTGGCTCCCTCGGCTGAGCCGCGCGTGCTCAAACACGGGGACACCCTTTCGCGTGGCCTCGTTCAACTTGGTGTCTTTACGGATGACCGTTTGAAAGAGGTGCTGCCCAAAGGCGCTGTCGAGTCGGCGTTTTTGCAGCTTCATTTCCTTGGGTTGTTTTTCCCAGAATGTGATCAGCACATAGACCTGCGGATCATACGGGAAGCTTTCTCTCAAGGAGTCGAGCACCCCCCTGACCCGTGAGAGGCCATGTATGGAGAAAGAGGAGGGGATCGCCGGGACAATCACGATGTGGCTGGCCAAAAGGGCGTTGATGGTGAGAATCCTGACAGAAGGGGAACAGTCGATGACGACATACGCATAGCGGTCACTCAGGCCATCGATCAACTTTTTCAGGCGCGACTCTTTTTTCTCGAGCCTGGCCATTTCCAGTTCCGCGACCACGAGATCGATGTTGGATGGGAGGATGTCCAGGTTCGGCCGCAGCCGAACAATCGCTTTCTCGATCGGACACCGGCCATCGATCAGAACGTCGTAGGTTGAACGCTCCAGAGACTCGATCTTCACGCCCAGCCCGAGCCCACTGTGACCCTGAGGGTCGAGATCGATCAGCAGGGTGCGGTGGCCGTGGGCCGCGAGCATCGCGGAGAGGTTGATGGCTGTGACGGTCTTTCCCACGCCCCCTTTCTGGTTGAAGATGGCGATGGTTTGAGAGCCACGCTTTTCTCTGGCCTTCTCGATGGATGTCAACCACCGTTCCAGGACCTCGATATTCCGAATGGTCTCATCTTTTGGAGGTACCATGCCTCGGTATCCATGCTCTGGTGTTCAAAATTGAAACAATCTGGAGAGACCGGCTCCCCCTATCTAGCATTATAGGGCGGGACCGGCAGAAATCAACATCCCCTTTGCATTTTGAGGCGTCGAGGTGGCTTGACCTGGGGAAGCCTTGGCGGCGATTGAAACGATCTCCGACGAAGTCTAAGAGTTGACAGGGTACAATCAGTTAGAAGGCGGGCAGGGGGCATTGCTCCGGCTTCATGGCTTCCACACGATTAATAAGGGAGGAACTTATGACATGATGTCCCCTATTTCTTCCATACAACCGAGCAGGAACAAAATTGAGCTCGATCTCTAGTTTCCTGCGTTACTCCCCTAGTGAATATACTCTCCGCTCCAGCGGTCCCGCCCCGCCCAAAAGGGACACTGAGGGCACGCTTCACCATCAGGGTAGTCGACACCTTCCTCATGAGGGCATCCAATGATCCCGTCTGTCATGACCGAAGACTTTGCCCCGTGTTTGTCAAGAAAGGCTATGATCTCTCTTCCTATGGCGGCACTATATCGAGCATCCTCGTCTTCCGAGTACCAACGCTCCATCACCTCAGGCTCGGCACCCTCTTGGCGAACGATCCCCACAGCCACCTTGGTTGCTCGAGCGTCCGTTGGCCCGTAAAAGGCGATCGTACCCACCGGATAGCCTCTAAAACCCCGATCGGCCCTCTTCCGCAAACGAGAACTCGAACGGCGCTTGATCTTTTTCATTCCCGATCTCTTATCACAGACCAATAATGACTGACTCCCAGGCCAGTCGTGTTCTACGGGTGTATTTGAATTATATCTGGATTCCTTTTTTTACCATCTGAGAGACGAAATCGCAACGCTTCAATTCAGAGCGAGATCATCTCGGTCGGCTTTTCTCTTCGAGCAGAGGTTTTACCGGAAAATGAAAGGGTGGTGTATCGTGTATGGCCTTTTACCGGGTTATTGTGACCTGCGAAGCCACCCGGGCGATACACTATTGACACAAAAAAGACCGCCTGATACCTTCAACAGAATCAAATGGCGGTGGAGGAAACTGTAGATGCTTGATCTCATTGATACAAAGAACTGCTTTGGATGCAGGTCTTGTGAGTTGGCCTGCTCCTATCATCACAGGAAGATATTTCAGCCCGCGATTTCAAGTATTGAGATCAAGCGGTGGGAGAAGACCGGGAAATTTGGGATCGTCCTACATTCGCAACAGGAGCATGGTCGGATGGCTTGCGATAGCTGTGGCTTCTGTCTCCAGTTTTGTCCAACCGAAGCACGCGATGAATTGCGAGCGATCGTGAAGGCAAAAGGTTCCAATCGGAAAGGGGCGGAATGATGGGCGATGATCAGGTTTGCGGATATGCCGGGACAATCCTTCGAGTCGACCTCAATACAGGATTGACATCAAAAGAACCGACAATAGAATATGCCAGAAAGTTCCTCGGTGGCCGCGGAATAAACGTTCGAATACTCTATGATGAGCTCAAGCCCTGGGTCACTCCCTACGAGCCGGCAAACAGACTGATCTTCGGGGTAGGTCCCCTTACCGGCACACTCAGCCCCGGCGCTTGCCGGCTTGAAGTCGCCTCCAGGAACCCGTTTTCAAACGGCATTGGCACCTCCGATGTAGGGGGCTTCTTTGGCCCGGAAATGAAATTTGCCGGGTATGATCACATCGTGATCACCGGAAAGGCGAAGACAGCGGTTTACCTGTGGATCAACGATGACCACGTTGAACTCAGAGATGCTCGATATTTATGGGGCAAAACAACCTGGGATACCTATGACCTGATCAGGGAAGAGTTGGGAGACGACGACATTCAGATCATTTCCATCGGACCGGCCGGTGAGAACCTCGTGAGATCAGCCTGTCTGATCGTGAACAGAAGCCGGGCCGCAGGGAAATGTGGAATGGGCGGTGTGATGGGCTCCAAGAATCTGAAGGCGATCGCGGTCAGAGGAACCGGGCCGGTGGAGGTGGCGCACCCGAAAAAATTTATGGAGTTGGTCAGGCAGGCATGGCAGAAAGTGGAAAACTCCGCATGTCAACCTGGGATGACCAGTATCGGAACGGTGGCAGATTTTCTGGACTCCAAGGGCATTCTGACGACATACAAGAACTTCAGAGATTTGGATATACCGGACGAATTGGCCGATGAACTGGGCCCTGAACCCTTGCAATCCAAGTATCAGCAGCGGCAGATGGGGTATATGTCCTGCCCGCTGCACTGCAGCAATTTTTACAGAGTGTCCGACGGTCCGTATGCAGGCACGGAAACCGAAGGTTTTGAAATGAATACCACAATAGACTTCGGGACCAATCTGGCGTTGTATTCCTCTGCGGCGATCATAAAAATACATGCGCTTTGCAGCGAGCTGGGCCTGGATGTGGACGCCACCTCAGGCCCGATATCTTGGGCGTTTGATTGCTATGAGAGGGGAATCATCACAGAGAAAGACACGGATGGCCAGGCGCTCAAGTGGGGTGACCACGAAGTCGTCTGCGAGCTTATCACCAAGATCGCTCATCGAGTCGGCTTTGGAGCGATTCTTGCCGAGGGGGCCAAACGGGCCTCAGACGTGATCGGCAGAGGCTCGGGCTATTATGCGATGGTGCAAAAGGGTCAGGATCTTTACGAGGACTTGCGGGCTCCCATTGCGTGGTCATTTGGGACTGCGTTGGCGACACGGGGCGGTGGGCATACAACCAGCAGCCCTGGCGCGGATGTGTTGGGAGGGTTGGATCCAGCGGCTGATGAGGTGTGGAGAAAACTGTTGAAAGTCCGAACCGTTGAACCCACAGCCTACGAGGACAAACCCAAGATCGTCATCTATCAGGAGCGTCAAGACCATATCATGAATTGCACGATTTTGTGCCTTTATGTGGGTGTGTGGTTTGAGCCGTCAACCAGTGTCTTGGGACTGAACGAGATTGCAGAGCTGTGTTCTGCAGCGACCGGATGGGAAACGACAGAGACGGAGCTTATCAGAATCGCAGATCGGATTCAGAATGTTGAGAAGGCGTTTAATGTGCTGCATGCTGACCTGGGTCGGGCCGATGATCTTCCACAACAGAGGTTTTTTGAGGAACCCATAGAATCCGGCCCATTTGCCGGGTTTCAACTGTCACGGGAGAAGTATGATCAGATGCTTGATGAATACTATGAACTTCGTGGCTGGGACAGCAAGACGGGTCTGCAGACCAGGCCATGCCTGGAGGAGCTGGACCTGGCCGACGTGGCCAGAGACTTGGAGGGAGCAGGAAAACTAGCCTAGATCCTGCGGGGAGTTGCCGCAAGAAAAACCCGCATGTGACTGTGGAGGGTTGCGTCATTGGGTCTGGCGTTTCTTTGATTTGGGATACGAGGAAGGTGCGTTGTCCGGGAACTCGTGAAGGCGAGAGCCAGGATTTCCGGATGTATTCTTCGGGAAAAAGGGTCGACGTCTTTTGCGGTGTGATGAAATACCCGGTGAAAGTCATTCCGAGAAACCAGAACAGAAAGGAGGTGTGGAGAAGGTAGCCGAGATCATCCAAGCACATACATCTAGAGAAGGAGAGAGAGAAGATGAGAGCAAACAAGACGTTACGGTGTATTCTGATTGTGTCAGTTTTCTTTTTTGCACTCGCTTCAATCGGTTTGATTCATGCCGGTTCTGCTTGTGCAAAGGATCATAAGAAGACCCTCCTGGTGGTGAGTGTCAAGGAAGCGGTGACCATGGACCCCCAGGTTTCCTTTGATGGCCAGTCTCCGGTCATCTGGCGGGCCGTCTACGAACCTCTTCTGAATCTCAAAGAGGACACGTACGAGGTTATCCCGGGTCTGGCCAAACGATGGGAGATATCTCCTGACGGGCTTGTCTACACATTTCACCTTCAACAGGGCGTGAAGTTCCACGACGGGACGCCATTCACGGCCGATTGTGTGAAATTCACCTTGGAAAGAAGCAAAACGCTGGGAAAAGCGGGTGCATATGTTCTTGATCCGGTGGAAGAGATAACCGTCCAAGATGACCACACACTCCGGCTTCGGCTGAAGTACCCGATGAGGTCATTTCTGTCGGCCATGGCCGGCATGTATACCCCATCCTTTGT
>Ga0180438_10011496_pt1 | contig 10688 bp, 8 predicted proteins | sample SS_ome_12_FD_132455 | JGI IMG/M metagenome (GOLD analysis project Ga0180438, IMG submission 132455) | Hypersaline lake sediment archaeal communities from the Salton Sea, California, USA - SS_3_D_2 metaG | ecosystem: Environmental > Aquatic > Non-marine Saline and Alkaline > Hypersaline >... | reverse complement strand
CTCCACTTCTAGCTCACCATACTTATCATTTCGGAAGCTGTTTATGTCCACTATAGTAATCCCATTAAAGAAGTCATTGGGAGGGCAGTGGTGTTTATCATTACTCACGGGGAGAAAGGCGAATGTTTTCCAGGTGACTAATTGGGAATCTTCCTTTTTGGGATTAATGCGATATATCTTCTCACCCATTTTTCTCACTTCCGATGACCCATACGTGACCACGTTTTGTAGGGGAGTATCCTGTTGCGCCTTCCTGACTGTATGAAGGTTCACTCTAGGATCTTGGCTGAGAAGGTCTAGGATCTCACCGTGTCCAAGGAAAATGCAGTTAATCAGAACCCCATATCCCATTTGTATCGTTTGATTGGGATCTAAATTTGGGTGCTTTAACAGCTCTTTCACAACCTCAACGTGGTTATCGTTCGCAGCACAAAACAACGGAAAATGGACAAATCCTTGGTCAAACTTGTTGGGATCAACTCGTGGATCTTCAAGCAAGGCTCTGACAATGAGAGGATCGCCATATTGACAGGCGAGTGTGAGGGGAGTTTCCCCATCTCTCATCCGAGGCTCATTGGGGTCCATGATATAATTTTCTAAAACAAATTTTACGTCATCAAGATTAAGCTTTTCAATGCTATGGAATAGAAAATCCTCCGGCGTCATCCCATCGACACCCAAATATTGGTTGTCAAAAGTCTCCATCATATGAGTTCCAAAAATATCACTCACAATTCCAAGAATTTTTTCGTGATCATAATCCCCATGATTCTCTTGAAATTTTAGCCATCCCAAAACATTTTGGATCGTTTGATTGCAATTTTTATTTTGAAAAATTTCGCGATCAAATAATACCTTGACGGCTTCTTCCAAAGGGATATCGAATAAACAACTCCGGCGGTAGGTTTCATTTTGCAGGGTTGTGTAAAACTTTTTTTGAATAGTTGTTAATGTCATTTTTACCACACTATATTGGTTGAGGGGTCACATCATACTGCAATGGCGATTACAAAGCAATCGTTTTCTAATATTATCTTTATCGTATATTTATATTCATGATGTTTAATAAGAGCAATAATAGAAAAATGGTTTTTTTATGAAGTTTTTTATTTATCCTTTATTTGCAATATCTTTTGCTTTAGCGCCCCTTCAAAGTATTGAGGCCCGAAAATACGAAAGTGCTCATATCATTCCGTTGAGCAGGTTTCGGGGTCACACATACGTGATCCTCGGATTGACGAAAAAAGGAGAGCTCGATGATTTTGGAGGGTTTAGAAACAGCGGGGAAACCGATCCTAAAGTGACTGCCGCAAGAGAAGCAGAAGAAGAAACACTTGGTGTCTTAGGATCAAAAACCACGTTGCGAAAAAGACTCACTGGTCCCATATATGTTGTTGACATGAATAGAGGTCATCCACACTATATACTTCCTGCAAGAGATTACGGGCCAATAGTGTCAAAATTCAACAAAAGACGCTATGGCAAAACAAAGCTAAGCCCATGCCAAAAGGAAATGGTGGAATTAATGGCCATTCGCATTGAAAAGGTGCGAGAAGGAGTCAAGTATTACAATGGACGCATCCTGAAATTGAAAGGTCCTAATGGAAAGTTGTATCCCGTGAGAAGGGGAACAAGTGGGTCTTTGATTCGAGCTGTTAAGAGGGGATATCTGTAGAGCGGGAGGGTGTTCACTAGTAAAAATACCATAAGTAACTGAAGGTTAGTGCTGTATGAAACCATCAAGTTTTATTAAAAAAAATAACAAAAATGATGTAATAGTTAAATATTACATAAGGTGATTGTTATGGAACCTTCAAAAGGTTTAAATAGATTATATTCTATATTTAATCAATATAATAAGGGTGTTATTACTGAAGATGAATTGACTCAGAGAATACAAGAGGTGGCCACCGAACTAGATCTGTCAAATGTCGAAACACTTAAACATATAGAACAGAAAATCAGCCTGATAGAATCAGGAGAAGTTAAAGATCGATTAATTGGTATCGTCACGAAACATTTTCCGGTCGATCATTTGACTCGAATGCCTGATGAAATAAAGATAGCAATCCTAAGTCGTTTGGATCCTAGCGATCTTGCATCTGTCGTACGAGTTAACCAAATGTTGTTCAACATCTCACAAGATCCTACTTTTGTAACAAGCATCCGAGACCCTTATAATAAAAGGTTGGAAAATGCTTTTGCAACTGAATACAAAACAATGGACAAAGAGGCTTTCAAAGAGAAATATAAAGAGGAGCTCAAGCATGCTAACAGCCTGGATCTAAGTTTGAAACCTGCGCCAACGCATGAGTCGTCGTCAATACCACGCCTGATACCTGACTCGGTGAGTCTTCCTAGTCCTGCACCTGCACATCCTAATTCGGAGTTAATACAGTTTATTTCCGACCATTGCCCAAATGTGATTCATCTTAAACTGCCCTGGAAGACCAATAATGATGGTTTAGCCCAAATTAGCAAATTGACAAATCTGAAAAGTCTCGATTTATCGGGTTGCAAACCGATCACAGGTGCCGGTTTAGCGCATCTTAAGAAATTGACACAGCTGGAAAGACTCAATTTATCACATTGCAGGGGATTCGGAGATGCCGGTTTAGAGCATCTTAGCGAATTGACACAGCTGGAAAGACTCAATTTATTGGGTTGCGACCGGATCACCGATGCCGGTTTAGCGCATCTTAAGAAATTGACACAGCTGGAAAGACTCGATTTAGCGATTTGCTTCCAGATCGGCGATGCCGGTTTAAAGGATCTTAGCGAATTGACAAATCTGAAAAGTCTCGATTTATCGGGTTGCTACCTGATTACTAATGCCGGTTTAGTCCATCTTAAGAAATTGACACAGCTGGAAAGACTCAATTTAAGGGGTTGCCACCAAATCACCGATGCTGGTTATAAGGATCTTATTCAAACCATCTTAGAAAATCGACCAGCTGACGAGTCTTAATTTATGGGTCACGAATATCAACAACGCTGGATATTAAGAAGGAAATTTTGATATTGAGCCTACGGAAGAAAGATGCAAAGATTAGCGCGAAGTGAACTACTCGGTCCTAAAGCATCCAAGCTTCTGGTTCATTAGATCTAGCTAGTAATAGAGAGTTTTGTCGGAATGGCATTATTATTTAAAAAACAAGCCTACAAGAAAATGATTAATCCTTATGTTTATCATTTTTTTTGTTCATCTTGTTCGTTTGGCACCGCTTTGAGCAGTACTTAATATCATCCCAGTTCTTTTCCCATTTTTTACGCCAGTTGAAGGAGCGCTTGCAGACAGGACAAATTTTTTGGGGCAGCTCAGATTTTCTCATATTGCGACCTTAACTAGTGATAATGATATCTTAACTCAATCCTGCCTTCAGATTAAATAATTCACAATGCTATTCTTACTCGTCGATTTGATAGTGGGATCATGGCACTAGTTGTTAATTTCCTGTAAAACAGCTGAGCGGAGAAGAGCCCCGTAACTGGATTAAAGTTGGAACGAAAAAAATCACAGATCCTGAACCTATGTCAAAAATATTTATCTAGATAGGTGCCTGAACGATTCTCGATTGATTGTTTAACGCTAATTAGCGACCTGAAAAACCCGACAAGTCTTGATTTATTGAAGAGGATATAGACTCGCTTTCTGTCAATACCGCACTTATTATGTAAATTGAAGTGTTCTAGAAAATCGCTTCTTGACGATCATGAAATAACCTGTATTCTTATGTCTATGTTCCAGATCGTTGTTACATCTATTCTTTGTGGAGTTGTGCTCTTTGTGCAGGTGGTCCACTACCCAATGTTTATCGACTATGCTCGCGATCACTTTTCGGAGGCAATGAAAAAACACCAGAGGCTCACATCCTGGGTTGTTGTACCTTTAATGCTAGCAGAAATTTTGCTTGCAGTAGGTGGATTTGCGACTAATATGTATTATTATTTTTCCCTTGTTCTTCTAGCTGCTGTTTGGTTTTCAACTTTTCTTCTGCAGGTCCCTTGCCACAAAAGACTGAGCCTAGGATGGAATGAGGAAACTTACACAAGGCTTGTCAAAACAAACCGATATCGTACTCTAGCGTGGTTTAGTCGTCTGATCTGCTTGGGAGCGGCACTCGGAATTTAGAATTCAAAAAAACACTGATTTATTGAAAAATACTGCCCACGTCTTGAGTGTATTATGCTACCACGCAATAGTACCAATGATCGCTTAGGGCACCTTAGCAGCATGACAAACCTGACAAGTCTTACTTTAAGATGGTGCAGCAAGATCACCGATGCTGGCGTGAATTAGCTGAAAGAACATCTTCCTAATCTCACAATATATCGCTAATATATTAATAAATTTAATTGTTTACTTTAATTATTTTTTTATATATTATAGAATTCTAACTAATAAGGGTTGATTTATTATGCTAAATTTAAATAATTGTTGTTCTGAAAAAAGGATGGGTACAGATCTTGAGTCATCAAAGCCAAAAAAAAGCAGACGGGTATCTAATGAAGAAAAATCTGCTATAGATTCTCTATGGGAAACAATCAATAATAAAATTGTAAGTTACGAATGTCGACAAGTTTGTAATGCGGAATATCTTAGACTCACCAATAGTATTCCTATCGAAAAAGTGCCTGATGAAATTCTACTAAAAACCTTCAGTGAATTAGATGTAAAAGATCTAAAGTCCCTATCCAGCGTTAGCAAAAATATATCAAGACTCGCTCAGGATCCATTTCTTATCAAAAGTAAATTTCCAGAAAAATACAACGAACATCTATCTGAAGCTTTCTGGACATTTGACCCCTCAAAGAAAGATGAGTTTATCAAGAAAAACAAAATAGCACTTCAATGTGCTGATAGTCTTGATTTTAATGGTGTCACCGTTAACAAAGATTTAATCGAATTTATTAAAGAAAACTGCCTAAGTGTAAAACATATTAGGCTGCCACGTGATACTACTAATGATGATCTAACGCACATTAGCGGCCTGGAAAACCTGACAAGTCTTAATTTAAGCGGGTGCTGGAGGATCACCAATGCTGGCTTAGAGCACCTTAAGAGCCTGACAAACCTGACAAGTCTTGATTTAAGAGATTGCAGCAAAATCACCGATGCTGGCTTAGGGCACATTAGCGGCCTGACAAACCTGACAAGTCTTGAATTAGGTTGGTGCGATCAGATCACCAATGATGGCGTGAATTGGCTGAAAAAACATCTTCCTAATCTCAAAATATATCGCTAATAGCGCAAAAGACATGGGAGTTTAACAATGAGATTGTAGGGTCTGATAATATATGTTATGTTTCCTCGTACTTCCATCCATTTTGAGATGGTGAAAGGCCATATTAATCAGGCTCCCAGTCTAACAGGTCAAACAACCTGACAGATTTATGGGTTAATTCTTCGTTCTTCTTCCCTAGCTTCCTGCTAGGATAGCGTTTCCATAGCAAATTTACACTAGTCTCCTTTTATAGAAAGTAAGAGTTTACCCCTGTTTTTTCTCCTATCAATTCTCAATTTTGATCTTGGCGTTTTTTTTGATCTCATTTGCCTAGAGAATTAGGCAACAACCCAGGCTTACGATAGGAATTAGGTAAGATTATTGGCATAAAGCAGGGTAATATTAGTTTGATGGAACGTGGTAAGCGCCCCATTGGAAAAAAAAACGCGGAAAAGTTAGCCGACTTCTTCGGTACTGATTACCACATGTTTTTGTAAATTAAACATACTTCCCTTTCCGATTAAGAAATTCAAGATTGATCAGGGTCTGATAATTCCGCATTCACGATCAATATAGGGTCCCAGTCCAAGTGTGATGATTCCGAAAATGCTGTAGTAACCGGCAACAGCCCCAAGAGCTACATGACTTATGCAAGCATTCATTTCATGAACGGTCCGCGTTTGCGAGTAGACTTTATGTCCGACTTCATAAATCAAGATGGCATAAGCGAGCGCCGAAACGACTTCCGCAGCGCTCACTAACACTGTTAAGCATGCAGGTAAAACGCCAATAAATGGGTGAGCCATACCCTTTTTTAAAGTCATGTGGACCTGATACATTCCTAATTCCTGAATCTGACTACAGGGATCTGGCGTGGTTTTCATAACGTTGCCTCCTCAAGTTCCCTGCATTTTAGTCAAAATATAATTACGATTCAATCGATAGTTGGAAGGAATACAGCCAAAAATACATATTGTCCAGATCCTCACAAGAGGGTTAAGGCCCCTCTCCTAACTATTTTTTCTTTATGGGGGCAGTTTTTTCTGGAATAGCGTCTTTAGTTGGACTTGGACATATCTTAAAACAAATCCCAATCGACGTAATTCGTGATATCGGGGAACACTTAACATCCGGAACAGATCCAGAAGTTCTTAAAGACAATCCCCCATTGATTGAACTAACAGGACCTCGGAGGCATCTCTACCGCGGTCATTACTACCGGGTTCTAGATGAAACATCGCATTCGTCAACACATGATGCGTGATCGAAACGTAAAGCAGATTAAATACAACGGAAAAGAAACCTAAATTGCGCGTTTGAGCCTTCCATCTTTCTAAAAAAATTATATAATTTTGTTTGGACGATATCCCACCAATTCCTCTATCGCCCAATCAATCTGACTATTGATAAACTCGAGATCCTGCTCTTCAAACCGAAAGTATTGCTTCCTCACATACGGCTTATTTCCCCCTTTGTACCCATCTACCGGAACAAATTCTGACTGTTTCTTTAGGTGGCAAAACTCGGCAATAAAATGGACAAATCCTTTTGGGTCATCGCGAACATCTTCATACCGCGCAAGCACGTAGTTATCCACAAATGTTCCAAGCTTAAGGTAGTTATAGATTTTATAGCGACGTAATTCTAAAACATTGGTAAACGGCCTTCCGGTCCAGGGATTGTAGTTGTCAATTTCTGAATAGAAACCCTCATTATAATAGACCTTATTCACTTTCCATTCAGTACTGATAAAATAGGAAAAAGAACCAGTTAACAAGCTATCATGCACGTGCCACGGTTTCAGGTAAAAACTTCGCAGCCAATCATACGGGTCTCTTACCATGACAATAAACAGACAGTCTTGCGACCCTGCATAGTCCACAGCATTTAAGGGATACTTGAGGTCCTTAAGCTTTTGGTGATCAGTCGGGACCCCATACCACCAAAGAAAATGCTTATGACCAAATTCTTCTTGGGGTGTTTTTTTTAGATCAGGGAAATTCCTGAGCAACAAAAATTTGACGAAATTTGTTCCGCTGCACCTTTCGCCGCAAACTTTTAATCGCTTCGGAGAGTTTCCTGAATAGTGATTGAACTCATTCTCGAATCCACTGCCTAGCAAAGTGTTCAGAAATACAAAACCGATAATAATAAATATACGCATAATTATAGTATTGATAGCACCCCCTGGTAATATTGATCAATGTTAGCTTGATCAAAGCACCCGCTTTCTATATGCACCGAACTGTCATCATAGACCGAAAAAACTCTAACTTTTTAAGCCCGTTAGCTGCTCCTTCGCCTGGATAATCACGTCTTTGGTGTTCACAAATCGCCTGTTTTTTTTCGCTTCTTTGATGATTTTTTTCAAAGCCTCAGCTTCTTGTCCTTCAGAGCACTTATACTTTGTGGGTTCTTCAAAATGCTGAATAACGTCACTTTTTAGCGAAGGAAACCCGATGAATCGTCTTTTTTGCGGCGTTAAAAACATCGAGTGTTTGAGGTTCTTTTTCCCACCATGCATCTTAATGATGGCCTGCTGGAAATTCTCTAGCCTTTGCCGACCAATGTCATCTGTAAGCATTTGGGTTAATGAGTCGATATGCTCTGGCATATGTTTTGGGTAATGGTAGACATATTTATTGCCCCGCTCTTCTAAATAACCCTCAACCATCTGAATGAGATCTTGAACAGCCTCTGTTTTTGCCAGGGGCATAAATGTAACAAACTCAAACGAAAAAATATACTGATTTTCTTCCTCTTTAGCTGTTGGAGCGACTCCCCCCTCCCCTTTTGAAAAGTGAACACCACCTTGTAAACGAGCAAATAGATTTAAAATTGGATGAACACCTTTATTATCTAATTCCTTTAATTCTTCTTCGATCCGACCGAATAACTCGATGTGGAGTTCGCGAGCTTCTTCAAGATCCTGAACTTGAATCAACCAATTTATATTGAATATGGAGTCGGTATAGGCGCGAAGCGGATGATACATAACGTGAGACTTTCCACATTCTATCACATCCCCAGCAAAACCGTACGTACTGATCGCTGCAAATTTTAGTAGCCACGGTGTATATTGACGTAGTTGATTCGTTTTGGTCACAAGATCAATGATTGGCTCCCCTGCTTCATTTCTAAAAAGGCTAAAATAATCGCTGACATCTGAGTATTTTCGGCACTTAGAATGTTTCTTACTCGTTTGTTTAAGAGTGGTCACACGAATGCGTGGAAGACGATGACCCTCTTTCTCATCCATATCAACGGGAATAAACATCGCCATATAGTGCCCGCTCACCATCCAATCGTTGACCCTTAGCCCTTCCGCTAAATCAGCAACATCTTGGTAAAGAATATTTCTCCTTTCCAATGTAAATTGTGGAACTACTGGTATTTTGATTTTGGTCACAAAAAAGCTCGCACCCAAATGGGCGTCACGAAGCACTGAAAAACGTTTAGGATTCTTTGTTGCAGAAAGAACGATCGTTTTTCCATTTGGCTTGACGACAGTTAACTCTTTTATATCTTCTGTGCAAGGGGCATCACTCGGGCCGTAGCAGCCATTAGCCATGATACCAGCTAGTGAAGCCTTATGAAGCGTTGTCATGCGCGGCCTAAAGGCGAGGCCCCGTTTATCGAGAAATTTTTCGGCTTTATCAACAGTGACACCTGGCGAAACTTCCAGATAACGCTCATCGTCATCATCGACAATATGCATAAATTGCGCCGCTTTAGAGACACGAAAGGCAATATCAGCATTAATCGCCGTCGTAAATCTAGATAAAGAAAATGATTCTGCAAATTCATCTTCGGTGCGGCGCTTTCTGGCTTTGGAACAAAAAACACCTAAGAATAAATCATACCAATGAGCTTCTGGAGTGTCGTATCCAGCGACAGGAACAGCAATGACCTTCTCTACATGCTTTCGGTTATACTTCCAAATTGCACTGATGACTTCTTGGGGATCTTGATCGAGATTTTGAAAATCAAGAACCCAAGCGTCCGGCTCTTCAAGATTGCCGTTGTAATTTTTCCATCCGGTTTTCTCTCCCCCGTACTGAGGGAGAAGGCCCTCAAGAAACTCTTCCTTACTGATACACTGCATAACCCCTCCTTATGTAGAGAATCTGCAGTGTACTGCCTCATTACGTTCAGGTCAAATTATGTCGATGGGGTGATAGGGATATCAATGTTCATTTTTTTTACGATTTCACGGTTTTCTCTTTTATTTAGGAACTCTTCGATCTTTTCGTCGTATTTCTTGTCAATCGCCAGAACAAATGTTAGACCCTTCCTCTTGTACTCTTCACCAAGTCTTTTACGCAAGCTCTTCAGTCCTCTTACTTTTGTTTTCGGTTTATCTGATTTAGGTTTTGTCTCTTGAGAATGTATTCGTTCTCGATATTTCTTGTAATTACATTCTCTTCCAGTTACCTTCTCATTAATCACTGTGTTGATGATTTCCCTCTCGAGCTTATCCTCAAGGCGCAATTTGATAATATTTTCTACTCTTAAGGCTTCTCCAGCCCCAACAACCGCAGATGACAGACGTTCAGAGATGCTCCGATGGGTGACAGTTTCACCTGCTGGAGCTGCAGTATCAACTGACGGAGGACTTGGTTCACGTCGAGCTGGCGACTCAGGCCTTGACGTCGGCTCCGCCCCAGATGCAGCGATTTCAGAGAGGCTCCGACGAGTGACAGTTTCAACTGCTGGAGCCGCAGCATCAACTGACGGAGGACTTGGTTCACGTAGAGCTGGCGACTCAGGCCTTGACGTCGACTCAGGCTCAGGTATCGGAGTTCGGATTGGTGAAAGATTATCAGACCATCTATCCCATAAGATCGCGAAAAAGATGTTGAGGATTGGAATAGCAAGAACAGCACAGGTTCCATAACTCTTCTGGTGAATATCGCGAATAAGCGGATTTTCTGTGGCCTGCTTGAGGGTGCTCTCATTTAAGGTCTCGAGAACGACTTTTGTGATGATTTCAGCGAGGTTTGAGACTGTGCTGACGCCAGGGACATAGTCGCATCCCCTAGCGAATTTAACAGCAAATGATGTATTAGATTCTACGTCCATATTAAAAAAAATCCTGTTAAGTATCTTAAAAACAATAACATTTTACCAAAATGGGCAAAAAATAGCCAGATCTTAAACCACGCCCCCACCTTATTAGTAATAAATATTTGAATCCTAAAAGGTTAAAATAGAGCTATTTCGGACAAACAAAAAGGAGTTGATTTTAAATATTTTTTGATATATACTGCTTTCGTAACTAATTTATTTTAAAGGAGTTTATTATGAGTTCAGTACCTGCAACACATTGTCAGTACAGAGGGGTGTGTTGCGTAATTCTCTATGAAGACTCCTTCAAAAAGTATGCCAAAATCAAAATTGAGACTTGATAGGAGAAAAAAACAGGGGTAAACTCTTTTTTACTACAAAAGGAGGATACCCCAT
>Ga0180438_10011495_pt1 | contig 10688 bp, 4 predicted proteins | sample SS_ome_12_FD_132455 | JGI IMG/M metagenome (GOLD analysis project Ga0180438, IMG submission 132455) | Hypersaline lake sediment archaeal communities from the Salton Sea, California, USA - SS_3_D_2 metaG | ecosystem: Environmental > Aquatic > Non-marine Saline and Alkaline > Hypersaline >... | reverse complement strand
TGAATCGGGCAAGTATCCGTCCCCCTGCCGGCCGGGTCCTGCCGAGCCCGGCGAATCTGCCCGCCGTTTTCGCCGCCTCTGTTGCCGCCGTTCGATGTAGGACCCCCCGGTCAAGCGATCTTCCTTTCCCTCGCCGGCCTCGATGCGGACGGCCGTCTGCCCAAGCAGGTGCTTCTGTTTCACGTTGACGGCGTGGCAGCGGGTCTGGCAGAGCCCGCACCCGATGCAGGCCTCGGGCAGCACGACCGGCGCCAGCCGTCCGGTGCCCTCGATCGGATTGCCCGCCTGATCTGCTTTGGTCCCCACGCGGACGAATTCGATAGCGTCGTATCCGGCCGCGGCACACTCGTCGACGCAGAGTTGACACTCGTCGCGTCCGGCATACGGCAGGCAGGTCCGCTTGTTGATCACGGCCAGGGCCATCCGGGCCGCCCGTTTCTCTTCGAGCGGCAAGGCCCGAATGGCGCCGGTCGGACAAACCCGTCCACAGTTGCTGCAACTCGGCTCGCAGCCGGACCACTGGGCCACGACGTGCGGCGTCCACAATCCCTCCAGCCCGTGGGCGATTCCCTGTGGCTGGAGCACGCTGTTGGGGCAGGCCTGATAGCATTCTCCGCAGCGAATGCAAAGCTGCAGAAACTGCGATTCCGGAACGCTGCCCGGCGGCCGCACGGGCACAGACGTGCCGGAATCGTCGCGCCGGGTTCCGCCGTGAATGGCCGCCGCAGCGCTCGCACCGCCGGCGGTCCCGGCCACCACGCCGATCGTGGCGGCAAGAAACCCCCGCCGTCCGGTCGTTGCTTCGTCCGCAGGCGGAGCGTCCGCCGGTTTCGACTCGAGCCGGCTCCATCGCGGGGCAAACGTGATGGCGCCCGTCGGGCAGGCGCCGCCGCACGTTTGACAGAACGTGCAATCGCCCGCTCGCGTCGTGAAGTCGGGCTCGATCGCGTCGAACGGACAGACTTCCGTGCACTGCTTGCAGCCGATGCATTCTGCGTCGACTTTGCGCTCCGTCAGGCGGAGCAGATTGGCGATCGAAAACACGGCCCCGGTGGGACAGACGTACTTGCACCAGAAGCGAGGCCGCAACAGCCCCAGGCCCAAAACGGCCAGCAGCAGCGCGATCGAGACGTAGTGTCCAGCGCCCAGCGGCGGCACCTGGTGCCAGCCCCGCGTGGCGCCGAGTTGCAGCGGCGTAAGCACGAACGCCATGCCGCGGGTCACGACCGGGATGGCCGCCACGAAACCGGAGATCAGCACACCCAGCAGGGAAGCCGCCAGCGTGGCCGCCAGCAGGTAGTACTTGGTCCGGAGCCACCATCCGTCTACCGTGACACGAGACCACTTCGCGCGCCCGAACAGGGCCCAGTCGCACACGTCGATCAATGTTCCCAACGGGCACACGTATCCGCAGAAGCCGCGTGGCACGATCAGGCATATCGCCAGGATCACGCCCGCGCAACTGAGCGACCATACCCAGGCCTTGGCGGCCAGTGCGGTCGAGAGGCTTACCAGCGGGTCGATGGCCAGGAACGTCTCGGCCGCGATGGTCTCCTTGGCGGCCAGCTCGTCGGCGTAGTGGGAGGGCCAACTGCCCGGCTCCGTTTCCCGCAGCAGCCACGGCCCGAAGCTCATCAGCAAGCGGTCGAGTTGCTCGGCCTCGAGCTTCTCTGACGGTTGGAGCCGAAGTTCCACGTCGCCGGCGGTTGCAACGCGAAACGGTCCGAGATACTGCCCATTGCCGCTGCCGGTATCCACCACGTGCAACACGGCACCCGCGGCAATCGGTTCGGCCGGAGGTTGTTCGTTGGTGGCGGTCACGCGGCCAGTTTCGGCATCGACCTCGGCCGGCAACCAGCCGCCCCAGGTGCGTGCCGGCCGGGCCGTATAGGGCCAGCAGACGTAGCAGAAAAGCCAGAGGAAGGCAATTAGACACGTGGCCTGGATGATGCGGCGTAAGGGGGCGGCGAGCCACGTGGGGCCGAGCCGCTTGAGGCTCCGCCGCAACGGGCCCCGCTCGGCCTTCTTACGAAAGGGCAGGAAGTGGTTCAGCCGCATGGTGTCGCCCTATTGCATCCCGCCGCTGAGCGCTTTGGCCGTGGCGTTGATGATCGCTTCGGAGGTGATCGTGGCGCTGCTGGTCGCGTCGATGCCGCGGACGCTTTGTTTCTCGACGATCTTCCGCGTGGTGGCGTCGATGGCCGAATAGAACTGCTTTTCTTTGTGCTGGGTCACCTGGACCGACTCGATCCGACCTCCCCGGACGCTGACTTCCACGTGCAACTCTCCCGCATAGGCGGGACTGCTGGCCCGATAGGTCCCGTCGGGTACGCGTTTCAGATCAAGCATCTCGAAGAGTCGGATGGCCTCGATGTTGGCCCGGGCGCGCTGCCGGTAACGTTCGACGCGTTCTCTGCCTTGCGACGGCAAAGGCAGATTCACAACGTACTGGTAGTACTTCAACGCCCGCTGGTGCAGTCCGGCCACGCGGCAGGCGTCGCCCGCGTAGGTGCCGGCCAAATAGCCGTAGGGCCCGCGCAGGTTGGCGTCGGCCAGCCGCAGGGCGAGATCGGTTTCTCCCATGTCCCCCCAGAGCTTGATCATGCCGAACTGGGGCCGCAGCCGGCGGCTCAGTTCCAGGGCCATCTGCTTGTTGCCCAGTTTCCAGTAGCATTCCGCCAAGCGGACGCCGTTGCCGATGAACAGGTCGCCCCGATCGACCTCCGCTTTGCGCCACCAGAACGCCGCCCGGGCGTAGTCCTGCAACAAGGCGAAATACATGCGGCCCAGCTCGTTCATTGCCCGCCGGCGCGTCGTGGGCCGGTTCTCGTGAACGGTCAGCAGGTGGTGCATCAAGCGCACGCCGCTGCGCCACTTGCGGGGATTAGGATTGATGACGTCCCAGACGTATTGGCCCACGTTTCGCTGGCTGTTCCAGCCTTTCGGCGGCGGCATGGGCCAGGCCAGGTCGAGCGTTCTGGGATACTCCAAGGGCACGGAGTCCCACCAGTCCGGCGGCGTGCGGCCCTGTTGGTCGATCAACGCCTCGACCTGAGCGACTGTTCGGTTGCCGGCCCCGGTGGATCCCTGCCCGGAACGGCTGCCGGCCCCGGGCGGCGGCTCCGGACCGACCCGCGGCGGCGGCGATGTGCCGGACTTCGAGGTGCCGGCGCTTTGGTTGAGCACCTCACGCTTGCCGCCGATGGTGACGGCGTGGACCCGGTCCAGCGGGCACTTCCTGGAAAACGTGCGGCCGCTCATCGTAAACTCGATGGTCACCGACGTGTCGTCCCGGGCGGTCACTCGACCGGTGAGTTCGGCTCCCGTGAGGAATTTCACTATGTCGGCCGCCGGGGCGGAGGCGGACAACAGCAAAGCGAAAATGGTCGACAAGGCAAATCGTGGCATAACGTCAACTTTCCAACGGAAAACCTTCGGTGGCCAACGTGGCGCCACCCTTGAGCACAAACAGGGCGTCGGCCGCGGGCGTTGATCGTACGAGTTGAAGCCCCTTCTCAGGTCCCAGAACCAGGACGGCGGTAGACAGCGCGTCGGCCTCCATCGCGGTCGCGGCGGCCACCGTCACGCTCGCCAGTTTCTCGGGCGAACGACCCGTGCGAGGATCGAACAGGTGGTGGTTGCGATAGTCCGGGCTGAAATGGGTCGCATAGTCGCCCGAGGTGGCAAGACAGCGGCCTTGCAGCCTCGCTAAGCCGAGGTGGGCGTCTGGGCGGCGCGGGTGGCGAATGCCGACCGTCCAGGCTTCCTGGTCCGCCTTGCCGCCCAGGGCGCCGATTTCGCCCGTGTCGACCAGCGCGTGCCGGATGCCGTGCTTTCGCATGACGGCCGCGGCCCGATCGGCCGCTAGACCTTGGGCGATCCCGTTGAGCGTCACCGCCGCGCCGTCGCCGTGGAGTCGGACCCGTCGCCGGGTGACCTCCACCCGGCGCCAATCGACGCTCTTGCGCGCCCGTTCGACTGCCGGCGGCTCGGGCAAGGTTCCACGGCGTTTTGCTTCCGCGTAGAGCGTCCAGAGCGGCTGCACGGTGACGTCGAACGCACCGCCGGACCGCTGCGAAGTCTCGCTTGCCTTGCGTAATGCGCCGACCAGATAGGGATGCGGTTTCTCCAGCACGCGGCGGCGGTTGAGCCGGCATAGTTGGCTGTCCGACCGGTAGAGGCTCATCAGTTGTTCGACCAGCTTCAGTTCCGCCAAGGCCGCGTTGATGGCCCGATCCGCAAGTTCCCGGTCGGGATGCAGCACGGTGATCGACGCCTGCGTCCCGAAGGCCCGGGAGGTTCGCGTCACGGATGGCAGACCGCCGGCCGGTTCCAAGTCTGTATTGTCGCGTCGCAGGAAGCCGGTCATGCCGAGTCCGAGCGCGCCCCCGGTGCCCAATGCCAGGTAGAGATATCGACGGCGATGGGGTAATTGCATCAATGGGGGCCTTTCGTCGCTCAAAAGGGCGTAAGGCGCCGCTTGCTGTCGTTGCTTCCGGCGCCGTGTCGTGTGGGCAGGTAGGATGATATGGGCAGGCGAAGATCTATGCAAGGCCGGTCGCCGCGTCGCGGGAATCAATTCACGCCTCGACTGGAAGGACTTCCGGCAACGTCCGCCCCAGCCGATCGGCCAGTTGGCTCCGCATGGCGGCGGCCAGATCGGGATGCTGCCCCACGACGTTCCGCGTCTCGCGCGGGTCGGCCGCCAGATTGTACAAGCACGGGCCGGAGCCGCGGTAGTTGCCCTGGATGTGCTGGAAATAGTGGTACTTGCGATCGCGAACCGAGGCGAAGCTGCTGAATTGGGTGAATGCCCGCTCGTGCAGCCGATCGACCTTGCCGGTGACCAGGTCCCAGGCGTTGCGGCCGTCCATCTGGTCCTGATCGTCGACGCCCAGCATGTGGCAGAACGTGGGGGCGAAATCGATCGCCGAGACGATCTCCTCGACGCGGCGGCCCGCCGTGCTGCGTTCGGGATGGCGGATCATCAGCGGCAGGTGCATGATCAGCGAGTTGAGCAGCGCCGGTTGCTTCTGCACGTAACCCCCTTCGCCCAGGTGCGTGCCGTGGTCCGTGGTGAACACCACGATTGTGTCGTCGAGCAGCTTCATCTGCTCCATCGCCTCCATCAACCGGCCCATGCAATAATCGACGTAGCTGACCTCGGCGGCGTACAGGTCGCGCAACACGGGCAAGTGCGGGGTGAAATCGGGTTTACCCGACGGCGAATTCCCACCCTGTACACCGTAGCCGAACAGGTAACGCTCGTAGCCGTAGTCGTCGCGATACATCTTCTGGAATCGGGGCGGCGCGTCCCACGGCTCGTGCGGATCGAACATCTCGATCCACAGCATGAACGGCCGGTTTGTGGCGTTCCGCTTCAACCACTCGATCGACGCGGTGACCGTCTGGCCTGCAAACCAGTCGTCGTCCCGCTCGAAATACTGCGTGTTCATCATGTAGGTCCGCACGTTGCGGTCGTAGCCCGGGTTCCACAAGTCGTCGGGCATGTGTTGCTTCGGCTGGAACTTCTCCTTCGGGCCGCCCAGGTAGGCATCGCTTTCCTGACCGCGGATCCATTGCCAGGTGTCGAAGCCCATGTGCAGATTCATGTCGGGCTTGAAGTAGTGGTAGACGTCGCAGATCAGCCCGGTCCAGTAGCCGTGGGCGCCGAGGATTTGGGCCAGATTGACCTGTCCGGCCGGGTGGGGAATCCAGGCCGCGCCCGGTACGACCGACTTGCCCGTGTGATACACGCGGCGGCAAGGGATCGTCGGTAACCCGTCGGCGAAGGCGTTCTCGAACACGACGCTCTGTTTAGCCAGTTCGTCCAGGAATGGGGTTTTCACGCGCTTCGCCCCGTAGGTCCCCAGGTGATCGCGCCGAAACGTGTCGGCACAGACGAACACCAGGTTCAGGCCGTTGGCCTTGGCCTTGCGCCGGATCGCCCGCACGGCCCGACCGCGCTGCGCCCGCTCGTCGAGTTCGTGCTGGTCGGGGGTGATTTCGACGGGGGCTTGGGGCGACTGGGCGGCGGGCGAAACTCCGGCATAGGCCGCCGCCCCGGCCGCCCCGAGTCCCAGTTGGGAAAGGAACTTCCGCCGGTCGACGTCGCCGCGCGGTGTCTGGTCGCGATGATCGGATGCCATGGGATGACTCCTTGGTATGCGGAAGGAAACAGTCCCCAAGTCTTACGAACCCTCGTCCACGCGACGGACATAGACGAAATACGCCCCCCGCGTCTTGCCTTCCGGCGTGGTCAACCACGTCTGCAGCCGTGTCTTCCCCGCCTTGAGCTTCACCTGGAAGGTGCTTTTCGAGTCCTTTGAAAAGGCAGGCTGGCTGACGTCCACGTCGGCGATCTTCAGCCGGGCCCGGGTAGCCTCGAGCGGCTGGTTGACGTGATCGGGCCAACGGCGCAGCTCGAACTCGTACGTGCCGTCGCGCTGCACGTCGATGCCCCAGAACCCGTTGCCCAGGTGGCCCGAACGGACGTGGCCCTGGTGCCACGACGAGAGGCTCTGGTTGGCAACGTGCCAGTCGTGCGGGTGCAGTTGCGTGCGGGGCTCGGCGTCGGAGCCGATCCCGATATAGACGAAGTCGTCGAACACCACCGAAAGGCTTTTCCACCAGACTTCGTAGGCGCCGCGCAGTTGTTCGACCACGTCGGCCTGCTGGTCGGCCAGATCGTTCTGCTGGCCCGGGTCGGCCTGAATGTCGTAAAGCTCCTTGCCGTTGATCAGTCGCCAGCGCTCGGTCATCACGGCGCACTTGCGCCATTTTTCCGGATAGGGGATCCGCTGGGAATGGACGAACAGCGTCCGATCACGGAGCGACTGGGTATCGCCCCGCAGCAGCCCGGCCAGGCTGGCGCCGTCGAGTTTCGGGCCGTCGGGTCGCGTCAGCCCGCACAGCTCGGCCAGCGTGGGCTGCACGTCGACGTGGGCGGTGAGCTGGTCGACGTCGCGTCCGCCGCCGATCTTCCCGGCCGGCCAGCGGATAAACAGGGGCACCCTATGGCCGCCGTCATATTCCGAGCCCTTGCCGCCGCGCATGCCCGCATTGAAGCCGCTCCATCCGCCGGGCTTTTTCGGCTTGCCGCGCCATCCGGCCGCCGAGCCGTTGTCGGTCATGAAGATCAGGATCGTGTTCTCCTCCAGGCCCCAATCCCTCAGCTTGCCCATCAGCTTGCCCATGTTCTCGTCGATGTTGGCGATCATGCCGTAGAACTGGGCCATCGGCTCCGGCACGCCCTTCTCGACGTACGGCTGCGAGTATTTCTCGTCGACCAGATACGGCCCGTGGGGGGCGTTGGTCGAAAGGTACGCGAAGAACGGCCGGTCCTTGTTGCGCTCGATGAAATCCAGGGCGTTGGCGAACCAGACGTCGGTGCAATAGCCGGTGACCTTCTCGGGCTTGCCGTTGCGGAAGTACGTGTCATCGAAGTAGTCGTTGCCCCAGTAGTCGGGCCCCTGCCCCACGCCGCCGCCGCCGTGATAGAACGCTTCGTCAAACCCCTGGTCGATCGGGCGGAGGGGGAAGTTCTCGCCCAGGTGCCACTTGCCGAACATGCCCGTGCGATAGCCGCCCGACTTGAACAGCTCGGCCAGCGTCACCTCGTCGGTGCTCATCAGCGAGCGGCCCATGATCGTGTGCCAGACGCCGGTGCGGGTCGAGTAGCGGCCCGACATCAGGGCCGAGCGGGTCGGCGAGCACGTCGGGTCGACGTGGAAATCGGTCAGCCGCACGCTCTGGCCGTAGAGCTTGTCGAGATTCGGCGTGCGGATCATCGTGTTGCCGTGGGCGGCCACGTCGCCGTAGCCCTGGTCGTCGGTGATCACCAGCACGACGTTGGGACGCTGGGCTTCCGCGGCGGCGACCGCTCGGTCAGCCAGCCCCAGGACGAGTATTCCAGCGACGAAGGCTGCTGGTGTTCGTAGTTTGGTCAAATGTCGTGGCACGATCATCTCCTGGAGCCCTCCTTTGGAAAACTACTTGCCGATGTCCAATAGTGGTCCGTTTAGCCGCCGACGGCACGTCGGCGGCTAAACGCGGGCGCGATGCTACGGACCGCAATTCGGCCAATATATCCGACCCCGCCGGAAGCTGCAACTTTCTGCAAGGCCTCCGGCGGGGCCGGGGTCGCCTACGCCGAAAAATGGCAGTTTACGTCAAATCAGGGTCGAGGAAATCCAGCGGCACGTCCGGCGCCGCAGGATCGTCGTCGTCCGGGTCGGTTGCCGAGGAGTCGCCGCTAAGCAAGGCGTCGACGGCGGCCGCGTCGAGCGAGGCGCTCTCCCCGCCCTGGGGCGTGACCGTCAGCGACCAGCTGTCCAGCGTCCCGGCCGTGCTGCGGTCCAGATCGTCCCACAGCTCCAGAATCCAAGTGCCGTCCATCGACTCGCCCACAAATCCCAAGCCGGTGAAACTGGTCGGAATCGGATCGACGTTCTCGAACAGCGTCACCTGGGTCTGGGCCGGACTGATCAGGTAGGCTCGGATATCGGTCGGGCGGGGATGCGTGATCGACAGGTCCATGTCGAGGTTGCCGATCGTGATCCCCGTCGAGGAAATCACCAACTCGGAGACGGTCTTGCTGGGCTTGTTCTTGGCGTCCAGGATCGTCTTCGGCGTGTCGGTGCTGTAGAAGGTCTGCGTCTGGCCGGGATCGGTGATCGTGATGGTCACCGTGGCCGAGCCGGACTGCAAACCGCCATCGGTGGCCACGTAGCTGAAGGTGTCCTGGCCGGTGTAGCCCGGCGGCGGCGTATAGGAGAACGAACCGTCGGCGTTCCAGTTGTCCAGCGTGCCCAGGGTGCCGGTGGTGTCCACGCTGTAGACGGTGATCGTGTCGCCCGGGTTCGGGTCGGTGTCGTTTTCGACCAGTCCTGGGGCAGGGACCACGAGCTGCACGTCTTTGGTGGCGCCGTAGGCGTCGTCGTTGGCCACCGGCGGCTGCGGCTGCGGGGCGCTGGTGCCGACGAACTGCACGTCGTCGACGTACCAGTAGTCGTTGGTCTTGTCCATGTTGCCGTCGAAGGCCACGTGGAACTGGCTGGTCAAGCCGTAGCTGGTAACGTCGATCTCGTAGGAGCGGTAGACGTCGTCGCTGTCGGCTATGGTGAACGTCTGCACGGTATACCAGTCGCTGCCGTTGGGGCTGACCAGCACGGCCGCCTGATCGTCGGCTTCGAACCCGTTGACCTTGGACCGGAAGGCCAACGTGGCGCCGCCCTGTGCCGACAGATCGGCGGAGCGCTGCATGTACCCGTCGCCCGACTTGAACAGGACGTGATACGCCCCACCCTCCGGCGCGCCGCTGGTGGTCAAGGTGACGCTTCCGCTATTGGTCCACGCCGATTCGATCCATCCGCTGCCGCCGGCGAATCCACCCGACTCAAAGTCGTCGCTGGCGACGATCGGCACGCTGACGCTGACGTTGACGGTGGCCGTGTCGCTGCCGCCGTTGCCGTCGGCCACCGTATAGGTGAACGTGTCATCGCCGCTGAAGCCCGGATCGGGCGTGTAGGTGACGTCGGTGCCGTTGTTGACCACCGAACCGTGGGTCCCCAGGGTGACCGAGTCGACCAACAGCGGATCGTTGTCCGGGTCGGTGTCGTTGGCCAGCACGTCGATCACCACGGGATTGTCGATGCCCGTGCTGTCCGAGTCGTCGTTGGCCGTCGGGGCGTCGTTGACCCCGTCGATGTTGACCGTCACCGTGGCCGCGTTGGACGTGGCGCCCAGGTTGTCCTTGACCGTGTACTGGAACGTGTCGGAGGTCGACTCGCCGACCTTCAGGGCCTGCAAGGCGGCCGAGCCGGTCGGGTCGTAGGTCACCGTGCCGTCGCCGTTGGGCGTGGCCGTGGCCCCGGCGTAGCCCGGAGCGGTGGTAATCACCACCGTGGTCGGATCGATCGTCCCGTCCGGGTCGTAGTCGTTGGCCACCACGTTGATTACCGTGGAGTTGTCCTCGTCGGTGGTCACCGGCCCGTCGTCGACCGCGATGGGCGGATCGTTGGGCGTGGTGTTGACAACGACCGTCAGCACGGTGGTGGCCAGTTGGTTGGCCGCCTGGTCGGCGATCTTCAAGCCGCCGCCGTTGAGCGTGATCTCGAACGTCGCCGCGGCGAACGGCCCACCGATGGGCGTCAGCGTAATCATGTCGCTGCCGCCGTCGTAGGAGAACGTGTAATCGGTCCCCTCGACCAGCGGCACGCTGTCCTTGGTGATCGACTCGACGCCCTGCACGACCGTGGCATCGTCGATCACACTCCCCTCGTCGTCGAGTTGGATCTGGAAATTGCTCTGCTCGGTGGTCACGGTGACCGAGCCCACGGCCGGGTCGGAATCCTCCGGACCATTGTCCTCGGGGCTGGCCATCGCCGCGGTGGGCAGATCGTTGTCGGCGATGGAGACGGGAAACACCTCGATGTTGTCCATCACGCCGCCGATCATTTCGGAATTGGTGCCCCAGCCGTAGGCGGGCACGTTGGCCGCCGTGTGACCGGTGGACGTCCACGTGGCGTCGACGTACTCGCCCGGCTCGTTGGGCGTGGCCGTCAGACCACCCGTCTCGTGGTCGGCGGTGACGATGATCAGCGTGTCGGTCCGCCCGCTGGCCCAGGTATAGGCCACGTCGACGGCGTTCTCGAACTCGATCACCTCGTGGGTCGCCCGCACGATGT
>Ga0180438_10011493_pt1 | contig 10689 bp, 11 predicted proteins | sample SS_ome_12_FD_132455 | JGI IMG/M metagenome (GOLD analysis project Ga0180438, IMG submission 132455) | Hypersaline lake sediment archaeal communities from the Salton Sea, California, USA - SS_3_D_2 metaG | ecosystem: Environmental > Aquatic > Non-marine Saline and Alkaline > Hypersaline >... | reverse complement strand
GCGCGTCCAGCGCGCGGAGAATCCGTCCGCCGGAAGCCCAGTGGCCGGCGCGCTGCGACCCCAATTAAAGTCCACCGCCGCGTCGTTGCGCACCAGCGCCGGAGCACCCCCCAGCGTCACGTTGGAGAAGTATTCACCGCGCCACTGGGGGAAGTTGCCCACCTGCTCCCACCAGAACTGGACCTTGGCCACTCCACCATTCTCAAAGTATTCGACCCGGACCGTATGACTACCGGCGCTCAGCGTGCGATCGACCGAGTAGGTGACGCCCGAGGCGTCGTGCCACTGATCGATGACCAGTTCCCCATCCAGCCACACCCGCACGCCGTCGTCGCTATGGGCGTAGAAACGGTAGGTGCGCCCATCGAAGAACAAGCTGCGCGTCCACCGGACGGAGAACCCGTCGGCCGGGACGCCCAGTGCGGGCGCTGCGGTACCCCAATCGAAACTGATTGCCTGGTCGTCCCGCACCCACACCGGATCGCCCGTCAGGTAACGGTTGCCGTAGTACTCACCACGCCAGTAGGCGATCCTTGGCGTGGGGGTCGGCGCCGATCCGACGATGATCCGCACCCAGAAAACACCCCTATCGGGACTGCTGCCGGTGCCGAACAACCTGCCATCCGCGTTGCGCAGTTGCCATTTCCCCTCATAAGTGCCGTTGGCGACGGGTGCGATCAGCGCGACCGACAGGTCCACCGTGCTCCCCGGCGCGACCGGCGCGCTGAGGGGAACTGAAGACGGGCCGCCCATGTTATGACCATCAACGAAAACCAGGGCATAGTCGGCGGTCCAGGTGCAGGTGCCGTTGTTGCGCAGGCGCCAGGTCTTTACGAAGGACTGTCCTGGGGAGAGACGGGAGTTATCGGGAATGGTCACGTCGCTCACAAAGGAGGCCCTATCCACGCAACCCACGGGCGTTGGAGATGGCTGAGGCTGAGTGGTAGGTTCGGAGGTAGGTTCAGAAGTAGGCTCAGGCGTCGCCGTTGGCCGGGTAGATGTGAACATCGGAGTGACAGTCAGGACCGGCACAGATGTATGACCTGTGGCCACAACTTGCAGCACTGTCATAGCTTCGTCGCCTGTGACAGGAGACCGAACCGTCACCAGCACGTGTGACAGCCCGACCAGACGCTCATCCGAAGGAAAGAAGAACGGGGTCATCAGGCGCCCGTTCTCAGGCACCGTCGGGAGCGCGACGAGCACGCGCACCTCTTGATCGCCTGACACGGCTTCCAGGTGCACGGACAGCCCATCCCCTGGCTGCCAGCCCTCGCCCGTGACGACCAAGAGCGTCCCCGGTCCACCTTCCGTGGGAGAGATCTCAACGGAGGGAGTGTCGGGAACGGGCGTGAACGTGATCACAGGCGTTGTGACCGGACCTCGGGCTGTCGCGCTGAGGCCTACCAGCAGCATAACAAGGCCAGCCAGAAACGCCAGGGAAAACGCCACCAGAAAAAGCGTCCAGCGGGATCTGGCCCCAAGCGATTTCTCGATCTGCTTTCCAGAAAGGTCTTTCATTATCGTGATCCTCCTATCACCAAGTCTCAAGGCTCTCGTAGAAGTCCGCACTCAGCGTGAACAAGGCGATACGCCTTCTACAGCGGTTTCAGGTTCAGCCGCATGCTCTGCAGTCTCATCATACCACCCCTAGGTCAAGCGCACATCGGACAGAAGACTGAATCTCCATTCAAACTAAAGGACGATTTCATAACATTCCTAGCTGAGCAAAATGACCCGCCGTGACTACGTCAAATGACAGCGCCGTTGTCCCGCCCGCTCGCTCGCCCGTCGCTCAAGAGTCACCACAGCCCCAACCCTCTCTCAATCCAGCGCCTCTGCTATTCTCCACGGGTAGTGTACATCACAAACTCCCCAGACGCATCGGCCATCTGGGGAGTTTTGAGCTCGGCCTAAAGTCGTATCTTTTACCTGGTCAGATGACCAGGTGGCAGTCCGGATTCGCTGAGCTAGCTTGTAGAGCCGCCTGCCCGAGCATCAGACTCTATGTTGGCGACGGCAGAGGATACAACAACGTCGTGACTCTCCCCAGAGTTTCCGTGCTGAGAGAGAAGCCTCACTATGGTGGCAACGAGCCTGTCCGGCGGAGTCCCTTTGAGCAGCACAGCGTCGGCGCCTACAGCCTCAGCCTCACACTGCTGCTGGACGCTGTCGGCCAGGAAGATGGATCGGGCCTGCGGCCACTTGGCCTTGGCCTGTCTCACTGCTGGCCGAATCCCGCTGCCAGCCAGACCAGAGTCCAAGAGCACCAAGGCAGGAGAACGCTCGAGGGCCACCTCCAATGCCGACGAGAGGTCGCATACCTGCTCCACCGCATCCACCTGGGGCATTGCGATCAATAGCGCCTGCAAGCCATCCCGGAGTGGGCCTGGCTTGGCCACGATCAAAGCGAACGCACTATCCGTGGGCATTCCACGTCAGTTTCCTTTCTCAGTCAGTTTATGACCACATCATACCACCCTTCAGGGCAACGCACATCGGTCACAAGGCAGATTTCGACTCAAGTAAAAAGACCGTTAAGTAGGAGAACCCATCACCCCAGTACGTCTGAAGCCCTTCGGACCGAAACCTCTGCGCATTCGCGGCGACCTCTGGGCTTTGACACGCTGCCAGGATGAGGGTAAGCACGGATAAGCAGGAAAGCAGCACAGCTTTTTTCATCGTTCTCCTCCGCCATGTTGCCTAGTAGCACGGGATGAACAGTCTCTGGCCTACCAGGATATAGTTCATATTGTAGATGCGGTTCGCCGCGGCGATGCTCCAAGGGCTGACCTTGTGGGCAATGCCGATGCGGTAGAGCGTATCTCCCCGTTGCACGGTGTAATACGTTCCACACGGACGCGGCCCCGGGTAACTCGATCCAGCCGGTATGTAGAGAGCCTGGCCGGCATAGATCCGGTTCGGATTGACCAGCCGGTTGGCCGAAGCGATAGCCCATGGGCTGACGCCGTACAGCCTGCCGATCGAGAACAACGTCTCGCCTCGGACGACGGTATGCCACCCGGGCAGACCGGCCGCCGCCGAGACTTCTGCGACGGCCATTGCAGCCACAAAGACAATTACGAACACAGCAATCAACAGAACTCTGATACGCATCGTACACCTCCATTCTTCGTCATGCTATATCTCGACGCCCCAATGGGGCTTTAACACAGCGTGTCATTCAGGACAGATGTGAGACCTACCCTTCGATTCAATCCGCCTTCTCGCCACATTCCGGGCAGAATTTGGCACCAGGGGTGAGTGCGGATCCGCAGTGTTGGCAGCGCTGGGTAGCCTTGAGCTTGGCCCCGCACTCTGGGCAGAACTTGGCGTTGACGGCGAGCGGGGCCTCGCAGTTTGGACAACTGGCGCGGATAGTCTCGCGCCATTCCTTCTCGTCCAGATGCTTGTCCTCTTCGGCCATCGCCGAGTGGGCCCAGACCTCCTCGACCGAACGGCTGGCCTGGGCCGCCGACATCTCTACACCTAGATCAGGAGCGCAGTCCTTACACAGCCCACGCTTCGTATTCCAGCAGCTCTGCCGGCAGACCCAGGTGGAGCAGCGCGGACACTGCACAAATGAGGGTCTGAGCTCCTCCAGGGTCGCTGCGAAGGCCTCATCATGGGCCCTCTCCCAGGTAGCAGAACGCACCTGCTCACCAACGTTGGCCGCGGAGCCAAACACGCCGCCGAACAGGCCGCTCGCGGTATCCAAAACCGCAGACGCAGTGCCAACTGCCCATGCCTTGAAGGGTGTGCGGTACCCTGAACCGCACCGATTGCAGTAAAGCTCGAATTGAAAGCCTCGGTCGGTGCTCCGGTCACTGTAATTGGACACGAACTCGATTGAATCAGTCACAGCGTTTTCCTCCCAACAGGTGATCAGCACTCCCTCGCACGCTCACGCACGGGGAAGCCGTCCTCTATTCCAAACTCATCATACTACGTTTCCGCTCGATACACATCGGACAAAAGACCGACTTCTACCTCAGTCTTTTCTCCGTCAAATGACCGAGCTACTCCAGGGTTGATGCTCAAGCTTTTGTGTGCCGCGAACAGTATATCGACGAAGACGATCCTGCGGGGTTGATCCCTCAACGAGGGAATACGGGCAGAAGACCGAGGCAGAGCGCCAAGGATCCCGTCACTACGCGTCGGACAAGATCTCACCGCCCAGTTTAGCCGAGAGTTTCAGCTTCTCGCCAGACTGCGTGCGATAGAGCCTGGCTTAAGCCCGTTTCGCGCCGGTAGTTCAGTGGGCGCCCAGCTCTACCAAGCGCCCTTTGTTCATCGCGACCTTCAGCCCGTTTCCAGAGTCGCCAGCCCTTCGCGCAGCGCGTACAATGCCGCCTGGGTGCGGTTCGCCAGGTGAAGCTTGCTCAGGATGTTTCCCACGTGAGTACGAGCCGTCCGCTCGCTGATAATCAATGTCTCGGCAATCTGCTGATTTGAAAGCCCTCGCGCTATCAACCTCAGCACATCCACCTCCCGCTCCGTCAACGGTTCCTTCGTGGGTGGCAAATCCGGCTCTGAGGGCCGCTGGAGTTCGCGCATCAGCTTCTGAGCAATGATCGGATGTATAGATGGCTCGCCTCGATGTATGCTGCGGATCGCGTGGAGCAACTCCTGTGGCGAGGCATCCTTCAGTAGGTAGCCCTGCGCCCCAGCTTTGATGGCTGAGAAGACCTTGTCGTCTTCGGCAAAGGTAGTGAGGACCAAGATGTGCACGTCGGGGTTCTCCTGCTTGATCTCGCCAATCGCCTCGATCCCGGTCTTGCGCGGCATTACCAGGTCCATCAGGATCACATCGGGTCGCAGGGTACGTACCTTCTCCACCGCTTCGACCCCGTCCCCAGCCTCACCCACCAACTCCATTCCTGGCTCCGTGGAGATGAGCCACCGCAGGCCTTCGCGCACTATGGCGTGGTCATCGGCGACGAGGATTCGAATACTGTCGGTCATCGACACACCTCCGGAAGACTGACTGAGGCCGGCGAAGCTGCCGCCTGCACGCTGACCGTCACGCGCGTCCCCTCGTCTGGCACCGAGCGGATCATCAGTGTGCCTCCCAGCTTCTCCGCACGCTCGCGCATGCTGGTCAACCCCATGCCGCCATCGCTGCCCGCCGCGTCGACGTCGAAACCTCTGCCGTTGTCCGCTATCTCGATATCGACACACCCCTCTTTTGCACGAATATGCACTGACACAGCTGTAGCCGCGGCGTGTTTCAGCGCGTTGTTGAGCGCCTCCTGAGCGACCTGATATAGCTCTTCCTCCACGGCCCCTCCCAGTTCAATCAATCCCTCCACCAGCAGGTCGGTCTCCACGCCCGCCCGTCTCTCGACAGTGTCCAGTCGATGCCGCAAGGCTCCCACCAAGCCCTCTCTCTTCAGGGCCAGCGGCCGCAACTCATAGACCAGCAGACGCATCTCTTTGAGGGCCTGTTGGCCTATCTCGCCCAGCCGAGCCAGTGCATCTTCCCCACGCTGGAGGTCGCCAACCCTGACCAGTCGCTGCCCAGCCTCGGCCAGGAGGACCAAGCTATACAGCGACTGGGTCACTGAATCGTGTAGGTCTCGCGCCAGCCGCTCTCGTTCTTTCACCACGGCGAGGAGCTCTGCCTGCGCACGCAGACGAGCGTTCTCAATCGCCAAAGCAGCCTGGTCGCCAAGCATAAGCCCCAGTCTATAGTCTTCCTCCGAGAACTCTCGACGCTCACAGTAGTAGAACACCATACCGCCATAGAGCTCGTCCTTCACGACTAGGGGAACACCTAAGGCCGATCGGAAGTGTCTCGCGGCTATCTCGAACCACCTACCATGGAGCGCGGTCGGTGGAGTTGGGTCATCATCGATGCTGGAAGCCACACAGGCAGGCAGGTCGATGATGGCAGCCGGTTGGCGATTGAGGATCGCCTGAGCGATAACCGTGGGATAGACAGGGCCAGACTCCAGTGCCCGGTAGTCAGGGGGCAAGCCATGTTCGGCCTCCATCACCATCCACCGGCTGTCTTGCTCCAGCCTGTAGATCAGGCAGGCGTCCGAGCCTAGCAACCGGCTGGATTGGCTCACGATATAATCGAGGATCTCCCCCCGCGATCGCTCAGAGTTGAGGGTGGCAAGGATACCGCGTAGCCCTTCCGCCACGAGGCGTCGCCGCTCGATCTCGCCCGTACGCGCCTCGACGCGCTGTTCCAGTGTCTGGTAAGCGAGCACGCGCTGTGTGGCATCGGTGGTGACCTCGACGAGGCCGACCACCCGTCCCTCCTCCGTCAGAGGCGTGAAGACCGCATCCCGGTAGGACACAATGCCGTCGCTCTCACAACGAAAACCTTCCAGCCGGACCGTCTCACCGGCCAGCACCCGCTCAAAGATAGGGATAAAGCTTGCCTCAGTGCCAGGAACCAGATCAAACAGCTTGACCCCCGGGACTATGTGACTGGCCGCCGTAGGGGTGTACCGCTCGACGTACTCGGCCCAGGTGGGATTGCACCGTCGGAGTATAAGATCACGATCAAATATCGCGATACCCATCGGCATCCGATCAAACAACACTTCCAGCAAGTTAAGCTGGTGACTGAGAAGAGGATCAGGGTCGAATGCGACGACAGGGACGTCTCGGGTAGCCTCGATGGGCAGAAGCTCGAACAGGCAGGCATCGTCTCCTCGGGCCTGACATGTACGTTCGACGCAGACCATGTCCCGGCGGCCAGTCAGCGAATTGACAAAGCCGATCAGGACGCCGGCGGTATAGGAACACATCGGTGATTCCGCTACCTGCCCATGTTGGCGCATCGCCCAGGCCTCGAAGACATCCGTGCCACGGATGAGGATACGTCCGACAGGCTTGCCCTGGACGTGTGTGCCGCGCCCGGATGCAAAGGGCCATTCGAGTGTCTCGATCTCGAACCGTCCAAGCCCGGCAGCCTGATAGGCAGCCATACAGTCGCGCAGGGCCTGAGGTGCCGAGTCCGGCGTCACGTCTGGGACAAAGACACGGGCAAAGGAGGCACCACCGTTGGCGCCAGCCTGTTGCATCACGCGGCTGGCCAGTCTCCGCCCGACGAGGGCCTCCATCTGGCGGCGCAATGCCCAGAAACCAGCCTCGATGTCGATCAGGGCCATACGCGCCCCGCCGAAGCACAGAATGCCAGGGCAGCGCTCGTCCTGGGAAAGGATATCACGATGAATCAAGACATCGGACCGCTCTGAACTAGTCTTCATACCCGGCGGATTTCCCGAATTCATATATAGAGCCCCCGACCTGATCGACCTGTCTCTCCTTGCGAATGCCAACTAGCCCTCTACTTGGCCACAAAGACAGGCCGACCCGTCTTTTGAATGATCTGGCGAGCCAGGTCATCAAGCAAGATACGGTGCCATCCCTCGCCACGATGAGCACCAATGACAATCAGATCATAGTCCTGGCTCCGCGCCTCGGCTAGAACCTCTTCCACCACCAGCCCGTGGCGTACCTTGGGGCGAGGGTGGACATTCAGGTCATCAAGCATATGAATATCCCGCAGCAGCAGCTCTCCCTCTGGACTGTCCTGCTGGACGAGCTCCTCTGTGCTGGCTCGTAACTGCTTGCCTACCACGCCCGGCCCAGCGCTCATTTGTGACATCACGTGCAGAACCGTAACGTCTATCTCTCCTCCAATCAGATCGACCAACTGGGCTATATGGCTGACCAGTACCGAGCTATCTGCACCACTGTCGCACAGCAGAATCCGCCGAATTGGGCTAATCTCGCCTTTGGCGACAATGACTGGACATGGCGCGTACTCTACCACGCGCTGGGCCGTCGAACCCAGGAAAAAGCGTGTAACCCAGCCGCGATCCCGTTTATCAGCCACGATCGCCAGATCGTAACCACCCTCCTCAGCCTCGCGGACGATCTCCTCGGCTGGATGGCCCACCCGGATCCTGGTTTGCACCCCCTGAACCTGGGGGCTCAGCAATTCACACGCGTGGGCCAGAATTGCACTCGCTTGCGGACGCTCCCCTTCATCGCCAATTACTGTCAGGACCATAGGAGGTCTGTCAGCGCATCGTGCAACTTCGGCACCCAGTCGCACGTCGGAGTAGGGCGGCCCGCTTGTTGCTATCAGAACATGCATGGATCCCTTTCCCTCACAACACCACTAACAACACGGGGGCAACGAGAATACCAATCATAAACAGAGTCAGATTTCGATTATTCGATGTCACCCAGCCCACAAAACCGAGCGTCACACGTTGGTATCGGCGATAGAATATGACCAGAACAACAAGAGACACAACAGCGATACTGATGATCTCAGCCAGAACGATTGCGGAAGCCCTGACGTTTTCGAGCAACACAGCCACTAACAGGGTATCAACAAAAGTGGTGATGTTTGCGCCCATGATGTACGGAATCACGTTCTCACGGCGGACGAATCCTCGATTACCCAAAGGCACCAGAATGCTGAGAGAGATGCTGACGGACATCGAGATCAGCGTAATAGCTCCACCCAAAATGAACATCACCCACGGTCGGTAGACTAGACGTGACATCCGTCCCATCTGACTCTCTTTGAGGGCCATCTGCGGCAGGCACCGGTCAAAGAGATTAAAGCTCACCACAATAATGCCCAGGCCAATGGGGAATAGCATCCAACTGGGTAAGAATCCGGTCAAACGCTCAGCGAGCGGAGAGAAGACCGAGTCGAAGAACGCGTGAGCTGCAATGGCCCCGCGCAACTGCATACGATCGAGCACCCCAGTCCTCAGGAGACCTATGCCGACGAAAAATCCAGCCAGGTAGGTCGTACCAGTAACCGTCAACGAGAGAAGTCCCATGCTCAAATTGGTGGCTCGGTTTCGGCCGCGCAATACGTAGATGAAGCCGATGAAGAGTACGACAAAACTGGCACCCAGTCGGCTGCCAGTAATGGCAGCAAACGTGCCTAACTCGTCAACTACTCCTGCGTCGAAAAAAGTCAGTGCAGTTGCCGCTACGGGTGAGCCACCCATAATGACATAGGCAGATATCCAACCAAAACCAAGACAACTGGATAGGTCAGCCGCAGCGAATCCGCCGCGCACCAGTGGCGCCAAGGTGTGTGCGCCTTCCTTCATAAGCACAATCGCCTGAATGAACAGAAACAGGCTGACGAAAAAAAGACCGATCTTGCCCGGTCGCACCCGGCTCAACCAAGGAACCGCCACCTCCGCAAGCCTGATCACTCTAGGGGTAAGCCAAGATTCTCCAGGGGCACCCGGAGCTGGTGAATTCGGTGAGCTATCAAGCCGGTTCTTCACTGCCGATTTCTTGTCCTTCGATCGGGGTACGCAGAGGGTAGCCCGCCCTGAACGTCGTTCCTTCCTCGTCGGACGAGGTGAAGGTTACATCACCCTGGCCTCAAGGCTGTTCAGACGTCCCAGCCAGTCATCTTCGAGGTTCTTGTTGACGCAATAGCCTCTCCATTCCCTCTCGTGGCTCCTACACCCTCTGCGGGCCGTTCTCCTTGGTAACACTGTTGTAACCTAAGCATGACTGATGACGCCAACAAGCGCCCCGTCGGCTTCGACGGGGCGCTTACTGCTCAATGTCGCGTCTCCTATCCGGGTGCAAGACAGGAAAGCATCTAGTCTTCCTGCCAATCCTCGGTGAAATCTACCTCGAAAGGATCGGCATTGATGACTTCCAACTCCACACCACATCCGGGACAGGCGATGATGGATCCCTCGCGTGGCTTATCCATCTTGACGACACCATCGCAATTGGGGCAGCGGGTTTTTGCTGCTTTGGTCTTCTTCTCCATGTGATGCGCCAATTCACTACACATAACCGTCGTCGTCCCAATCTGCGTCCACGTCATCATCGTCCCAGCCCTCATCAAACGCGAAATACACGTCCAAGGGATCGGTCGCGATGACCTCGAGCTCCACATTGCACTCAGGACATCTGATCCTCGCGCCCATTTCTGGGTTGTTCACGCGGACTACCGCATCGCACTCAGGACAGTACGTACTGGCCATTCCTCGCCTCCTTTGTGGTGTTAGGCTCACCTATCTAGCGGCTGGGACTGTCTTCCTGACTACTCGTCTTCGTCTTCCCAATCGTCATCCCAGTCCTCATCGTAGTCGAGCGGGAAGTCTACCTCGAACGGATCTATGCTGATGATCTCAAATTCCATGTCGCATTCGCGGCACGTGACCATAGCACCGATTCGGGGTTTCTCCACACTGACAATAGCGTCACAGCTGGGACAATACGTCTTGTGCATTTTCCTACCTCCGTTTTCCCTTTTTTGGTTGGACATCTCTGGTCAGCCTCAATCCCTGCCGACCGTGCAAAGTATAGCACAGAATTAGCGCGAGTGAGGTAAGCGGTTGGTGAGACTCTGGTGAAGATTCGGTGTACATCTCGATTGACTTTCCACACATCCGATGCTATCATATCCAACGGCTATGGAGGTGAACGCAGAATGTACATCATCATCCTGTCAGCAACGCCCGACTTTGCGGACAAGATTCAGGCTACCCTGAGTCACGGGACAGATAGCTACGTCGTGGCATCCACCTGGTCAGATGTCATTGCTCTTGTTGAGAGGCGTTCTCCAGACCTGATCATTGCCGAGCGAACCGCTCTAGCTCGAATGGAACTCGCCTCACTGCTCAAGCTAACCGAATCCAGTCGCTGGCCACCCTTACTGCTTGT